>Ga0081539_10001915_pt1 | contig 32212 bp, 27 predicted proteins | sample TabmetS4T2R2_FD_71023 | JGI IMG/M metagenome (GOLD analysis project Ga0081539, IMG submission 71023) | Tabebuia heterophylla rhizosphere microbial communities from the University of Puerto Rico - S4T2R2 | ecosystem: Host-associated > Plants > Roots > Rhizosphere ... | reverse complement strand
GAGGGCGCGCCCCCCCCGCCCCCCCCCCCCGGCGGGTGGGGGGGGGGGGGGTGGGGGGGGGGGGGGGACCCCTTTGGTGCGTGGCCAGCGGCGGACGGGTGCGGCCACGGACCCTGACGACGTCACGGTAGCCCGAAATGGTCGAAATGTGCGAGTGCCGTCGCACCGCCGCTAACGTAGCGTAATCAGCTTCGGGGCGTAGGTGTGGATCTAGAACGGTTAGGGTCGATATAGCGCCATAACCGTTCTAGATCGCGAACCTGGTGCCCGTTACCGGGCACAGTGGTTACTGCCCGCGACCGAGACCCGCCCGGCTCGGTCGGCACCGGCCTGGCGGGTTAGGACATTGTGGACAAACGCCGACCTCAACCCCGAAAGCTCTGTAGAACGGTTATGGCGCTATATCGACCCTAATCGCTCTATCCAGACCTACAGCCGGAATCTGATCGCGTTACGCCGGCGATGCGGCGGCACCGCATGTTTCGACTATTTTGGGCTACCGCGATGTGGTTCAGGCCGGCGGAGCCGGCCCGGGGTGAGATTGCCCAGACTCGCAGGGTGACGCCGCGGGAGCAACGGTCTGGACCACGACGGACATCGCGGTAGCCCAAATCTCTTTGTTTGGAAAGGGTTTCCGGTCGCCGCATGAGTCAGCGTCCAACCCGACCTCTCTATGCGACGTTGAAGTCGTAGTAGGCCTCGTAGCTCTCGGCACCGGTGGCTGTGATCGCGACGACCGACACGGCCGTGTAGCCGCTCGCCTTCGGCGCCCAGGTGATCGTCGCACTCCGGTCGCTGTCGGCTGGGACGGTCACCGGGGGCTCACCGTCGAATGTGTACCGGTACGCTACCGTCTCCGTGCCCAGGCGGTCGGTCGGCGGGGTGAATGTGAAGGTGCCCGGGACGCCCACGCCGCCCGTCGGCTCGAATCCTTTGTAGAGGTTGGAGCTGACGCCGGGCCAGGGGTCGAACGACACCGACCATGTCGTCTCCAGCGAGACGAAACCGTTGGCGCTGCGGCTCCAGGCCGTCACCTGGTCGCCCCACTCGCTCTCGGCCAGGAAGCTGATCGTGGCGCTGCCGTCCGCGGCTGGCGCGACCGTCCGGGGCTCCGTGGAGTTGATCCGGTAGGTGTACTCCACGAGATCGTGGACTCCCTCGCCGGGGCTCAGCCGAAGCGTCACCTCGTCACCCCACCGGGGCTGCGTGCCGACGAGGGTGATCTCGGGATTTCCGCCGTACCGGACGAAGAACTCGTATTCCACGCTGGCGGATCGGAGACCGGCCCGGTCGATCGACCGCACCACGAGCCTGGCCGGGCCCCAGTTGGGCGGGCTCAGCCGGACAGTGGCGGTGCCGCCGGGCTCGTCGGCGCGCACGGTGCGCGGCGAGTCGAACGGGTCCGAGCAGACCAGCTCTCCCAGGTCGTGGGTCTCGCAACCGGTGACGCCCAGCGCGTTCCAGCCGTACTCGAAGCCGGCCACGTCGGGGTCTCCGCCGCCGGAGAAGGTGAACTCGCCAGGCTCGCCGGGCGGCGGGGACTCGCCGGTCTCGGATCGCGGGTAGTTGGACGAGGTGACCGCCGGCGCCGGGGGTGCGGTGCGGTCCACCACGTACTGGCAAACTTTCGACCACGGCGACGTGTCGACCCCGTCGCTCACCCGGACCTGCCAGGCGTACGTCCTGCCGTCCACAAGGTGGCCGTCGGGTACCTGACCGGTGGCCCACCAGCCGCTCGTGCCCTGCGCGCTCAGCTCGATACGCGCCGATGGCTCGTCGACCGGCCAGATCGCGAACGCGTACCGCAAGCGGGAGCTGTCGTTCGGGTCGGCGTCGGTGCCGACGGCCTGGAGGTGCCCGCTGAACCCACCGATCGCCTGCGACGGCGGCTGCTCGCGACACGGAAACCCGCCGTTGCGCAGGGATGTGTCGTCGATGCGCGGAGCGGTGTTGTACTCCACGCTCAGGCTGGCGGTGCGAAACCAGGAAAGGTGGCGCCCGTAGCTGGGATCGGACTCGAGCGCCCGCGGCACCCGCAGGGCGAACGTGATCCGTGGCTTGCCCTCGGCGGCCGCCTGTGCCACCGCGTCGTCCACGTCGAACGTCAGTAGCGCGGGACAGAACGTGGAGCTCAGCGCCTCGCCGACCTTGCGCACCTCGCGCGGGGCGGAGCGCCACGTCGGGGTCTCCCGCACCGGACGGGTCTGCCACACCTCGATCGCGCGCTTGGGGCACGCCGCCGCCCGGCTCTCGTCGATCGCCAGCAGCCCGCCGGTGACCTTCCGGCCGTCGAACGGCGTCAGGTCGAATGTCACGTACACCCGGGAGATGTGCGGGTCGCCGGCCTCGTCCGCCCAGGCGCCGAGCGGCAGGTCGACCCGGTCGGTCCGGTCGTAGGCGGTCCGTGGGTGCGCCGAGTCGGTGTATCCGATCTGGACAATTTCCGCCGCCTCGTCGTGCGGCGCCGCCGTCGCCGGCGCCCCGCCGTGCAGGACGGCCGCCGTGCTCATCAGGAGCGCGACCGCCAGGCCGCGCGCGAGGACAGAGGTGCGCACAGAATCCCCCACTCCTGCTCCCATCCGGGCGGCCCTCGACGGCCGGGCGCACAGACTACACAGGGAACGGGGTTGTACACACATCGCTCTTCGCTATTGCCTACAGCTGGATGATGTCGTAGTAGTCGAGGCGGTCGACGGTCACCCTCAGCTTGCCCTGGCGGCAGGTGAAGGACGGTGACTTCGAGCCCGCGAAGTCGGGCGAGACCATCGTCAGGCGGCGGGGGCAGGACGGCACGTCGGCCTCCACGGTAAACCCGGCCTGTGCCGCGATCCCCTGGCTGTAGTTGTGGTTGACCAGGTGGATGGCGCGCCTGCCGGTGCCGCGCCGCACGAGCTGGCTCGCCGAAACGCCGGTCGCGCTCGCGCGCACCGCCTGGGTGCCGACGGCGTTGTCCGTGAAGAGCGCGCGGTGCTCCCGGTAGAAGCGGGTGTACACCTTGAAGAAGTCCATCATGCCCAGGTCGGTCGCGGTCGGGCTGCCCACCGTGTCCTTGAGGTGGAAGGCGGGGAAGATGCCGTTGGCGTACGCCTCCGCGCCGAAGATCTGCCAGTAGTCCTTCCTCTCCTGGAGGGGCAGGTTGAGGTAGTTGGTCATCATGTCGTTCGGCCAGTCGATGAACACGACGACCGGCACCGTGCCGGCGATGCGGGTGCTCTGGTCCTTCAGGTAGCGGTACTGCGACTGGAGCGACTTGGCGCCGTCGAGGTGCCCGTCGACCACGGGCACGTAGTCGGCGCCGCGGAAGTCGGGCGTCTGCTCGTCGGGGTTCCACGGGTACATGCCGACGCTGTTGAAGTCGACATAGGGCCAGAGCCCGTTGGAGGAGATGAGGATTCGCTTGTGGACGGTGCGCCAGGCGTACGCCCGCATCTCGTCCACCATCTCCTTCCAGTACCGGCGGATGTAGGTGGCGGTGAACGACGTGTCCTCGGCGTACATCCGGTTGGCGACCACGCGGCCCCACTCGGGCGCCAGCGGGTTGGCCGCGTCGAGCGGGTTGAGGTTCCAGCCGCCCGCCCGCAGGTACTCCCGGTAGTTGAAGTTGGCGGCGAGGTCGCCGGCCGGCACGTCGCGGCGGAGGATGTTGTCGTCGGTCATCCCGAAGCGCGACTTCCAGTCAGCGGCGGTGTACGACGGGTATTTCGCCAGCAGATAGCGGTTGAAGTCGGCGATCGTGTAGTCGTCGAAGCCTTCGTTGCCGTTGAAGCCGTACTTCAAGCCACCGCTGAAGCCACCGTTGACCTCGTCGAAGTTGAGCCCGTCGACGCCGCCGTCTACCTGGATCTTGGCCCAGGAAAGCAGGTACTGGCGGTACTTCGGGTTGAAGAGGTTTCCCCGATACGGTGGCCCCGGCACACCGATTTCCTCGTGGGGCACGGGATTGCCGTCGGCGTCCCTGGTCACCATGTCGGCGAAGATCTCCGCGCTGCCGAAGTCGTTTTCGAAGATGACGCTGGCCGTGCCGTGGCCCATGAACGTGATGCCGTTGGCGTGGTAACGCCCGATCTGCGCGAAGTTGTAGTCGGACGCCTCGTCGCCGGCGGTGGACCACTTTCCGATCGCCCGGATGTTGATGTCCGGGTCGAGCTCGTAGACCTGCGGGTCTTCCTGAGCCACGTCGGACTGGCTGAAGGCGTACACGGAGAAGTCGGCCAGCCGGAGCGGGGTGGGGGTGGCGCCCCCGGCCGGCGAAGAGTGTGCCGTCGCCGCGAGCGCCACCGCCACGATGCCTGCTGACCAGCGGGTTACTCCGGATCGCGATGGCATCGGTTCCCCCTGGCGCTGCTTATCGACAGATTTTCGAAAGCATATGCCTGGGCCATCAATATAGGAAGACGTCGATTTCAGCCGTTAGGCTCGCAGATCCTCCCGAGCGGCTATCGCGGCCGACATGATCGCGGTCCGCTTGATCACCAGGCCTAGCGAAGGAATGGTTCTGGACGGAACCCTTCCTGATCGAGGAATTCGCATACAGTGAGGCGTTCTCTCGTCCGTCGTTGGAGAAGGAGATCGCCTTGGGACTCACCCGCAAGCGCATGCTCGGCCTCGTGGGCGCGACGGCCGCGGGGTCCGTGGCCGCGTCGCTGAGCTCGTCCGCCGCCGAGGCCGCCGCCCGCGGAACGGCCGCCGCGCTTACCGAATCGCACGTGATCCACCGCGACGTCTGCGTGATCGGAGGCGGCTCGGCCGGCACCTACACGGCCACCCGCCTCGGCGACGTTGGCAAGAGCGTCGTGCTGGTGGAGGCGAAGGACCGCCTCGGCGGCCACACCGAGACCTACCACGACCCGGTCACCGGCGGCACCGTCGACATCGGCGTCATCGTCTTCGAGGACGACCCGCTGGTGCACCGGCACTTCGGCCGCTTCGGGATCGACCTCGTGCAGGCCGGCGGCTTCGGCGCCACCAACCGGTACGTCGACTTCCGCACCGGCCGCCCGGTCGACTACACGCCGCCGGTGCCGACCGCGCTACCCACCTACTTCGAGCTGATCAGCCAGTACGGGCCGATCGACACCGTCATCAACCTGCCCGACCCGGTGCCGCAGGATCTTGTCGCGCCGTTCGCCGACTTCGTCGACAAGTACGACCTCGGCTCGATCGTGCCGCTCATCTTCAACTACGGCCAGGGGCTCGGCGACTTCCTGGCCCTGCCCGCCCTGTACACGATCAACCTCTTCGGGCTCGGCGCCGTGCGCAACGTCCTGGGCGGCTCTTTCATCACCACCGCCGCGCACGACAACAGCCTGCTGTACGAGCGTGCCACCACCCACCTCAGCGACGACGTGCTGCTGGAGTCGCAGGTGCTCCGGGTCGACCGGTCGGCCGGCGAAGTGCGCGTGCTCGTCGCCACGCCGGACGGCGCCCGCCTGATCCGCGCCAAGAAGCTCGTCGTGACCGTCCCGCAGCTGCTGCGCGGCTTCGCCGGCTTCGACCTCGACGCGGTCGAGCGGTCGCTGTTCAGCCAGTTCGTCAGCGGCGCCTACTACACCGGTGTCGCGCGCCTCTCCGGCGTGCCCGACGGCATCAGCCTGGAAAACGTGGCCGCCGAGACACCGTTCAACCTGCCGCCGCTGCCCGGCCTCTACCAGGTGAGCCCGACCGGGATCCCGGGGCTGTACAACGTGAAGTACGGCAGCCCGTCACCGCTGCCGGCCGAGCGGGTGCGCCGCGACATCCGCGCGGGCATCGAACGCGTCGCGGCAGCGGGCACCTATCCGGTGCGGTTCGAGGGCCTGGAGATCTTCGCCAGCCACACACCGTTCGAGCTGCACGTCGCGCCGGCCGCCATCGCCCGCGGCTTCTACCGCAAGCTCAACGGACTGCAGGGACGCAACCGCACCTACTACACGGGAGCCGCCTTCCACTCCCACAACTCCACCCGCATCTGGAACGGCATCGAGGGCCTGCTCCCGTCGATCGCCGCCTGACCTCACCCGTGGCGGGCCCGGCACAGCCCGGGCCCACCACTGTCCACTTCAGACATTCTTCCTTAGGGCATATTTCCCGGGTCCGCGTCACCTGCGGACCGCCGCTCCCGCCGGAGACCGCGAAGGCCGGCGGCTCGCGGGGCGAGCCGAAATCCCCGGCCTCCGCTGCCACCCCCGCGGCGCAAGCCCAAACCCAGCGGGATTTCGCCCACGGAGCGATCCGTCAGCGCGGCACGTAGCTCGGGTCGGGCGTGAGGACGACCGTCGTGCCCGGGGTCGCGGCCGCCTGGATCGTGCGGAGCTGGAGCAGGGCCGGGTGGTCCTGGAGCAGCTTGGCGGCGTTGGCCAGCGTACGCAGCGACGCGGCCTCGGCCCGGGCGTGCTCGAGCTCGGCCTTGCCCCGCTCACGTGCCAGCAGCGTCTCGGTCGCGGCGCGGCGCAGCTCGCCGGGGAGCATCAGGTCCTTGACCGCGGCCGAGATCAGCTCGATGCCGAAGCCGTCGAGGCGGGCGGCGGTCGCCTCCGCGAGGCCGGTGGAGAGCCGGCCACGGTCGGCGAGCACGTCGTCGAAGGCGGTCGCGGCGACCGCGTCGCGGACGGCGAGCTGGGCGGCGTTGTAAAGGTCGTACTCCGCGCCGGCCGAGGCCGTGAGAAACGCGTGCGGGTCGGTGACGTGCCAGACCAGCAGGACCGAGACCTTGACGGTGATACCGTCGGCGGTCAGCAGGTCCTGGCCCGGCACGAGCGTGGTGCGCTGTCGCATGTCGACGGTCAGCAGGCTGGAACGGCGCGGGTTGTAGCGGTGCCGCCCGGGCGGCAGCACCTTGACGAACCGCCCGTCCGTAAACTGCACCCGCCGCTCCCAATCCATGACGGTAACCCTTGCCATCTCTCACCTCCGCAGCGTCCACTTAGGCCGGAGCGGGCCCCGTGCCACCCTACGGTGGCGCGGCGGGGGCGTCCGCGACCGTGGTCGCGAGCCCGCATGGCCGCACCACCGCCGCCCTCGCGGGCAGGGTCGCGCGGGGCCGCCCTTGTTGGAAAAGGATTCGAACCTCGGCCTCTCGGCTTTACCCATTGGTCGAAGGCACCTACGCGCGGGACGCGGTCGGCGATGCCGGCGCGCCGCTTGACTGCCTCCGTCCACCAAGCACGGTACGGATCACGCCCGCCCGGCGCATCTGGTTAACGCGCCGGGCGAAAGCCGCGCAGCCGCAGGCTGTTGGAGACCACGAAGACCGACGAAAGCGCCATCGCACCGCCCGCGATCATCGGGTTGAGCAGGCCGGCGGCGGCAAGCGGCAGGGCGGCCACGTTGTAGGCGAACGCCCAGAACAGGTTTCCCTTGATCGTGCGCAGCGTGCGGCGGGAGAGCCTGATCGCGTCGGCGGCGGCGGTGAGGTCACCGCGGACGAGCGTGAGGTCAGCGGCCTCGATCGCCGCGTCGGTGCCGGTGCCCATCGCGAGCCCGAGGTCGGCCTGGGCGAGCGCGGCCGCGTCGTTGACGCCGTCACCGACCATCGCGACGACCTTGCCCTCGTCCTGGAGGCGCTTGACCACGTCGACCTTGCCGGCCGGCAGCACGCCGGCGACGACCTCGTCGATGCCCACCTCGGCCGCGACGGCCTTCGCGACCGTCTGGTTGTCTCCGGTCAGCAGCACCGGGTCGAGGCCGAGCCGGCGCAGGGCGGCCACGGCCGCCCCACTGGTGGGCTTGACCACGTCGGCCACCGCCAGCACGCCACGCGCGCGGCCATCCCACGACACCACCACGGCCGTCCGCCCGGCGGCCTCCGCCGTCTCGGTCACCGCCGCGAGATCATCTGGTACGTCCTGGTCGGCCCCCGGTCGCCGGACACTCACGCCAAGCCCCTCGACGGTGCCCCGCACGCCGACGCCCTGGGTGCTCGCGAAGCCGGTGACCGGCGGCAGCGCGCCGCGCCCGGCGGCGGCCCCGGCGATGGCGCGGGCGATCGGGTGCTCGGAGCCGGCCTCGACCGCGCCGGCCAGCCGCAGCACCTCGTCGCGGTCTTCGCCGCCGGCGGCCACCACGTCGACGAGCGTCATCTGGCCGGTGGTCACCGTGCCGGTCTTGTCCAGCACGACGGTGTCGACCGTGCGGGTCGACTCCAGCACCTCGGGACCCTTGATCAGGATGCCGAGCTGGGCGCCCCGCCCGGTGCCGACGAGCAGCGCGGTGGGCGTGGCCAGGCCGAGCGCGCACGGGCACGCGATGATCAGCACCGCCACCGCGGCGGTGAACGCGGCCGTCGCGCCGTTGCCGGTGCCGAGCCAGTAGCCGAGCGTGCCGACCGCGAGCGCGATCACGATCGGCACGAAGACCCCGGAGATGCGGTCGGCCAGCCGCTGCACCTGGGCCTTGCCGGTCTGCGCCCGCTCGACGAGCGCGGCCATCTGGGCGAGCTGGGTGTCGGCGCCGACCCGCGTGGCCCGCACGACGAGGCGGCCGCCGGCGTTGACGGTCGCCCCGACGACCTGGTCGCCCACGCCCACCTCGACCGGCACCGACTCGCCGGTCAGCATGCTCGCGTCGACCGCCGACGAGCCCTCTTCCACGACGCCGTCGGTGGCGATCTTCTCGCCGGGGCGGACCACGAACCGGTCGCCGACGGCCAGCTGGGCGATCGGGACGCGCACCTCCGCGCCGCCGCGCAGCACGCCGACGTCCTTGGCGCCCAGCTCCAGCAGCGCCCGCAGCGCGGCACCGGCCCGGCGCTTGGCACGGGTCTCGAAGTAGCGCCCGGCCAGGATGAACACCGTCACGCCGGCGGCGGCCTCCAGGTAGATGCTGCTGGAGCCGCCGCCGCGCTCGATCGCGAACCGGAACGGATGGGTCATGCCAGGCTCGCCTGCGGTGCCGAAGAACAGCGCCCACAGCGACCAGCCGAACGCGGCCAGCGTGCCCATCGACACGAGCGTGTCCATCGTCGCCGCGCCGTGCCGGAGGTTGACCCAGGCGGCGCGGTGGAACGGGAGCCCGCCGTACACCACGACGGGCGCGGCGAGCGTGAGCGACAGCCACTGCCAGTACTCGAACTGCCAGGCCGGCACCATCGCCAGCGCGATCACCGGGATGGTGAGCACGAGCGAGACGAGCAGCCGGGTGCGCAGCGGGTCGGTCTCCCGAGGCTCGTCCGCCGAGGGCTCGGGGGTGGGGACCGCGGCCGTGTAGCCGGTCTTCTCCACGGTGGCGATGAGGTCTGCCACGCTCACCGCCGGATCGGCCACCGTGACGGCCGCCTTCTCGGTCGCGTAGTTGACCGTCGCGGTGACCCCGTCCATCCGGTTGAGCTTCTTTTCGATGCGGGAGGCGCAGGACGCGCAGGTCATGCCGCCGATCTCCAGCTCGATGAGGTTCATCACGCGCCCTCCTCCCTCAGCCATTTGCATGCCCGTCGTCGTGGCCCGGTGCGGCCGGCGCCGGGGGCAGCTCCGCGCCGCCCGCCACCGCGGTGAAGGCCGCCGTACGCACCTTCCCAGCATGCTTGAAGTCCAGGAACAGCCGGTACGCGCCGGCGGACGGAACCTCCGCGTAGAACGTGATCTCGGGGCCGGGAGCTGTCCTGCCGTCGCCGGGCTCGCCGTCCGGGTGCACGTGCAGGTAGGCCAGGTCGCCGTCGCGCAGCGCCACGAGGTGCCCGTATGCCGCCAGGTAGGGCTGGAGGTCGGTGACCGGCCGGCCGCCCGCGCTGACGCTGAGCGTGAGCTTGGACGAGGTGCCGGGCACGAGGTCGCCGGCCAGCGTGACCGTGTATCCGTCGACGGTCACCGTGCGCTCCGGAGCGGGCAGCGGAGCCGGCCGGTAGTCGCCGCGCGCCGACACGTCCACGCCGAGCGTCAGCGCCTTGTCGCGGGCGGCGGGCCGGAAGTCCGTGAAGATCCGATACTGCCCCGGGGCGCCCGCCGCGAGCGGCACCGACCACGTGCCGTCGGCCGCCATCGTGGGGTGCAGGTGCTGGAAGCCGGTCAGGTCGCGCCGCACCGCGATGAGGTGCAGCTCCTTGTCGTGGGTCGGCGTGAAGTCGGTCACGGCCTCGCCGTCGGGCCCCACGATGCGGAAGCGGAAGGGCGCTGCCCGGCCGACCGGGAGGCCGCCGCTCACCGGAGCGAGACGGTAGCCCTCCTCGGCGACCTGCAGGCCACCCGGCACCTCCGCCGCGGCGCCGCCGCTCTCGGTGTCGCCGTGTCCACCCCCGTCGTGGGCGGCCGCGGGCGGCACCGGCTCCGGGCCGCCCACCACCTTGCCGGCACCCAGCGCGGCGGCGAAGACCGCCGCCAGCCCGAGGGCATAGCCGGCCATCCTGGTTGGCGTGTTCATGCCGCCAGCATACCCATACCCCCAGGGGGTATCAAGTAGGCCGCTCGGCGGTCAGCTGCCGCGCACGCCCAGGACGCCGGCCCGCGCGACCGGCGCGGAGAGCGGCGGGCCCAGGCTGGCGCGGGCCCAGTCGACCTGGTCGGGCCAGCGGGGGCGCATGAGGTCGTTGAGGCGGGCGCCGTCCGGATGCGCGCGAACGAGGCGGGTGAGGTAGGCGGCGCACCGCCGGCGCACGTGCGCCTCGATCATCGACGCGCGGCGCTGGGTGACGCGGAGCCCGATCTTGATCTGCTCCTCCACGCGCGCGACCTCGGCCTCGGCCTCCTCCACCCGCGCGGCCAGGGTGTGCACCACGTCTCGCGGGAGCCGCTGCCCGGCCTCGCCGAACTCGACGGCGAGCGCGTCGCGGCGGGCGGAGCACTCCTTCAGCTCGGCTTCGAGGGCGGCCACCTCGATCTGGTACGCGATCCACACCTTCTCGATGCGGCCGACGCCAAGCTGGCCGAGAAACATCATCCGCGGCGTGGTCAGCTCGGCCAGCGGCGTGCCCGGCCGCGCGTCATGTGGCACGGAGGGTATGCCCTTGCGGCCGTCGCGGCCCGCACACCACCAGTCGGAGAGGCGCGCGAACGGCCCGTATCGGATCGAGGGCGCGGCGGGCTTGATCCAGTCTTTGGAGCGCTTGTCTCTCATGCCGACCCTTCGTCTCGAGGGGAGAACGTCGAGTGTCCGGAAGCGCCGCGCCGTTGCCATGACGTAAACGCGTACTTCTTTCGTCAGATGGCTTGTCGGATGATGTCGCTCAGCTCGTTCGTCGCGCGAATCGCGGCCACCCGGCCGCCCTTGATAATCATCAGGTCTTCCACCGCACACGCCGGTGGCGCGTTGTTGAGCGCGGCGGCCAGCCCCGGATGCCGTCTCGCCCAGATGGTCAGCGCTTCGGTCAGCGCGGCCTCCATCTCCTCGGCCGGCATCGGAGCGGCCGCGAACGTGGCCAGGAGTTGCTCGCGAAACGGCCAGAAGGACCAGACCTTCGTCTCGTCGATGAGCTGGGTCACCGCGTCCGGCCGGCGGTAGCAGAGCGCGAGCTGGATGGAGTCGAGCCGCCCGTCCCGGATCAGGTCGTCGATGAGTGGATGTCGGGCGTGCGCGCCGGCGACCTCGTAGAAGGTGCTGCGGCTGCCTTGCTCGCCGGCCGCCTCGACGATCCGCCGCCAGGTGAGCCGGCCGGCCGGGTGGTTGGCGAGCAGCCGGGCGACGGAGCGGAAGTAGATCATCTTGGTGTGCCAGTGGTTGCGCTTCGGGGATCGGGTGGTGGAGAGGCGACGGTGCCACTCGCCGACGACGGTGTTGAAGAGGTTGGGGTTGGAGATAGCCAGGGTCATCGGTCCTGCCTCTGTCAGTGCCTCAACTTGGCCTGAGCCTGTCCGAACCGTCCGGTGTGGCACATGACGTGTTCACGTGGTCTTGCGCCCCGTCACCAGGTCGAGCACGTTGTGCCAGTCGTCCGGCGCGGCGCCGGCACGCCACGCGACGTGCTGATCCGGCCGCACGAGCACCAGTGGGTAGCCCCAGCGCGCGCGGACGGCCGGGTCAGCGGTGGGCAGATGGTCCACCGGGATCTTGCGCTTCAGCGCGGCGTCGACGAGCGGCCGGCCCGCGCCGTCGTCGCTCAGGTCGACGAGGGTCAGCTCCACGCCGAGCCGATCGAGAAGCTGCGACCCGTCGGTCATCCGCACCGCGGGGGCTCGCCCGCCGGGTGCGATGCTGTGCTTGGCGCCGTCAGCCGGGGGACACTGTGGACGGTCGTCGGTCCAGATGACCGAAGAGGCGATCCGGTCGCCCACCCGAGGCCCGCCGGTGCCGATCTGGTGCGGCTCCTGCCGCAGCACCTCGGCGAGCAGCTCGCGGGTCGCGCCGGCCTTGGCCAGCCGGCTGAATCTTCGCCGGGTCTCCAGGGCCCGGGCCAGGATCTCGCGGTCGATCAGCGCGCGCGGGCGCCGCTCCAGCTCGTAGCTGGCGAGCAGGCCGGGACCGCCCCAACCGTTGATCACCGCGGCGAGCTTCCAGCCGAGGTCGATGGCGTCGCCGACGCTGATGTCCGCGCTGTCGGTGACGGGGTGGAAGCGGTGTGCCGCCTCCCCGACCAGGTAGGCGGGACCGCGCTGGTAGGTGGCGGCGACCGCGAGCGAGTCGTCCCACTGGGTGACACCCAGCACCTCGGTCGGGTCGAGCCCCACGCCGAGCATCGCGCGGAGCACGGCGACCGGATCGGTGGTGATCGACTGGTCCGGCGCGAGGCCGAGGTGACCGACCCACGTATCGTTGTCGCCCCGGGACACGAGCGCGACGCCACCGACGATGACGGTCGAGAGGCCGCGCCGCGCGAAGCGGCGGGTGAGGTCTTCGCTCCGGAAGTACACCGAGCAGTGCCGCGCCGGTGCGGCCAGCTGCTCCATCGGCACCTCAAGGCACCGCCGCACCGTGCTGTGCGCTCCGTCGCAGCCGGCGACGTGTCGCGCCTCGACGAAGTGGCGGTCGCCGGTGGCCGCGTCGACAAGCTCGGCCACCGCGCCCTCGGGCTCGACCCGAAGCCCGGTGAAGGTCCAGCCCTCGCGCAGGTCGATCAGGGGATGGCGGCGCACGGCGTCGCGCAGCTGCTTGGCGAGCTGCGCGCCGGACACGCGCTGGTGGCTCTCGACCGGCGCGCCCCCGTCTTCGGACGCCGCACGCACCGAGTCGCCCGGCGAGACGAGGATCGGCGGCTCGTCGAGGCCCTGGCTCCACTGCAGCCCGGTCGGATGGTCGGTGGTCACCCCGTGCTCGCGGATCAGCTCCGTCAGGCCCAGCCGGCGCAGCAGCTCCATGCTGCGTCCGGCCAGAAAGTCCAGGCTCGGATGGTGCGGTCCGGTCACCGCCCGTTCGACGACTATGGATGTGACTTTGTGATGTGCCAATTCCAAAGCGAGAATTGCGCCCACCGCCCCGGCTCCCACCACGAGTACCTCGGTACGTAGTGCTGGCGTAGCCAAGAGGCCCACCCCCCTGTCGCAGTCCCGGTTACGACGTCCCAGGGCAATGTTTGGCGATGGCGGGCGATTACGGAATCACGTGCTTGCGCTATTACGGCCCTTCTTCGCGGAAGAACCAGGCGAGTGCCGCGCGCCTGTTGACGCCGAGTTTCGAGAATATTTTGCGTAAATGGCTGTCGACAGTATGCCGAGAGAGGTAGAGCTCGTCGGCGATATCGCGGTTGCTTCGTCCCTTTGCGACCCGGATTGCGACCCGTAGCTCGGCCGTCGTGAGCGAGGCGATCGGGCTCGGCGCCGGTGGCGGCTCGGCGGGCGGCTGGCCGAGGCGCTGTTCGAGCCGGCGGCGGGCGCGTTCGGCGCCGCATTCGGTGGCGATCCGCAGCGCGTCTTCGATCAATAGTCGGGCCGCGTCGTCGCCGCTGATGTCGGCGGCGTCTTCGAGCGCCGCGGCGAGCGCGAGATGCCGGCGGCTGTCGCGGTACGCGTCGATCGCGGCGCGGAGCAGGTCGGGGTCGCGGCGCAGGACACCTTCGGCGTGCGCGGCGGCAGCGGACAGGACCGGCACGGTCGGGTTGCGTTCGGCCAGCTTGTGGGCGGCGGTGACCACGACCTCGGCCCGCTCGGGCTCGCCCGCGCGGACCGCGATGCGCACCAGCGCGGCGGCGGCACCGGCGTCCTGCACGATCAGCAGCGACCGGTGCGGCATCGCGTCGTAGATGGTGGCGAGGGTCTGCAGCGCGGCGCCCGGGCCGGCGGTCGCCTCCTGCAGCACACCCTCGGCCCAGGTCGCGTCCTCCGGCGCGGTGGTGATGCCGTCGGCCATCCAGCGGCGCATCCGGTCGATGTACCGGCGGGCCTGCTCCGGCTCGTCGCGCAGCACGGCCAGCCGGGCCAGCCCGGCCAGCAGCGGCACCGCCAGGGCGTACGCGGTGAGGTTTTCGGCGACCTCGACACCGGCGTCGGACTCGGCGACGGCTTCGTCCAGCCGGCCCTCGGTGGTCAGCAGCAGGGCCTGGAAGTAGTGCCACAGCGGCGTAGACCAGGCGGTGCCGAGCCGCTCGGACTCCTGCCGGCCGCGCCGCAGGGTCATCGCGGCCTCGTCCATCCGGCCGAGGGCGGCCAGGGCGGCGCCGAGCCAGATCCGCGGGTGCCAGTGCGCGGCCTCGCCCCGCGCGCCGTCGGCGATCTCGGTGGCCTCGGAGGCGTAGGCGAAGGAGTCGTCCAACCTGCCTTCGGCCTGCGCGGCAAGGCTGCGCGCGGCCAGCCCGAAGACCGCCGCGCCGGGCTCCTCGGCCACCATCCCGGACTCGTACGCGCTGGAGCCGGACCGGTCGGCCTCGCTCAGGTCACCGGTGTAGAACAGGGCGTGCGCGCGGACCGCCCACAGCCTGGCCCGCACCGCCTCCGGCACCTCGGGATAGCGCAGCCCCCGGTCGGCGTACTCCACGGCGTTGCGGTTTCGACCGGCGTGCTTGAACGCCTCGGCCAGCCCGAGCAGCAACGAGGCCTCGATACGAGCCTCCAGGCCCGCGTGCAGGGCGGCCTCGCCGAGCTGCTGCGCCTGCTCCAGCCGGCCGGCCGAGGCGAGCAGCCGCACCGTGTCGGCGACGAGCTCGGCGCGACCCGGGTCGTCGGGGCCGAGCACTTCGAGGGCGCGCTCCATCAGGTCCGCCGCCGTGCTCGGCGCCACCACCGCGACCTCGACCGCGGCCTCGTGCAACAGCCCGACCGCCTCCCGGGTCGAGCGGCCGCTGTTGAGCAGGTGCTCGGCCACCTCGACCGGTGAGCGCTCCTCCTGCTGGCCGATGACCGCCGCCTCGCGGTGGTGCAGCGTGCGGACGGCGCTGCCGAGGCGGCCGTAGACCGCCTGCCGCACCAGCTCGTGCGCGAACGCCAAACCGTCGCCCTCGTCGACGAGCACCTTGGCGGCGGTCGCTTCCTCGATCGAGGGCAGCAGCGCGGCCGGCGGGCCGTCGAGCAGCCGCGCGAGATGGTCCACTGTGAACCGGCCGCCCAGCACCGACCCGGCGCCGATCACCCGCCGCGCCTGCGGTGACAGGCCGCTCATCGTCTGCTCGACGGTCGTGATGAAGCTCGACGGCAGCTGGTCACCCACGACCGTGGCGACACCGTCGCGCACCAGCAGCTGACCCGTCGTCAGCAGCGCCCGCATCAGCTGCTCCAGCGCCAGCGGGTTGCCGTCGAAACCCGCGGCCAGAGCCAACACCGTGTCGTCCACAGCGGCCTTGACCACCCCGGAGCAGAGCTGGGCCACCGCATCCTCGTCCAGCCGCTCCAGCACGACCTGCGGCGTGCCCTCCCGGAGCAACCGCTCGACGAGGTGCTGGCCGGGGGTACCTTCCCGCATCGGCCGCCGGGCGAACAACCACCGCACCGGCGACGACGCCAGCGCGGTCACCAGCTCGCGCAGGGCCAGCGCGCTGAACTCGTCGGTCCACTGTGCATCGTCGATCGCGATCACCAGCGGCTGCCGCGCCGCGAAGTCTTCCAGGTCGCCGGTCAGCCGGTCGAGCGTCTGCACCTGGTTTTCACCCGCGTCGGCGACCCACCCGAAAGCCGGCGTCGCGGGCCGGATCCGCTGCAGCGTCGCCGCCAGCGTGATGAACGGCGCCGCCCGGTCCAGCTCGAACGCCGCACGCGTCGCCACCGTAAGGCCCCTGGCCTGCGCCTCACCCACCGCTGTCTGCAGCAGGTTTGACTTGCCGATACCGGCCGAGCCGGTCAACACCATGCACCCGCCAACCCCCCGTGCCGTGTCGGCGAATGCCTCACGCAAGATCGCCAGTTCTCGGTCACGACCGAAAGTCGTCAGCGGATCCACCCCCCGGGGATCTTGTAACGCCCAACGTTAAGCGCAGATTCTCACGGACAGGGATGATCCAGTTAAGCAACCTTTCGGATGACCTTGCCGGTGCTGGCAAAAGCTCGATCATTTGTGGTACTGCACGGTGGCTCCGCGGCTCGACAGGGTCCCCGCCGTGGCTCCTCCGGCCTCGGCCACCCATTCGAGCATGATCCTGCGGAGATTCGCAGGTCCGTTCTCTGTCAATACGGACCTCGACATGAAACCGGCCGTGGCTCGGCCAAACCCCTGTACAGCGCCGTCGCCGGGCCTGGTTTGTCGGGCAGAATCCGGTCAAACCGCCGCAGCCGTACGTCCAAGTCGGTCGATGCGACACCGGTGGCGAGCCTCGCGGTGGCGTCGTCTCCGGCATCGGCCGGGACGAGCCGCCGGCCTGCCCACGACGGGGTGTCCCGCCCGAGCCGGAAATCCGACAGTTCACGATCGTGGTACGCCGGCGCGCGGCGGACCCGGGACCCCGACGGCGACGGTCGCAGATGCCGCCCCCTACCCGAACAAGCGCCTACTCATTCGTGCAATGGGCGCGAATCAGTCGCTCTCCTACCGTTTTCGGCATGCGAATAATCGTGCTCCACGAGGAGCGGGAATGACTGTCAACAATACGGTCGGTGGCCGGATCCGGCTACAGCATCTCTACCGGCACGACCCGTCGAGCCTTTTCGTCGTGCCGCTCGACCATTCGGTCACCAGCGGTCCGATCGCCCGAAACGGCCAGCTCAACAGGCTGGTCGGCCAGCTCGCCGGAAACGGCGTGGACGCCGTCGTCCTGCACAAGGGCGCGCTCCGGCACATCGACGTCCGATGGTTCCGATCGCTGTCCCTCATCGTGCATCTCAGCGCGAGTACGCGGCACGCTCCCGACCCGGACGCGAAATACCTCGTGTCCTCGGTGGCGGAGTCGCTGCGGCTCGGTGCCCACGCGGTGAGCGTGCACGTCAACATCGGCTCGGAAACGGAGGGCCGGCAGATCGGCGACCTGGCCACCGTCGCCGAGGCGTGCGACCGCTGGGGCGTACCCCTGATGGCGATGCTCTATCCGCGCGGACCGAAAGTCGCCGACGGACGCCTGGCCGACCTCGTCGCGCACGCGGCCGTCATCGCGGCCGATCTCGGCGCGGACCTGGTCAAGTCCGCGCTGCCCAAGGCGGCCAGCGGGATCGCCGAGGTCACCGCGAGCTGCCCGGTGCCGGTCCTGGCGGCCGGCGGCTCGGCGTCGCCCGGCGCCGACGGCGCGCTGCGCCACCTGGCCGACGCGATGCGCGCCGGCGCGGGCGGGATCGCCGCCGGGCGCCTCGTCTTCACCGCCACAGATCCAGCGGCGATGGCTCGCCGCGTCGCCGCGCTCGTCCACGACCGGACGGCGTCCACGGTCCTGGGAGGTACCCGATGAGAGGGGAAACGTCGATGAAGCAGTGCTGGCTCGACATCCGATCCGCCGGCGAGTCCGCGCCGGCGCTGTGCCAGGAGGCGCTGCACCACGGGTTCGACGCGATCGTCGCGGCCGACCCCGCCGACCTGGCGCCGCTGCCGCCGAGCGTCACGCGCGTGCTGCTGCTCTCCGGCCCCGAGCTGCCCGGCGACTTCGGCGTGGCCGACCTGATCGTGGTCGACCCGGCCGTGCACGGCACGCCCGGGCAGCTGGCCCAGCGGTTTCCGGAGCGGCGGTTCGGCGCGTGCGTCGAGGTCACCGATCAGGAGAGCCTGGACGCGGCGTGCGCGAGCGTCCGGCGGGACCCGTGCACGGTGCTCCGCTTCCGCGACCCGACGTACATCCCGCTGGAGATCGTCCTCGCCGCCGCGGCGGACGCGCCCGGCCTGATCGTCACCGAGCTGGAACGGGCGGCCGACGCGCCGGTGCACCTCGGCGTCCTCCAGCACGGACCGGGCGGTGTGATGCTCGCGCCCAGCGCGCCGGGCGAGGCGGCCCACCTCCGGGACGTCGTGACGAGCAAGCCGGGCGCGATCCCGCTGGTCACACTCACGGTCACCGGCGTCACCCACGCCGGCATGGGCGAACGGGCCTGCGTCGACACGTGCACCTACATGGAGAAGGACGAGGGCATCCTGGTCGGCTCGCGGGCCAAGGGGATGGTGCTCTGCGTGAGCGAGACCCACCCGCTGCCGTACATGCGGACACGGCCGTTCCGGGTCAACGCCGGCGCGATCATGTCGTACACCCTCGCCGACGCCGAGCGCACGCGGTACCTGAGCGAGCTCTCCGCCGGTGACACGGTGCTGGCGGTCGGGGCGGACGGGCGCACCCGCCGCGTGATCGTGGGGCGGGTGAAGATCGAGACCCGCCCGCTGCTCTCCGTCGACGCGGTCTCCGAGGACGGGCAGCGGGTCAACGTGATCATGCAGGACGACTGGCACGTGCGGGTCCTCGGCCCCGGCGCGGCGGTGCTCAACTCCACCGAGCTCCAGCCCGGCGACCGGATCCTGGGCCACCTGCCGCAGCGGGAGCGCCACGTCGGGTACCCCATCGACGAGTTCTGTTACGAGCAGTGATGTTCGACTTCCACGCGCGGTTGGGGCCTGGACCGGACGCCGCGGGTGCGCTGCTCGCGGCCATGGACGGCGCCGGCATCGAGCGGGCCGCCGCATCCGCCGGCGGCCTGCTGGACCTCGACCGCCTCTCCGAACAGATCGCCGACGGCGGCCGCAGCGACGTGGCGGTGGACAACGGGCGCACCCTCGCGCTCTGCCGTGACACGGGCGGCCGGCTCCTGCCGTTCTTCTTCGCCGACCCGTGCCGCGACGTCGCCGCGTACCGGACCGCCGCGCCGAGGTATCGCGGGCTGGAGATCTCGCCCGCGGTGCACGGCTTCCGCCTCGACGACCCGGCGGTGGCCGAGCTCGTCGGCATCGCCGCCGCGGTCCGGCACCCGGTGTACGTGGTCTGCCTGGCCCAGCCCGGCACGCGCGCCGGCGACCTGGTGACCCTCGCCCGGCGCTTCCCGGAGGTGACCTTCGTGTACGGACACTGTGGACACACGGGGCTGGACGCGAGTGGCCTGGCCACGATCGCGCCCTGCCCGAACATCGTCGCCGAGACGTCCGGCTGCTTCACCGCCGTCGCCGCGCTGGCGCTGCGGCGGCTCGGCGCGGAGCGGGTGGTTTTCGGCACCGAGTACCCGCTCCAGCACCCGCGGGTGGAGATCGTGAAGCTCGCGGCCGTCCCCATGAGCCGGGCCGACCGCCACCTCGTCATGGCGGCGAACGCGTGCCGCCTGCTCGGGGAGGAGGAGTCGTGAACCTGCCACGGATCGGAGACTGGCGGGGGTACGACGAACTGCGCCGGATCCAGGACATGCACCTCGTGGAGACGTTGCGGGCGGCGGCGAACTCCCCGTTCTACCGGGCCCGCGGGGACGTGCCGACCAACCGCGCCGAGCTCGGCGAAATCATGCTGACCACGAAGCGGGACCTGCGCGAGGCGTACCCGTTCGGCCTGCTCGCCGTCGACCGGGCCGAGCTCGCCACTTACCACGAGTCGAGCGGCAGCAGCGGCGCGCCGACGTCGGCGTACTACACGGAAGGCGACTGGCTGGACCTGACCGAGCGGTTCGTCCGCAAGCCGGTCGGCATCCACCCGAGCGACATGTTCCTCGTCCGGACGCCGTACTCCCTCATGCTCACCGCTCACCTCGCGCACGCCGCCGCCCGGATGTGCGGGGCGACGGTCGTGCCGGCGGACAACCGGTCGCTCGCGATGCCGTACTCCCGCGTGGTCCGGGTGCTGCGCGACCTGGACGTGACGCTGACCTGGTCGCTGCCGACCGACGCGCTGCTGTGGGCGGCGGCCGCGGCGCTCGCCGGACACCGCACCGACCGCGACTTCCCCGCGCTGCGCGCGCTCATCGTCGCCGGCGAGCCGCTCAGCCCGGCGCGCCGCGACCGGATCGCCGCGCTGTGGGGAGCGGAGGTGGTGGAGGACTACGGCGCGACGGAGACCGGCAGCCTGGCCGGCGTCTGCCCGCACGGCCGCCTGCACCTGTGGGCCGACCGCGCCGTCTTCGAGGTGTACGACCCGGCGACCGGGCGTACGGCGCCCGAAGGCCGGGGCCAGCTCGTCGTCACGCCGCTGTTCCGCGAGGCCATGCCGCTGCTCCGGTACAACATCGAGGACGAGGTCGAGGTGGCCTACGGCACGTGCGCCTGCGACTGGTGGCTGCCGACCGTCCGGGTGTTGGGGCGCACCGCCTTCGACTGCCGGACCGCCGGGGTGCCGCTCACCCAGACCGGCCTGGAGGAGCTCGTGTTCGGCCTGCCGGCCGAGTACGGCGTGCTCTTCTGGCGGGCCCGCGCCGGAGACACCCACTTGCGGGTCGAGATCGAGGTGGGCGACCGGCACCGCGCCCCCGCCACCGCCGCGCTCGTGGCGGCGATCGGCGGCGCGTACGGCATCGACGCGGAGGTGGTGCCGGTGCCGCCGGGTGGGCTCGTGCCCGCCCCGCTGCTGACCGCGACGGCGGACGTCATGAAGCCGCGCGGCCTCTTCCGCGAGGAAGAGGACTGGGACAAGGCGCTCCGCTACTACTGAGGGGAGGTTACGATGCGGATCGCGGTTGTCGGTGCGGGCGTTGGTGGCCTCGTCACCGCCGCGTCACTCGCCCTGGAGGGCGTGCGCTGCGTGGTCTTCGAGCGCGCCGGCGGGCCGCCCGACGTGGGCGGCGGCATCCAGATCTCGCCGAACGGCGCGCGGGTGCTGCACCGGCTCGGTCTCGGGCCGGCCCTGCGCGCCGCCGCGGCTCGCCCGGCCGCCCTGGAGCTGCGGCGGTGGCAGGACGGCCGGCTGATCGCCCGCACCGAGCTCGGCGCCGAGGCGGAGAAGCGGTACGGCGTGCCGTACTACACGCTGCGCCGCACCGACCTGAGCCGGATGCTGCTGCGCGTGGTCGAGGCCCGGTGCGGCGCCGGCACCGTCCAGTTCGGACGCCAGTGCGTGGGTCTCGACGAGTCGCCGCACGGCGTCCGGCTCCGGTTCGCCGGCGGCCAGGCGTACGACGCGGACCTCGTCGTCGGCGCCGACGGGCTGCACTCCGTGGTGCGGCGAGCCATCGCCGGCGACGCGCCGCGCTTCGCCGGCCACGCGGTCTACCGGGCGCTGGTGCCGGCCGCCCGGCTGCCGTGGCTCTCCGGGCCGCCCCGGGTCACCGTCTGGCTGGGGCCGGGGCAGCACTGCGTCTGCTATCCGGTCGGCGCCTCCGGCGCGGTCAACCTCGTCGCCACCGTGGAGGCGGGCCAGGCGCCGGACGGGTACACGAGGGGCGACGCGCGCGGGCTGGCGGACGCGTATCAGGGCTGGCACCCGAACGTGGGCGCCCTACTGGCCGCGGCGGGCCAGCTCGTCCACCATGGACTGTTCCACCGCCCGTCGACGCGCGTCTGGCACCGAGGCCGGATCGCGGTGGTGGGCGACGCCGCGCACGCGATGCTGCCCTTCCTCGCGCAGGGTGCGACGCAGGCGATCGAAGACGCGGCCACGCTCGCCGCCTACGCGCGCGAACCGGACGGGCTGGCGCGGTACGAGGCGCTCCGCCGCCCGCGCGTCGACCGTGTCATGGCGGCGGTGCGGGAGATCGCCACGCGCATGCACCTGCCGGACGGCCCGCGGCAGCGGGAGCGCGACCGCCGGCTCGCCGCGACCCGACTGTCCGATCAGGACTGGCTGTACGGCTGGGAACTCCCGCCGCGATCCCGAAGGGAACCCTCTGATGACAGTGGTGCAGAAGTACGGCGGTAGCTCGCTCGCGACGGCCGAGCGGGTCGCTATCGCGGCCGAGCGGATCGCGCGTACCCGGTCCGCGGGGTGGCCGGTCGCGGTCGTCGTGTCGGCGACCGGAGACACCACCGACGAGCTGCTGGGGCTGGCCGCCCGGGTCAGCGGCGCACCCCACGCGCGCGAGACCGACCAGCTGCTGGCCACGGGCGAGTGCGCCTCGGCCGCGCTGCTGGCGATGGCGCTGCGGGACCGGGGCGTACCCGCGGTCTCGCTCACCGGTGGGCAGGCGGGCTTCCAGGTGGCCGGTCCGCACGGCGGCGGGTCGATCGAGCGGGTGTGCGCCGATCGGGTCAAGGGCCTGCTGTCGGCCGGCAACGTCGTTGTCGTCGCCGGCTTCCAGGGCGTCAACGCGAACGGCGACGTGGTGACGCTGGGGCGGGGCGGCTCCGACACCTCGGCGGTGGCGCTGGCGGCGGCGCTCGGCGCGCACACCTGCCGGATCTACACAGACGTGGCGGGCGTCTTCACGGCCGACCCGCGAGTGGTGGCGGACGCCCGGGTGCTGCGCCTGATCCCGGCCGGCGTGATGGCCGAGCTGGCGTTCGCCGGTGCGCGGGTCCTGCACGCCCGCTCGGTGGAGCTGGCCCAGATGTCCGATGTGGACATCGAGGTGGGGGACTCGGCGATCGACGCGCCCGGTACGGTCGTGGACTGCCGCCGGCGTGGGCTGGAGAGCCGATCCTGCGTCGTCGCGGTCGCGCACGACATGGACGTCGTACACGTGATGGTCGACGGACGCGTGCCGCCGGGTGACATGCTCGACGTCCTCGCGGAGCGGGCGGTGTCGCCGGACCTGCTCGCCTACTCGGCGCCCGGGCCGGCCGGACCGCGGTGCGGCTTCACGGTCACCGCCGCCGGCGCCGCCCTGCTGCGGGAGCCGCTGGCCCACCTCGCCGCCGCGTACGACGGGGAGGTGGTTGCCGCTGCCGCGGCCGGGAAGGTATCCGTCGTCGGCACCGGGCTCCTGAGCCGGCCGTACGTCGCCGCCCGCGTCATGTCCGCCCTGTCGTCCGCGGAGATCGCGCCCAGCTGGATCGGGGCCAGCCAGACGCGGGTGTCCGCGGTGGTGCCGGTGGCCGAGACCGTACGCGCGGCGGCCGTCCTGCACCGCGCCTTCGGTCTCGGCCGGGCCGAGTCCGTCACTGCCTGACGCCGCCACCGTCGGCGGGCGGACCGCTTCGTGTCGAGTCGACGACCGGCGGGTGCGCCTGGACGATGCGTGCCAGGCTCACCCGCGAGTCGATCGACAGCTTCTTGAAGACCTGTCGCATGTGGAAGTTCACCGTATGGGGTGAGATCCGCAGGCGGTTCGCGATCTGCTGGTTGGTCAGGGCGTGCCCGGCCAGGCGGGCGACGGTTCGCTCCCGCTCGGTCAGGCACGTCCACCTGGATTCGTCGTGTTGCCGCTCCTTCGGTGCGGGCAGATGCACGGCACGGTGCACCTGGGGCCGGCCCTCCAGGCGGCGGCCGGTGTCCGGGGCGCGGCCCTCCTCGGTGACGATCGCGATGACGACGACCTGGTGGCTGTCGACCCCGATCAGCTGTGCGACGAGCTCGGTGAGCCCGCGCACGCCGAGCTTCTTGGCGTCGGGCCGGTCGGTCGGAAACGGACTGGGACTTTCCTGCGAGCGCATTCGAGACACCCCCATCTGGATGCGTTCGGGCATGTGGCCTAGCTCTGCCATGTGTTCAGCGCAGCGATGATCAGCCAGCGGATGAGCACGTAGATCAGGTCGGCGAAGTCGTCGCCGTCGATCGGGATGCTGTCGTAGAACCGGTCGTTGAAACCTCGACGTGGATGCATTTCACACACCTCCCGCTGCCCGGGAACTTCGGCTCGTGACGCCGATCTCCCGCCAGTGCGACAATTTCGCGTGGAAAGAGCATCGACCGAGACGTGCCCCGGACAGCCGGATTACGGGTGTCCGCGAACGTCCGCGGCGGCTCGGGACACCCACCACCGCGCGGACAGGAGAGGACAGGAGAGGCGGGATGACCCACCCGGAGCGGCCACCCGACCCGACCAGCCTCCACACGCTCGACGACCTGGTGCAGGCCTTCAACAAGCTGCGGCGGCGCGGCGCACGCAAGGGCCAGGTGCGGCTGTCCGTGCGCGACCTCGCCACGCGGACCAAGCGGGCGCCCAGCACGCTCGACGCCTACCTGCGGGGCACCCGGCTGCCACCTTCCGACGTTTACGAGGACCTGCTGCGCGCGCTCGGCGTCGAGGTGACACAGATGCGTCCGTGGCTCGACGCGTGGGAACGTATCGCCGACGAGTGGCCGCCCCGCCAGCCGCCGTCACGAGCGACCACGCAAGCAGCCCGAAAGTCGGAGTTCCTCCATTTCGCCGAGACTTTCCTTTACCGCTTGACGGGGGAGCAATATCGCCCGGACACGCTGGTCGGCGTCATTACCGGAGACATACGTCGGGTCCGTGTCGCCGACGTCTGGGTCAACTCTGAAAATACCGACATGAGGATGGCGCGCTTCGAGGAGTACGCGATCTCCGCGATCATTCGCTTTGAGGGCGCGAAGCACGACGACGCCGGCCGGGTGTTGGAGGACACCATCGCCGAAGAGTTGGCCCGCAAGGCGTCCGGGCGTGTGCCGCTCACCCCTGGGTCCGTCGTCACAACCGGCTCGGGCGAGCTGGCCGGCCACAATCGCGTGCGGCACATCATCCACGTGGCGGCGGTGCGTGGCGAGCCGGGCGAGGGCTACCGGCCGGTCGCCGACATCGGCCGTTGCGTCAGCAACGTCCTAGCCGAGGCGGAGCGGCTGGCCGTTGTCGACTCCGTCCGGAGCGTGCTGATTCCGCTCCTCGGCACCGGGGTGGGCGGTGGCCAACTGGAGCCCACCGTCCGCACCATGGTGAGCAGCATCCTCGACCACTTCACCTACTACCACGAGGGCGCCCTACAGGTGGTCTACCTGCTGGCGACCACGGAGTCGGAGCGGGACGTATGCCGCGCCGTACTGGCCGCCGGCCCCTTCGAGAGCCGCAGCCGCCTGCCGTGATGCAATGTCGTCCTGTGACTGTGACGACCCGCCTGGTACGGCACGACGACGTCCCCGCGATCACCGACCTGCTCCGGGTAAACCGCGAGTTTCTGGCTCCGTGGGAGCCGGCCCGCACCGAGGAGTACTTCACGGAGACGGCGCAGAGGGCGCTCGTGGAGACCGGGCTGGCGGCGTACGAGCGGGGCACCGCCGTCCCGCACGTCATCCTCGACGACGGCGAGCTGGTCGGCCGCATCAATCTCAACGACATCGTCCGCGGCCCGTTCCTGTCGGCCCACCTCGGCTATTGGGTGGCCCAGTCCGCGAACGGCCGGGGCGTGGCGAGCGCGGCGGTGGCGGCCATCGCGCGGGTGGCGTTCGGCGAGATCGGCCTCCACCGCATACAGGCCAGCACGCTGCTGCACAACGCGGCCTCGCAGCGCGTCCTGGAGCGAAACGGTTTCGTGCGCATCGGCATGGCCCCGGAGTACCTGAGCATCGCCGGACGCTGGCAGGACCACGCCCTCTTCCAGCTGATCGCCCCGGAGCCCGCCGCGTAGCCTTGGGTCGCGTGGAGATTGAGAAGGCACGCGAGTTCGTGCGGCGCAACCATCGAGCGGTCCTGACCACCTACCACGAGGACGGGCGGGCGCAGATGACGCCGGTGACCGCGGGCGTCGACGAGGCCGAGCGCGTGGTCATCAGCACCCGCGAGCACCTGGTGAAGACCCGCAACATCGCCCGCGACCCCCGCGTCGTGCTGTGCGCCCTCAACGAACGCTTCTACGGCGAGTGGGTCTACGTCGAGGGCACGGCGGAGATCGTCCACCTGCCGCAGGCGATGGAGCCGCTCGTCGACTACTACCGCCGCATCTCCGGCGAACACCCCGACTGGGACGACTACCGCGCCGCCATGCGCCGCGACGAACGCGTCCTCCTCCGCATCACCATCACCCACGCCGGCCCACGCTGACCCCGGTGTCCGTATTGATCCAGCCTGCCCACGACCCCGGCAAGCTCTCCAACTTGATCGGAGCGGACCCGCGCGTGGTTGGGCTTGGCGCGCGGACCACCCGCAACCCCGGAAGGTCTCTAGGTTTTCGGGGCCACGCTTATAGCCCTGGCGATCGATCGGCTTCGGGGGCAGACTGGATGGCGTGACGCAGCCGCACCGCAGCACCGAGCGGCGAGACACCGACGAGGTGCCCGACGACTCGCGGGCCCGCATGATCACTCGCCGTAAGGCGCGCGACCGTGTCATCCTCACTCAGCCGCCACCGCCGCATCCGGAGCCGGCGCGCCCCGACGACGATGACGAAGAGTCAGCCGACGACCTGCTCGCGACCATCGACGAGGTGCTCGCGAAGGGCGCCCGCGACAAAGGCCCGCGCCCGTCGCAGTAGCTCCGCCGCCGAGGCGAAGAGCGCCGTGGTGCCACCGCTGTGCACTATGGACACCCGGAAGAAGTCCGCGCTGGACGAGTTGCTGTGTGCGCCAGATACCAGGAGAGCGACAGCGGGATGGCCGGCGAGCGGGCGCTCGTACGTGCCCGCGTCGGGGTTATGACCAGCCGGTCGCCAGGATGACCGCGACGGTGGCGGTCGCGGCCAGCACGAAGCTGGCCACCGCGAGCTGGATGCGGGTCAGCCGGGCCAGCGCGGCCTCGTCCGGCGAGCGCTCCACCGGCTGCGGCACGCCCTCCGCGATCGGCCGCAGCCACCGCTCGACCGCCTCGGCATCCGCCCGCCGGCTCGGATCCCGCTCGAGCAGGCGCAGCAGGATGGGGGCCAGAGGACCGGCGCGGCGCATCGGGTCCGGCGGGTTGTTGGCGAGTGCGACGAGCGTCGCGGTCGTCGTCTCCCGCTCGTACGGGGCGCGTCCCTCGACGGCCGCGTACAGCGTCGCGCCGAGCGACCACATGTCGGTGGCCGGCGTCGAGGCGCCGTCGCGCACCCGTTCCGGCGCGATGTAATGCGGCGACCCGATCAACGCCTCCGACCGGCCGGACCCGCCTTCGCGTACCGCGAGGCCGAAGTCGGTGAGCACCACGCGGCCGTCGTGGCCGACCAGCACGTTCTGCGGTTTGACGTCGCGGTGGATGATGCCGGCGCGATGGGCGGCCCGCAGCCCGGCGAGCATGCCCAGCCCGACCCGCGCCGCCTCGCGCGGGCCGAGCGGACCGTCGCGGACGATCACGTCGTAGAGCGAGCGGGACGGCACGTACTCCATCACGATCCACGGCCGGTCGGTGTGCAGGATGTCGTGGATCTGCACGACGTTGGGGTGGTTGAGCGAGGCGGCGGAACGCGCCTCGCGCAGGCTCTGTTGCACCGTGGCGAACTGCCCCGAGTCGGGCGTGGTCACTTCCTTGACCGCCACGTTGCGGCCAAGCATGTCGTCGGCGGCCAGCCAGACCTGGCCCATGCCGCCACTTCCGATCGCTTCCCTCAGCCGGTAACGGCCGGCGATCACGGTCCCGGTGGTCACGTAACCGATTCGGATACCGCCGGCTGGGGGATTGGTGCCCGCGCCCTGGCGCTCCCGCGGCCTCACCCGTCCGCCGTTGGTCGCGGTAACGCGCCGTCACCGCCGACGGGCGGGTGGCTTCCGGATCTTGGAAAGTTAGGGTTGAAATAGCGCCCAAACTTTCCAAGATCTGGAACCTGGTGCCGCGCACCCCGTCGTGACGGTCACTCAGGGCAACAAAGCCCGCGACGATCTTCCCCAACGCCGCTCCGACAGCGGGCAATGTGGACAAAACGTCGACCGATCGGAGCGCGCACCCGCCCGAAGCTAACTGTTAGGAAAGTTTATTTATCGTGTTACGCTCTCACCTCATCGATGAACATCATGACCACACATCGAGGAGGTGACCACGTGTCGAAGGTCCGCACGATCGCGACGGTGGCGGCACTGGTGATCGGGGGTGCGCTGGCGGCGATCGTGCCGATGGCCACCGCGTCCGCGGCCGCCTGCGCGGCGCCGTGGCAGGCGTCGTCCGTCTACACGGGAGGGATGACGGCCTCGCACAACGGCCACAACTGGCTGGCCAAGTGGTGGACCCAGGGCGAGGCGCCGCCCGGCACCTCGGGCGTCTGGGCCGACCAGGGCACCTGCGGCGGCGGCACCACCCCGCCCCCGGGCACCTGCGACCACCCCAACTGGGTCGCCGGCCAGTGGTACACGACCGGCTCGATCGTCCGGTACACCAACGGCCAGTACTACATCGCCGAGCACGACAACCCGGGCTACGACCCGACGATCAGCACCTGGTACTGGGACCCGTACACATGTGGCGGCCAGCCACCGGTGACCACGCCTCCGCCGCCGGGCAACGGGTTCGTGGTGAGCGAGGCGCAGTTCAACCAGATGTTCCCGAGCCGGAACTCGTTCTACACGTACTCCGGTCTCGTCGCCGCGCTGAACGCGTACCCCGCATTCGCCCGCACCGGCAGCGACACGGTGCGCCGCCAGGAGGCGGCCGCCTTCCTCGCCAACGTCAGCCACGAGACCGGCGGCCTCGTATACGTCGTCGAGCAGAACACCGCCAACTACCCGCACTACTGCGACGCCAGCCAGCCGTACGGCTGCCCGGCCGGCCAGGCGGCGTACTACGGGCGCGGTCCGATCCAGCTCAGCTGGAACTTCAACTACAAGGCGGCGGGCGACGCGCTGGGCCTGCCGCTGCTCACCAACCCGTGGCTGGTCCAGAACGACGCGTCGGTCGCGTGGCGCACCGGCATCTGGTACTGGATGACCCAGTCCGGCCCGGGCACGATGACCCCGCACAACGCGATGGTCAACGGCGCCGGCTTCGGCGAGACGATCCGGAGCATCAACGGCTCGCTGGAGTGCAACGGCCGCAACCCGGCCCAGGTGCAGAGCCGCGTCAACAACTACCAGCGGTTTGTGCAGATCCTCGGCACCACCCCCGGTGGCAACCTGACCTGCTGACCGCTCAGTCAGCGGCCCGGGCGGTGCGCCGACACCGCCCGGGCTCAGCGGGCGATCGCGATCCAGGTGGCGCGGGCGCGTGCCACCTCTTCGCCGTCTTCGCCGTAGAGCGTCGTGTGCACCAGCGCCTTGCGGCCCTCGGACTCGGCGAGCGCGCCGCGCACGACGCACCGCTCGCCGGGAGTGGGGACCCGCGTGACGCGGACGGCGATGCGGCCCAGCACGTAGGGCCGGCCGCCCTCGATGACGGCCCAGCCGCCGGGGCAGTCGAGGGCGGCCCAGACCACCGGCTGCGAGATGTCGTCGGGGACCATCCAGGGCGCGGCGGTGGTGCCGTCTTCGAGCGCGCCCGGGAAGATGCGCAGGCCGTCGGCGCGCTCGGGGCCGCAGACGTAACAGGTGGGAAACGGGTGCTCCGCGAACCCGGCGTAGCGGGTGGCGGCGTCGGTCGCGTCGGCGTACCCGATCGGTGGGACCGTGACGGTGATGGCGTCGGCGGAGTTGACCTCGGCCACCACGGCGCCCTCGGGTGTTTGGACCTTGCCGTCGACGGGCGTGAGCGGGGTGTCGAGCGGCGGGGGCATGCGGAGGGTCACCTCGTGGACGCCGTCGCCGGCGAAGACGCCCGCGCTGTAACCACCGTTACCCGAGCCGGGTGGCCCGTTGAAGCGCGCCAGGATGATCATCTTGTGCCCCCAAAGCTTCTCCGGCTGGTGTCCGCATCAATCACAACACCTGAGGTGGGGGTTGTCCGCAACCTTGTCGTCACCGACATCGTGTCGCTGGGTCCATTGGCACAGACATCCGATGTATCGACTGTCGGCAGCTGGCGGGGGCGGGTCGGCGATTCACGCTTAACGTCAAGACGTCCGTTGTATCCCTTGACAAGCGAGGTTGCTCCGGCCTAGTTTCGGCATCGCTAAATTCATTGGTTTAACTATGTTGCAAACAAGGAGCCGTCGATGGGTATCTCGCGCCGCAGCGTCCTGACCTCCGCCGTCGCCGGCTCCGCTCTCGCCGCCGTGGGTGCGACCGCGGCGACCTCGACCGCCGCCGCGGCGGCCAGCCCACCCGGTGATGTGGTCGGCAAGATCACCGTGGGATACCAGGGCTGGTTCGCCGCCGCGGGCGACGGCTCGCCGATCAACGGCTGGTGGCACTGGAGCCAAAACTGGGGGCAGGCGCCGTCGCCCACCAACACCAACATCATCTCCTGGCCCGACATGCGCGACTACACGGCGAGCTACCAGACGGCGTACGCCAGCCTCGGCAACGGCCAACCGGCCCGGCTCTTCTCGTCCTACGACCAGCAGACGGTGGACACCCACTTCCGGTGGATGCAGCAGTACGGGTGCGACACGGCGGCGCTGCAGCGGTTCAACCCGTTCGGCGGCGAAGGTGCGATCCGCGATGCCATGGCGGCCAAGGTCCGCGCCGCCGCGGAGGCGTTCGGCCGCAAGTTCTACATCATGTACGACGTCACCAACTGGACCGACATGCAGGCCCAGATCAAGACGGACTGGACGACGAAGATGCGCGCGTACACGTCGTCACCCGCCTACGCGGTCCAGAACGGAAAGCCGGTCGTGTGCGTCTGGGGCTTCGGCTTCAACGACCCGGGCCGTCCCTTCGCCCCGGAGGCCTGCCTCGACGTCGTCAACTGGTTCAAGGGCCAGGGCTGCTACGTCATCGGAGGCGTGCCCACCTGGTGGCGCACCGGCGTCAGCGACTCGCGTCCCGGCTTCGGTGACGTCTACCGCGCATTCGACATGATCTCGCCGTGGATGGTCGGCCGCGCCACGAGCCTCGCGGACCTCGACTCGTACTACAACAACGTCAACGTCGGCGACCAGGCCGAGTGCAACCGCCTCGGCGTCGACTACCAGCCCTGCGTGATGCCCGGCGACCTGTCGTCCGGCCACCGCCGGCACGGCGACTTCATGTGGCGCCACTTCTACAACATGGTCCGCCTCGGGTGCCAGGGCATATACATCTCGATGTTCGACGAGTACAACGAGGGCAACCAGATCGCCAAGACCGCCGAGAGCGCCGCCACGCAGCCGACCAACTTCGGCCATCGCGCGCTCGACGAAGACGGCACCGCCTGCTCGTCCGACTACTACCTGCGCATCACGGCAGACGGCGGTCGGATGCTGAAGGGCCAGATCGCGCTCACCGCGACGCGCCCCACCCAGCCCGTCGTCGGCGGTGGCAACCCCCAGCCACCGACCGGTGTCGTCAGTCTCCGCGCTCGCGTCAACAGCCGCTACGTGTGCGCCGAGGCAGCGGGCGCGCAGCCGCTGATCGCCAACCGCACCGCCGTCGGGCCGTGGGAGCAGTTCGACCTCGTGACACTCTCCGGTGACAACGTGGCCCTGCGAGCCCGGGTCAACGGCATGTACGTCTGCGCGGAAAACGCCGGCGCCGCGGCGCTGATCGCCAACCGCACGGCTGTGGGCCAGTGGGAGACGTTCCAGCTGATCCCCAACCCGAACGGGTCGGTGAGCCTGCGTTCCCTCGCCAACAACCGTTACGTCCAGGCCGGCAACGCGGGCGCGGCGCCCCTTATCGCCAGCGCGACCGCGATCGGCACGTGGGAGCAGTTCGACCTCGCGGCTGCCTGACGCGCGCTGCCGTTCGGTAAGTTGCCGGTGTGAAAGTCGTGGACATCTACACCGACGGCGCGTGCAGCGGAAATCCGGGCCCGGGCGGCTGGGGCGCGCTCCTGCGCTACGGCACCCACGAGAAGGAGATCTGCGGCGGCGAGGCGGGCGCGACCACCAACAACCGGATGGAGCTGATGGCGCCGATCCGCGCGCTGGAGAGCCTGACCCGCCCCGCTGTGGTGCGGATACACACCGACAGCACATACGTGCGCGACGGCATCACCAAGTGGATGCCCCGCTGGAAGAGCAACGGCTGGCTCACCTCCACCAAGCAACCGGTCAAAAACGCCGACCTGTGGCAGCGTCTCGACGCCGCGGCCAGCCGGCACGAGGTGGAGTGGCTCTGGGTCAAAGGCCACGCCGGCCACGTGGAAAACGAACGCGCCGACCGTCTCGCCGCGAAAGGGCTGGCCTCGGAGTCGGGGTTGGTCCGTTTCTGAGAAGAAGATTTCCCGGGCCGCGTCAGCGGCGGGCCGCCGCTCCCGCCGGAGACCGCTGCGGCCGGCGGCTCGCAGGGCTCCCCCGGGTCCCCCGCCCCCCCCGCCCTGTCCGCCGGCCA
>Ga0081539_10001914_pt1 | contig 32227 bp, 28 predicted proteins | sample TabmetS4T2R2_FD_71023 | JGI IMG/M metagenome (GOLD analysis project Ga0081539, IMG submission 71023) | Tabebuia heterophylla rhizosphere microbial communities from the University of Puerto Rico - S4T2R2 | ecosystem: Host-associated > Plants > Roots > Rhizosphere ... | reverse complement strand
CCGGCGCGACCAGCGCGCGTGGCACCGTGGCAACGCCGATAGTGAGGCGCAGATTGAGATTGTCGTCGACGCGCAACGTATCGCCAGGCGGCACCACGGTCGTCGCCTCGCGCTCCTCGACGATTGCCGGGCCAGCGACCGTGTCGCCCGGCACCAGCGCGTAGCGATCGTAGACGGCGGCCTCGACAAAGCCGTCACCGAACCAGGCCTGGCGCGCGCCTTTGCGCTTCTCGCGCGCGCCGCCGTTCGCCTGCGTGAGCGAGAGCACGGGCGCCGGCCCGAGCACGCGTACGCGGAAGCTGATCGCCTCGATCGCGGCCTCGCCATAGAGCGAAGTGTAGCGCTTGGTGTAGACCTCCGCGAAGGCCGCGCGGATCATGTCAAGCGACGCCTCATCGATCGGGCCTGCCGGCAGCGGCACGTTGATCTCGTGCATCTGGCCGACGAGCCGCATGTCGGCCGAGCGCTCGACTGTGACTTGCCCGCCCGTGATGCCGGCTTCGTCGAGCAGCGCGCGGCCTTCGGTTTCGAGCGCGCTGAGCAGCGTGTTGAGCGCGGCGGCGTCATAGCCCGGCGCGATGCGCAGCGGATAGGAGCGCACATGCTCGAAGCTGAGCGGCGCCACCAGGAACCCGAGACACGACGCTGCGCCCGAGGCCGGCGGGATGATCACCTCGCGGATTCCGAGCGTGCGCGCGACGCCGGCCGCATGCGCCGGCCCGGCACCGCCGAAGCCGACCATCGCGTAAGCGCGCGGGTCCTTACCCTTCTCGACGAGGTGAATGCGCGCGGCCGCCGCCATGCTTTCGGTCACGACCTTGTGGATGCCGTGCGCGGCTTCGATCGCCGACAGGCCGATCTCATCGCCGAGCTTGCCGACCGCCGTCATCGCAGCCTTGCGGTCGAGGCTCATGCGCCCGCCGAGGAAGAAGGACGGGTCGTAATAGCCGAGCACCAAGTTGGCGTCGGTCACCGTCGCCTCGGTGCCGCCCCGGCCGTAACACGCAGGTCCCGGATCGGCGCCCGCCGAGCGCGGCCCGACGCGCAGCAGTCCGACTTCATCGATGCCCGCGATCGAGCCGCCGCCCGCGCCGATCTCGATCATGTCGATCACCGGCGCCTTGATCGGCAGGCCGGAGCCACGCTTGAAGCGATGCTCGCGCGCGGCTTCCATTTGCGACGCGACCTCGATCTGGCCGTTCTCGACCAGGCAGGCCTTCGCGGTGGTGCCACCCATGTCGAACGAGATCACACTCTCTTGGGTGGCGAGCTTGCCGAACAGCGCGGTCGCAAGCCCGCCGCCCGCCGGGCCGGATTCGAGCAGGCGGATCGGAAACTTGCGCGCGGCCGCCGGCGCGACCAGGCCGCCGGCCGAATGCATCAGCCGCAGCGCGCCGCGAAAGCCACGTGCGGCGAGCTCGCGCTCGAAGTTTTCCAGGTACCGGTCCATCAACGGCTGCACGTAAGCATTCGCGCAGGTCGTGACCGCGCGCGGATACTCGCGCAGCTCGGCGACCACATCAGAGGAGAGCGAAACGAAGAGGTCGGGAAATTCCTGCTCTATCAGCGCGCGCACCGCCTGCTCGTGCGTGGCGTTGGCATAAGAGTGGAGGAAACAGACCGCGACCGCCTCGATCCCCTCTGCGATGAGCTGCCGCGCCGCCTGGCGCACCTGAGCCGGATCGAGCGGCGTGACGACGCGGCCGTCGCGATCCATGCGCTCGGCGATCTCGAGGCGGTGGTGGCGCGGCACCAGCGGCGCCGGGAAAGTCAGGAACAGGTCGTAGATGTCGTAGCGCTGCTCGGTGCCCATCTCGAGCGAATCGCGAAAGCCCTGCGTCGTCAGCAGGCCGAGCCGCGCGCCGCGCCGCTCGATGATCGCGTTGGTGACGAGCGTGGTGCCGTGCACGATTTCGCGAACATCGCCGAGCGTGATGCCGGCTTCGGCGGTCAGCGCGCCGAGGCCCTCGAGCGCCGCAACCGACGGGTCATGCGGCGTGGTCAGGCATTTATAGAGCGAGATGCGGCGCTGCGCGCCGTCGTAGAGAACGAAGTCGGTGAAGGTTCCGCCAATATCGAGGCCGACGCGGTAGCTTGTTTCGCTCATCAGGACAGGTTTTCCGTTGCGCGGCGCGCAGTGTAGCGGGGATCGGGCAAGCAAACTACGGACCGAAAATCGGCTCTGATGCTTGCATTTTCGCGAACCACAATTCCTGCTGTGCGTTCCATGCTTGGATTACGCTCGAAAACGGACAAACATTCACCGAGCTGCGGCATCGGCAGATCAGCTATTCGAATGCCGCGATGATCGCGGCCGTCGTGCGCCCAAGAACTTTTCTTGAAGTCACGGGCGCCGCAATCGGCCGGACCCGTGAGTTCCGAAGTCCAGACAGTCGCATCCCGAAGGGGTACTCCTTGCGCGCAATAGGCGCGCGGTCGTGAATGAGTATGCTGGTCCAACTGCTCGCGCTCCTCTCTCGTCCCCGTCGATGCCCCCAGCGGGCGCGAGCAAATGCTCACGACCGAGGCCGCCGGGTTTGCCCACTCGGCGGCCTTTTCGTTGCGGACTCGCTCTCACCCGGTCGTGCATCGACACGACGCCGCGCAGATTTTCCTGAGGCCTTCCAACGTGCGTGACGTCATCGCGTCGTCATCCATAATGTCGCCCGATTGACCGGACAGTTGTTCCGCGTGGGTACTCCGGTGCTCGCGGCCTCACCTCGAACTGCTCAACGTGCAAACTGCTCAACGTCCGCAACGCCGACCGTTTGTCGGCGCGGGACGCTTTGCGCGTCGATCGGCGAGAGACGGGTGAGACCGGGACGCTGCCGGCGATCGAAGCCACTCAGTTGTGACAAGGAGTTGAGAGACATGCGTCAAGCGACATCGAAGGCCATGGCAGGTTCGAACGCAAACCGGCGGCGGGTGCTATCGCTCGCAGGCATTGCCTTGCTGGCGGGCGTTACCGCCGCGCAGGCGCAGAGCACGGGTATCGCCTCCTGCGACGACTTCCTGAGCAAGTACGACAGCTGCGTCACCTCCAAGGTCCCGGACGCGCAGCGCGCGATGTACAAGACGCAGCTCGACCAGACACGCAAGGCGTGGACCGACATGGCCAAGAATCCGAGCACGAAGGCGACCATGGAGGCGACCTGCAAGCAGACCATGGACGCGATGAAGACCTCGCTCTCGGCCTATGGCTGCTCGTTCTGATCGGCGCGCGCGCCGCTAAGGAGAGCTGTTCTCAAGGCGGATCGAAGCACAACCTCTCGGTCGTCATCGCCCGGCTTGACCGGGCGACCTCGTAAACACCGACAGATCGGTGCGTACTGGGTGCTCCGCTTTCCATAAGGGCGTTTACGCCCGTCTTCGACGGGCTATGGAGCATGACGAACGAGAGGAACGTGATTCAAATCGGGTGGCGCGGCTCGCCCTTTTCTCGCCGCCATCATGTCTCAGGGGACTTGGTCAGGGGCGGGTTCGACAGCGGGCAAAGTTCCCGAAGGTCCTGCGTGATCGTCCGGCATTTGCGGCAGCATCAGTTTCTTGCATCCCGTCGCGCGCTGCTCGGCGGGCTTGGATCCCTGGCCGGCGCGCTTGCGCTCGGCGGATGCGCCAGCTCGGGCGCGACCGGGGTGCGATTCGATCCGTCGTCGCTCTCGGCAGACCCGACATTACTGGTCACGACCACGCGCAAGCGCGTGAACGGCGGGCGTACCAAGCCCTGGTTCGGCCCGGAGCGTGCGTCAGCGATGACGATCGCGCGCGCGAAGCTGGTGCCGCCGGACGAAAGCCGCTTCTCGCTCGCGGCCGCCGGACTTGACGATTGGCGGCTCGATCAGATCGAGCCGGTGTCGGGCGAGGTCGGCGATCTGCTCGCGCAGGCCGGCGCGGGATCGGATGTCCTCATCTACGTGCACGGCTTCAAGCAGACATTCGAGACCGCGGCGCTCGATGCCGTGCACCTCTCCGACGGCATCAAGTTCCGCGGCCGCACGATGGTCTTCTCCTGGCCGTCGAAGGCGGGATTCTTCGACTATGCCTACGACCGCGACAGCGCGATGTGGTCGCGCGATGAGTTCGAACGCGTGCTTCGTTCGATCGTGGGGAGCCCGAACGTCGGCCGCGTCCACATCGTGGCCCACAGCATGGGCACGATGCTGACGCTCGAAAGCCTGCGTCAGCTCTACGCGCGCCACGGCGACAGCGTTGTGGACAAGATCGGCGCCGTGGTGTTCGCCGCGCCGGACATCGACATGGACGTGTTCTCGTCGGCGATCAACCGCATCGGCCCGCTCGCCCGCAAGATCACGGTCGTCGCCGCTACGAATGACCGCGCGCTCGGGCTCTCGGGCCAGATCGCCGGCGGAATGACACGCGTCGGCGCCGCCGAGAAGGCCGCCATCGAGCGGCTCGGAGTGCGCGTGTTCGATGCGTCCGATGCCGGGTGGGGCATCATCAACCACGATCTCTTCCTGTCGAACGCGGAGGTGCGGCGCGTGATCCGCCGCTCGATCGATTCGGCCGCCGTGTGAGCGAAGGCTTTTCCCCCGAAGGGGGTACCGGTTCGCCGCGGATCGGCTTCAACGGCTGGCAGCGTTCTTTCCGGAAATGGCCTTCGGGCCGCCAAACGATCCGACGCCGCACCGGACCATCCGCTGAAAGGCAGCATCGAGCTCGGCAGGTGTGAGGGCGGACTCGGTCTCTACCCACCAAGCCAGCAGCGCCATGAATGCCCCCACGACGAACTCGACGAGAGCTGCTCGCGGCGGAGATTCCTTGTCGAGCCGCCAGGCATCGATCTCCCGAATGACCCTTGCACGGACCAGGCGCCGCGCCTCGAGATGGATTTCGTCACCGGCGTTTGCCATCAGGGCGCGGTGCACGCTGCGAATCTCTCCGGCATGTTCGAACAGAGACCGGCTGAAGACGAACAGACATTCGGCTGAAGGCAAGCGCGATGCATTCGCCAGATCGAGAAGCCGCAACTGCTCGCCGATCATCGCGCTGCGGAGAGCGTCCTTGTCCGGATAATGCGAGTAGAATGTGGACCGGGCGACATCGGCATGGCGACAGATATCGTCCACCGTTATCGCGGCATAGTGTTGCTCGAGTAACAGCTGTTTCAGCGCACCTTGCAGCATGCCCCGTGTCCGGCCGACGCGGCGGTCGATGGTCTTTGTACTGAGGTTGGGCATCGCTTTTTGCGAACGCTTCGCGTCAGATTGTCCGGTTCACAACAAAGTCGCTCGAACCGTCCGAGAACAATGATTCCGGACACTATGTCCGAAATGCTACTCCGCGTCCATGAACTGGGTGAGGTGTGCGGATGCATCGTCACGGACATTGGAAAGCGGCGGGCCACCAGCCGATGCTTTGGCTCGTGATCGCATTGAAAATCGGACTGGTGATTGCGGCTTTCGCGCTGTTTCCAGTCTGGATCGGTCTCGCCTCGTGGGCGGTCGTGCTCCATGCCGTTGCGCTGGTTCTCGTCATCGTGCTCGCTGGCCCCGGCCTCCTGAAGATCGCTTTGGGTTCTCACTTGCGCGCCCGTGGCAGCCCGGCGGCTGCAGGTGGGAGCGAAGGTGCGGTGCTCCACGGCGCCGCGACCTATGACCTGCTGGCGTCGGTGATTACGCTTGGCGGGGAAGCACGGATGCGCCGTCGCATGCTGGACGCCGCAAACCTCAAGCCCGGCGACACCGTGCTCGACGTGGCTTGCGGCACAGGAACCTTGGCGATCGCCGCCGCGGCGACCGTCGGCAGCAGCGGTGCCGTCACGGGCGTCGATGCCTCGGAGGAGATGATTGTCCGCGCCCGAAAAAAGGCCACGCGCGCCGCGTCGTGCGCCCGTTTCCTGCAAGGCACCGCACAGGCGTTGCCGGCAGCGGATCAGCAATTCGATGTCGTGCTCGGCACGCTGATGCTGCATCACCTTTCGACATCGGGTCAGGATGCGTTTTTCCGGGAGGCGCGCCGCGTGCTCAAACCGGACGGCAAGCTGGTGCTGATCGACTTTGCCAAGGGGCGCGGGCATGGTTTGCTGCCGGGCCTCCGCACCCACGGCACGGACTTCCAGCGGGCCGCCCACCAACTGGAAAAGGCCGGGTTCCGGCTTGCCGGATCGGGCGAGGTCGGATCAGGAAGCCTTGCCTTTGTCGACGCGCGCCCGATGCCAGATCAGGCCTTCTAGCTGCGGCTCATTGTTGAGAGCCGAGTAGCCTGCTAGCCGCCTACGCACCGATCTGGATCGCCGAGATGGATCGCCGACGCGCGGCCCGCGGCCATGACCACGCCCCGATAGACGCAGGTGCGCGTCAACGCCCCTCGAAAACGGCTTTGCGCTTCGCGCGAAACGCCTCGACGCCAGCAGCAAAATCGGCGCTGCCGAAGGCGGTCGTCTGCGCCATGCCTTCGAGCTCGAGAAATCCTTCGAGCGGCAGTTCGTAGGCCCGCAACAGCAACTGCTTGGCAAGGCCAAGGGATATGGTCGGACCGGCCGCGAGATCGCGAGCCACTGCGAGCGCAGTATCCATCAGCGTCTCCGGCTCAGCGAGCCGTGACACCAGGCCGATATTGTAGGCCTCCTCGGCGCTGACATCGCGGTTGGTGAAAAGAATGTCCTTGGCGCGCACCATGCCGACGGCGCGGGGCAGCGTATAGGCGAGCGCAAGGTCCGGCACGGCCCCAAGACCGGGAAAGCCGGCCTTGAATCTTGCACTCTTTGCGGCGACGACGAAGTCGCCGGCGAGCGCGAGCGAGAACCCCGCCCCGGCCGCCACGCCATTGACGACAGTGATGACGGGTTTGTCGGCGGTCATCAAAGGAAGATACCAGCGATAGGTGCGTTGCATGCGCGTGCGCATCGACACGGTGGCGCGGTCGTCCATCGCTCGAATGTCGCCGCCGGCGCAGAAGGCCTTGCCCGCGCCGGTGATGACGATGGCCCGAACGTCCGGATCCGACAACAGCGGCGGCAGGTTGTGTACCAGCCCCTCCTTGATGGCGGGCGAAAGCGCATTCATCGATTGTGGCTCGTTCAACGTGACGACGGCGAGAGCGCCGTTCCGCGTCACCAGCACGGCGGGGGTCTCGGTTCTTGCATCCATTGCGGCGTTCCTTGGTGCATATTCGGAAAAGTGGGCAGGGGCAGATCTGATGCCGCGAATGTGCGCGGCGCCCTGCTACTCCTGGGCCAGTCCGAGACCCTTGACGGCGTCGATCCAGATCGGCCCTTCCTCGTCATAGACCTTCTTTGAGGCAGCACGATCCAGCGCCGAGGCGTCGATCGCGAACGTGTCGAGCATGCCGCGCACCCGCTCGCTCTTGCCACCCTCGACGACCAGGCTCGATATGCGCTCGACAACTGCCGGCGGCGTTGCGACGGGTGCGAACATTCCAATCCAGCCGATCGCCTGCAACACCGGGGCCGCGACGTCCTGTTCGGCGAAGGTCGGTACATCCGGGAGCTTCTTCATGCGCGTACGGGTCGGCACTGCGATCGCGCGGCCGGTGCCGTTGTACAGCGCGCCGGCAGCGGCCTGATAGCTGCCGCACGCACACTGCAGCACACCCGCCGCGAAGTCCTGCCACATCGGCGCCTCGCCGCGATAGTGCACCGCGACCATGTTGAGACCGAACTGCTTGTTGAGCATGGTCGTGATCAGGTGCGGAAGCGAGCCCGGCGAATAGGTGCCGATGCTGACTGTGTTCTTGCGCGCGTATTCGACCAGCTCCTTGACGGAACCGACACCGGTCGACTTGTGCGCCAGGAACGGCAGGTGGCCGGATGGCATCACGGAAACCATCGCGAAGTCGTTGTCCGGATCGTACGGCAGCTGCTTGTAGAGAACCCGGTTCTGCAACATGGTCGTCGAGATGGTGATGAGCAGCGTGTGGCCGTCAGGCGCCGCCGACTTCACGGCCTGCGCGGCGAGCGCGCCGCCTGCGCCGGTTCTGTTTTCGACCACGATGATCTGACCGGTTTTCTGGGTGATATAGTCCCCGTAGGCGCGCGCGAAGCCATCGGTGAGCCCACCCGGCGGATGCGTGCAGATAATGCGGACCTGTGCGCTCGGCCAATTCTGCGCCCAGGCCGGTCCGATCGCGAGGCCCGCGGCCGACGCCAATCCAGCCACAATGGCGTCGCGCCGTGTCAGTGCAAAAGGCATCTGCTTCTCCCTGCTGAGGTTCGCGCTGCCGTGGCTCATCCGCGGAGCAGGAGCGCTCCGGTCGGCCGGCTTACGCGTAGTGCCCGACGATCGAGATTGCGCATACGTTCTGGTGCGGGAAACCGCCGAGATTGTGCGTGAGGCCGATGCGCGGCAGCTCCTTGCGCTGCCGCTCGCCGGCGCGGCCCTGCATCTGCAGGTACAATTCATAGATCATCCGCAGGCCGGAAGCGCCGATGGGGTGACCGAAACACTTCAGGCCGCCGTCGATCTGACACGGCACCGTGCCGTCGGCGTCGTAGAAGCCGTCGAGGACGTCGTTGATCGCCCTTCCCTCCCGCGAGATGTGCAAATCCTCCATAGTGACGAGCTCGGTCACCGAGAAGCAGTCGTGGACCTCGATGAGGTTGATCTGCTCGCGCGGCCGCTCGATCCCGGCCTCCTGGTAGGCGCGCTTCGAGGCGAAGCGCGTGGTCATGAAGTAGCTGCCGTCCCAGGTGTTGTGCTGCGCCTCGAGCCCGTTCGACACCGCGACCTGCAACGCCTTGACGGCGATCATGTCGCGCTTGCCGAGCCCCCTGGCGATGTCGGGCGTTGTAACGATCGCGCAGGCGGCGCCGTCGCTGACCCCGCAGCAGTCGTAAAGTCCGAGCGGCTCGGCCACCATCGGGGCGTTCAGCACGGTATCAATTGTAATCTTGTTGCGCAGATGCGCCTTCGGATTCCTCGCGCCATTGTCGTGGCTCTTGACCGAGATGTGGGCCATCGCCTGCTTCAGGTCTTCGGGCGCGCGCCGGTGTTTGGCGCGATAGGCGGCGGCAAGTTGCGCAAAGCTGCCGGGCGCCGACAGGTTCGGCCAGGTCAGGTTGTTGAGCGTGCCGCGCCCGCGCTGCGGCAGGCCGCCATAGCCCGTGTCCTTGAGCTTTTCGACGCCGAGCGCGAGGGCGATGTCAGCGGCTCCCGACGCGACCGCATAGACCGCTCCGCGGAACGCCTCGGTCCCGCTCGCGCAATAGTTCTCGACCCGCGTGACCGGGATGAACGGAAGGCGCAGCGCGACTGCAAGCGGCACCGCCGACTTGCCGACATGCTGCTCCTCGATGGCCGTCGCGAGCCAGGCGGCATCGATCTGCCTGGTCTCGATGCCGGCATCGGTCAGTGCCTCGGCAAAGGCATCGACCATCAGATCGGATGCGTCCATGTCCCAGCGCTCGCCGAACTTCGAGCAACCCATTCCGAGAATGACGACCTTGTCGCGAACCCCCTCGGGCATGTCAGGCCCTCCCCACGGTGATCGGCGCCGCTTTCCAGAAGTAGCGGCGAAAGCCGCGCTGCGCATCGATATCCTTGACGCGGAACATCATTCGCATCGGCTGGCCGACCGCAATCGCGTCGGGGTCGATGTCGGTGAAATCCATCATCCAGCGTCCGCCATCCTCGAACTGGATCATGCCGTAGCAAGCAGGCGGGTCGGGCGAATAGGTGAGCCGGTCGGCGGTGTACGAATTGATGCGACCGGTGGCGTCGGCGAACGGGTGCGCGTCCTGGCTGTCGACGGCGTTGCAGTTCGGGCTGACGCAGATGCGGCTCCTCGGGAACTGCAGCGTGCCGCATTTCCGGCATTTGCCGCCGACGAAGCTCGTGACGGTCTGGCGGTTGCGCCACATCGCCGACAGCGGTGTAAGCTTGTCGGCCTCCGCGCGCATCCCGCGTTCGATCTCGGCGGTATCGCTGAAGGCGATGAATTTCGCGTAGTTGGTCTCTTCGCGTCGACGCGCGATGTGGCCCTTGACTCCAAGCCGCGCCGGCAGCGCCGCGATCGCGGGCGTAACCTCGAACAGCAATGCGTCGGCGCCCTGCCCGAACCCGACGACGAGAATGCGGTCCCCCGGCTTTGCCTCTTCGAGCGCAGCGACCAGCATCACCAGCGGGTGAGCCGCGCCGGTCTCGCCGCACACCGCCTGCAGATTGTCGCGCACGGCGGTGTCGGCGATGCCGGCGGCCTTGGCCACGGCGTTCGCCACGCGTGGCAGCACGGCCGGCATGCAAAAGGCGGTGACGTCGGAGGCCTTCAAGCGCGCTTTGCGGAGGCACTGGTCGATCACCGGCGGCACGATCGGCATGTAGCCGGCATCACGGATCCAGCGCTCCTCCCACTGATAGTCGTAGCCCGAGTCGATCGTGCGATAGTGGTCGACGAAATCCGCGGTGCGGGCAGCACGCGCGACAAGACCCGCCACCGGGTCGCCCTCGCCCACGAGGACTGCGGCGGCCCCGTCGCCGGCCGCCATCTCGAGCGGGCTCGCGATTCTCGCCGGGCGCTGATCGCTGGCGACGATGAGCGTTTCCTCGGATCCGGCCAGCGCTGCCGCGAGCGCGGAGGTTCCCGCACGCTGGGTCGCGGCGATATCGAGCGCGGACACCTCCTCCGGCAGGCTCAACGCTTCGGCGACGATGCCGGCATTGAGCCGGTCGAGAAACGGGAAGGTGGTGGAGGCGAAACGCAGGGCCGCGACCGACCGGCGATCGCGGCCGGTGAGCGCATCGCGGGCGGCTTCCACCGCCATGGTCACCGGGTCCTCGTCCCAGTTGCATATCGCCCGTTCGCCCTTGCCCTGGCTTCGCAGCGCCGCGTTGAACCAGGCATTGGCGTCCGCGATCGCGCGGCGCGCGAGCCGCAGCCGCGGGATGTAGGCGCCGAAACTGAGAATTCCCACCGTCATGAATTCATCCTTTCCGACCCGCGACGTGCCTTCACGCTTCGGCCGCGCTCATATCGGATCCCAGGAGAAGACGTCGGCTGAACGGTCAAGCGGATAGAACGACGATTTCAGCGACGGCATCGCGTGCTGAGCGATCGTTTCAGAGGTCCAGCCTTCGCCTCGGTGGACCGATCGGATCGGCCGCGACTGGCCCATGAGGAAGATCTCGTTCATGCGCACGGCAAAAATCTGACCGCTGACCTCCTTGGCGGCGTCGCTGACGAGATAGGTGACCAGCGGCGCGATTTTTTCCGGGCTCATTTTCTGCAGGCGAGCGACGCGCGCTTTCTCTGCCTCGGTCTCGGTCGGGATCGTTCCGATCAGGCGGCTCCAGGCAAATGGCGAAACGCAGTTGGAGCGCACGTCGAACCGGGCCATGTCGAGCGCGATTGATTTCGACAGGCCGACAATACCGAGCTTGGCGGCCGCATAGTTGGCCTGACCGAGATTGCCGATCAAGCCGGAGGTCGATGTAAAGTGCACAAAGGCGCCGCTGCCTTGCTCACGGAACAGGCGCGCTGCCGCATGCGAGACATAGAATGTCCCGAGCAAGTGAACCTTGATGACGGTTTCGAAGTCGTCGACGCTCATCTTGTGGAAGATCGCGTCGCGCAGAATGCCCGCGTTGTTGACGACCCCGTCGAGGCGACCGAAAGCATCGACTGCGGCCTTGACGATGTTGGCAGCTGCTGCGGGCTCGGCGACGCTGTCGAAGTTGGCTACGGCCTTGCCTCCGCGCTTGTGGATCTCCTCGACCACCTGCTCGGCCGGAGCAGTGTCAGCGCCACCGCCGCCGGCGCCCCCGCCAAGATCGTTGACAACCACCTTGGCGCCTTCGGCCGCCGCCAACAGCGCGATGTCGCGGCCGATCCCGCGCCCGGCGCCGGTGACCACGATGACCTTGCCCTCCAGCGCCTTGTCACTGGCCATTTCGTCTCTCTCCCCGGCGTCTCTTGCGGATCGCGCGAACGAACACTGGCAGCACCGATGATCCGCGTCAATCAAGCGAAATGCTATTTCATTTTGTCGGACGACGTTCTATGCAACCCTCAAAACCACTTCTCGCCGGCCACCAGAGGCTAGCGCATATCACGGAAAAGGCATGCCCCGGACGTGATCCGGGTGGGTACCGGTTTTCCGAACAGGATATGCGCCAACGAAAGAATTTAGCGCCAAGGGAGCGACCAGAGCCATGACCGCCACGCCGCTGTTCAAGGAAGAGCACGAGCTCCTTCGCGCCACCGTCCGCCGCTTCGTCGCGCAAGAGATCGCGCCGCATCACGCGCGCTGGGAGAAGCAGGGCGTTGTCGATCGCGAGGTGTGGCGCAAGGCCGGCGACGCCGGCCTGCTGCTGACCAACATTCCTGAGGAGTATGGCGGCGGCGGTGGCGACTTCCTGACCAGTGTCATCTTGATCGAGGAGATGATGCGCCACGTCTATTCGGGGCCGGGCTTCCGGCTGCATTCCGACATCGTGGCGCCCTATCTCGTCAATCACGCCTCGGAGGATCTCAAGCGCGCCTGGCTGCCGCGGATGGCCAAAGGTGAGATCATCGGAGCATTGGCGATGACCGAGCCCGAGGCCGGCAGCGACGTGCAAAACATTCGCACGACTGCGATCCGCGACGGCAATCACTACGTCGTCAACGGCCAAAAGACTTTCATCACCAATGGCCAGCTCGCCGACATCATACTGGTCGCATGCAAGACCGACCCGGCGGCCGGCGCCAAGGGCGTGAGCTTGATTCTGGTCGAGGCTGACCGCGACGGATTTTCGCGCGGCCGCAATCTCGAGAAGATCGGCTTGAAGGCACAAGACACCTCGGAGCTCTTTTTCGACAACGTCCGTGTGCCATGCACCAATATCGTGGGCGAGGAAGGCCGCGGCTTTGCTCAGATGATGCGCGAGCTGCCGCGCGAGCGGCTGCTCGTCTCCATCAGCGCCGTCGCCGTGATGGAGGCGGCATTCGAATGGACGCTGGCCTACACGCGCGAGCGCAAGGCCTTCGGGCGATCGATCGCCGAGTTCCAGAACAGCCGGTTCAAGCTTGCCGAAATCAAGACTGAAATCACCGTTGCGCGCGTATTCCTGAACGACTGCCTCGCGCGCCACTTGCGCGGCGAACTCGATGTTCCGACGGCGGCCATGGCCAAATGGTGGCTCACCGAGTTGCAGGGGAGGATCGTCGACACCTGTCTGCAGCTGCACGGCGGCTACGGCTACATGTGGGAATATCCGATCGCGCGCGCCTATGCGGATTCCCGCGTCCAGCGGATCTACGCAGGCACGACCGAGATCATGAAGGAGATCGTCGCGCGGGCGCTCTGATGCGCCGTTCGATCAGCCACGCGGTGCACGGCTCGTGGCGGTCAGCGCGTTGGCAATTTGAGCTGCGGTCTGCTGCAGCGGCTTGAGGAATTGCTTGACCGCGTCCTCGGTGGAAATGGCGCTGCGCAACACCATGACGTTGATGCTGGCAAAGACCTGATGCTCGTTCTTGACCGGCACGCCCATGGCCCAGACCTTCGTATCGAACACCGCTCGGCTGTAGTCGGGGTCCATGACGGCATAGCCGCGCTGGCGTGTATCCGCGATCAGCTTCTTCAGCTGCCGAGGATGACGCGCCAGCTCGGTGAACGGCCCGGGCTGGCCGGCCAGTTTGGCCGTGATCCTGGCCTGCTCCGCGTCGCTGCAGAACGCCAGATAAGCCCGACCCATCGAGGTCCCCAGCACCGGGAAGCGGAAGCCTGGCCGCCGGTTGAACAGCAGCGAGCCGGATTCGCGGGTCGTCTGCGCGATCACCATGGCGTCCCCGTCAAACACTGCAATGTCCGAAGGCCAGCCAATTTGCTTGCGGAATCCCTGCATGATCGGCTCCGCGACCGAACCGATCCATAGATGCTGGTCATAACCCTGGCTGAGCAGCAATGCGCGACCGGTGGGCGCATAGGTCGCCCGTTCGACGTCGCGCATCACATAGCCCTCGTGCTCGAGGGTCTCGAGCATGCGTACGATCGTCGCCTTGTCGAGGCTCGTCGCCTTGTGCAGCGATCCGACCGTCGCCAGAGCCTGTTCATTGACGACCCGCAATATTTCCAGACCCCGGGCTAGGGCGATCACAGGCTTGAATGACGGCATGGCACCTCTCGAAACGCCGGGTCACGGCGAATCTACCGAAATCGTACTTTTACCACGGCGCGGGCCCTAATGCCGCGAACCCGAAGTTCGCACGAGCGTGTTTTGCGAGGGTTTGCGAGCTTCGGAATCGGGACACCAGATGTGGCCCCCGCATCCTGCATAACCGTCGCCTGACGGGTCACCTCGCCTTCAGCCCACAACTCCCGCCGCCCGCAACCTTTCGATTTCGTCGGCGGCGTATCCGATCGCGCGCAGCACCTCATCGCTGTGCTCGCCGAGAGAAGGAGGATGGCGCGGCGGTACCTTGTCGACCCCCTTGATCGCGAGCGGGCTGTCAACGGTGAGCATCGTATCGTTCTCGAACGGCACGAGCGTCCCGGTCAGACGCATCTGCTCGTCCCTCATGAGGTCATCGAGGGTCGCGGTGAAACCGAAGGTCAGACCAGCGGCGTCGAAGATCGAGCGCCATTCCGCGAGATCTTTTTCGGCGAACACCGCGTCGAGGATTTCAATGAGCTCGCGTGCCGACGCATGCCTGATGGGCGTTGCGGCAAAACGCGGATCGGCAACCAAGTCGTCGCGTCCAATGCACTTCGCAAATACCGACCACTGCCGGTCCTCGCGCAAAATCGACAGAATGAGCCACCGGCCGTCGCGGCAACGGTAGTGGTTGGAAAGCGCATTGGGGACCTGATCGCGCGGCGGACGTTCGCTGATGCTTGCACCGCAGAGCTTCGCCTGCGCCATAACACCATTGGACCACAGCCCGTTGGCCATCAGATGCGAGCTGACGTGAGCGCCTCTGCCAGTGTGTGTGCGCTGGTAAAGCGCAGTGACGATCGCGCCATAGAGCGCCATGCCGGAGGGATGGTCGCCCATCCCTGGCACCGAACGCGCCGGCGGCAGGCCGCGATGCGGGCGCACCAGATCCATCAACCCGGACCGCGCCCACCATGCGTTGCTGTCGAAACCGGGCTTGTCGGCCTCCGGCCCGATTTCGCCATAGCCGGTGAACGATGCGTAGATCAGCCGATCGTTGAGCGGTGCGAGCTGCTCGTAGCTGATGCCGAGACGCCGGCGCACGGGCGGCGGATAGTTCGTGATAAAGACGTCGACGTCCGCGACGAGGCGTTCGAGCACTGCGCGACCTTCAGGCACCGCAAGATCGAGTGCGAGCCCCTGCTTGTTGCGGTTTGCCAGCATCCAGGCGTAGTTGTGCGGGCTCTTCGGCTGGCCAGGAGCGTCCGCGTAGTAGCGGTAGGGATCGCCCGCCGGTGGTTCGATCTTGATGACGTCGGCGCCAAAGTCGGAAAGCACGGTCGCGGCCGCCGGCGCCGCAATGAAACTCGCGCAATCGATCACCTTGAGACCGTCGAAGACGCCGCTCATCGTTTTCCCTCGCACGTCACTGACTTACAGCATGATCCTGCAGCATGATCCTGAAAATGCCCTCCTCGGACTTGATCCGGGGTGGGCACCAGCTTCCCGACTGCGCGAAGCCCCGGCACGGTCGCATCACGTTGACCGACGCTTCGGCGGACGTAGGCAGGTCGAAAAAAGAGCATGCTCGAACAAAGAGCCAAAATGCGATTGCGATTCAACCTGAAGCAAACACACTTTAGCACGCGCCAAGGGCCGGAGGCGCTTGACCTCAAGACGATGTGGTCGCGTCTGCGGAGGACGCGCGCGGAGCGGCGGCGCGCTGTGTCTTGTCTTTCTCGTTCTGCGCGAGGATGCGTTCGCGTGCGGCCTGCCACTCCGCGTCGCCCCAATCCCAATACTCGGTGAACGATGCGCCATGGGCGAGCCAATCGCCGCCATCGAGGGCGATCGTCTGGCCGTTGATCCAGTCGTTGTCCGGTGCCAGCAGAAAAGCCGCAAGATTGCCGATGTCGGCCGGCCGGCCAATGCGTCGCATGGGATTGCGCTTGGCGAGCGGATCTTGATCACCCGGATTCACCGGCCGCAGACGCTTCGATGCGCCTTCGGTCGGGATCACGCCGGGCGCGATTGCGTTGAGGCGAATGCCATAACGGCCCCACTCGACCCCCAATGACTTGGTCATTGCGTCGATGCCGGCTTTGGACATCGAAGACGGCACGACGAAAGGAGCTCCCGTCCATACCCACGTGACCAGGATCGACAGAACGGCGCCGCCGGTGCCGGCAGCAATCCATCGTTTGCCTACCGCCTGGGTGACGAAGAAGGTGCCGCGAAACACGATATCGGAGATGGCACCGAAGCCGCGCGGGGAAAGATCTTCGGTACGGCTGATGAAGTTGCCAGCCGCGTTGTTGATCAGCGCCGTCAGCGGTCCGGCCTCGTCCCAGATCGCCTGAACGGCGGCGTTGACCGCTTCGGGATCCCGGATGTCGAGCACCCGCCAGCCGACAACGCCGCCATGCGCGCTCATCAACTCGTTCGCTGTCTGCTCCAGCGTGCTTTCGCGCCGGCCGCAAATCTGGATTTCGGCGCCGAGTCCAAGCAGCCGCGCCGCCATGGCGCGCCCAAGCCCGGTGCCGCCGCCGGTTATCAGGACCCGCTGACCCGCGAACAGCTTTTCCTCGAACATGGTCCTCCACGAAATGTGCGCTGCGCGTTTTTGAAATCATATTTCACTACTCGGGTCGCTGCAATGCTGCCTTCGAGATCGAGTTACCTAGGGAGGTATGACGCATTGGGCGTCATGACTTCGCGCCCTGATGGGCGACCCAAGGCAAACGCTATGATGGGCCGACCTTGCGATGCGTCGATCAGGATGTGCACGCCGATGGTGAAAGGGGAGAGCCGCATGCCGACAACACCAGCGCTCGGTCTGGCTGTCTTGACGATCTGCATGATGTCAGGCGGGGTCGTGGCGGCGGAGACGATCCGCGATGAAGCGACCGGTTTGAGCCTATCGGCGCCAGACGGGTATGCGATAGAGCGGGGCGAGTTGCCTCCGGCGGTCCATGCCGCCGCGCGCTTTTCCGTCCAAAGGCCCGCCGATCCAGCATCGACCGGCTGCACGGTGGACGCCCAAATCCTGCCCCCTGTCGACGCCACGACCCAGGGATTGGTGCGCCTGCTGCGCAAGCGGGAAGGCGAGACGGCTGCCTGGCGCGACAAAGCGCTTTTGCAAATCATGTCTTCCGTCTCGGTCCAGTCGAACCGAGCTTATTCCGAGGGTGGGATGGAAGCCCTGCAGGTCGATGGATGGCCTCGCCAGGGGAATGCTTCTTCGACCTCGCAGATCGATAGAACCAAACAGGTGCGCATTGTTGTCCTGAAGACGGATCAGGGCTACGTGAACATCACCTGCCGCGCCAATGCTGAGGCTTTTCCGGCCAGGATCGCTGAATTCGAGCAGCTCGTCCGCAGTGTGAGGATGGCGCGCTGAAGTTTGCCGGGGCTCCCTGATCACGCTCCCGTTTCCAGGAGCGCCCGCAAGGCCGCCACGCGATCCGCATCCGAGCGCGACAGCAGCTCCAGGCGCTGAGCCTGAGGCAGGACGAGGAAATCGAGCAGCCAGCCGGTCAGCGCCTCGGCGGACGTGATCGCGCGCATGCGTGCAAGTTCAAACCCCGGGCTCTTGAGGCGCATCCTGAAATCGGCGTTCGCGTCCGCTGCTGCCGCGATCGCGGTCTTCAGGCGATCGAGATCGGCTGTCGCCACCATCGAGTCAGCGCGCACAACTGGCGTAACGGCGGCGCGCGGCCAGTTGTTCTCTTCGGTGACGTCACCGAGCCGCACCAATCGGCCGCCGACGACTGAGAGGCGCGGCAGCTCATCGCCGACCTGCGAGGCGCCGGTGATCCTCGCCATCAGCGCAAGTCTGCCTGCGGTTGCTGCCGGCGCAACCGCCAGCATCCGCATGCGCCGCGTCAGGCCCGGCAGCCAGGCGTCGTCGTCGCTGTCGCCCAAGTCAAAGCCTTGAAACCGCGCCGGCGCCGGAATGGAGGCGGGGAAGCCGGTGCTGACGCGGCATTCGGAAGCGACGAGCACTGGATAGTGCCCGTCGAGCGGCTTGTCGTCCGACTGCAGGTAGATCCGCTCGCTCCAGGTCGACGGGCTGGGCTCCGGTGTCCAGCCCCGGACGGCGCGCAGCTCGACCGGCGTCGCGGCGTTCGCGACTGTTGTGAGATCCTCGACCGGTTCAAACGACACGACGTAGTTGGGCAAGGAATCCGGATCAGGCCGGCCGCTTTCATCATGGGCGCCGGGTTCCTCGTGCCACGCGATGGCATGGACGGCGACGGCGTAGTCGCCATTGGCAAGCTCGAACCAGCTGTCGGGAAACATCGCCGGGTCTGTCATCCGCTCCTCGCCTGGCAAGCCGTCGGTGTTGTCGAGGAGGACACGGCCGTGGCGAGAGCGATAGCGGAATGTCCAGGAGGCGACGGACCGTCGCTTCTCGCGCGGCGTCAGTCCGTCCGTGGTGAGGCGCACCGCATAGCCGCCGTCGCTACCGGTGTAGAATGCGAGCAGCCTGCCTTCTGCGGCATCCGGGCCGTAGGCGAAGTCGTAGGTGTACCAGGCAATGGGATGATCGTGCCGATGTGCGAGGTCATCGGGGTGGAACAACAGCAATGTCGCAACGTCCGTGCTGATGGTAATGAGCTTCGAAGCCACGCCACACCTCCTTGACACTTTCGGTGTGCGTACGGGGACATGATGACGCGCGTATGGACAGCGATTGAGCCCTGTCTTCGCTCAAATGAGCGCACGGCAGCAAAGCAAATCCAGCTAGCGGCCATGCGCGGGATCATCACGCGCGATTTGATCTCGCAGTCTGTTTGGCCGGCTCGTTCGGTCGTGGTATCGGCGGCGCACGCCGCGTGAACGCGCGGCCGGCCGCTGCATAGTTGATGACGGATCAAATCAAACCATGGTCCTCTGCGGTCAGGCGTACGCTGAGGTCGACGTCGTGGAGCGAATCGACTGTTTGCGCGGGCGACTCTGGATCACTGAGTGGGGATCCGCGGACGATATCCTCCTGGAGGCGGGCGAGTCGTAAGTGATCTCGGGAGGCGGCGTTGCCATGGTGCAAGCCCTGCGCGCGGCGCTCGTCGGGCTTCGGGCACCAGCAGCTCGCCAGGCTAAGGCTAGGCCGACATGGGCCGAGCGGCTCTGTCGCCAGTGGGCGAGGCGCGCGGGCGGCGGGCGTTCAGCCATCGCACTGCTCGGGCCTGACCTTGCGTGATGGGCCGAGGCGTTCCATGATCGAGTCGTTTCGCGATTTCGAACGCACCAGCTCGGCGAAGACGCCGTTTGCGCGGATCGTTGGTGTTCGGGATGAATTCCCATGCTGAAGGCGGTTGGACAGAAGCTCGATGACGGCCGCTGGTTCACCGCCTCCGCCGACCGGAACAAGGACCCAATCCTCGCCCAATTGGAACGGACCCTCCCCAGCGCCGGTCTTGTCCTGGAAATCGGCAGCGGTACTGGGCAGCACATTGCTCATTTCGCCAAGGCGTTTCCGGAGCTTACTTGGCAGCCGAGCGATCCGGACGCCGCATTTCGCGAGTCAATCCGGTCGTGGGTGAGGCGGGAGAACCTTGGCAATGTCCTCGTGCCCGTCGACCTTGATGTCTGCAGGTTCCCCTGGCCGGTAATTCATGCGGACGCGGTGCTGTGTATCAACATGATCCACGTCGCACCGTGGGCAGCCACGGAAGCATTGCTCAGGGGCGCGAGGAAGGCGCTGGTCCGTGGCGGAATGCTGTTCCTGTACGGGCCCTACCGCCGGTTCGGCCGTCATACCGCACCGAGCAACGAGGCATTCGACGCCCAGTTGCGAGCGAGCGATCCCGCTTGGGGTTTGCGCGATCTTGAGGCCGTCGTCGAGCTCGCCGGCATTGCTGGGTTCGAGCTTGCAGAGGTTGTCGACATGCCCGCCAACAATTTCGGCGTCGTGCTTCTAAGTGAAGCGGATCGTGCGTTCGAACAGGAACAACTTTCGACGCCGTGATGCTCCACCCGCAAGGTGAAGAAATTTCTCAGGGCGGTTCTCATCGCGGCGCTCAAAACTTTCGTTAGCCAGGCCCGCAGGCGCATGCGAGCCGAGTCGGCAGGCTATCGTCGTGACCATCTCCGCACGCTGGCCCAGCGCGTGAAGTCGACACGAAAGAGTTCGTGTCATGGGATCGAAAAGCGTGCTTCTGCGCACAGCGCAAAACGCGCAAATGAGTCCAGAAGTCCGAGCACGCTGGGCGCAGCCGCGAAGAGAAGAGCAGAGCCCAAAATGGCGGTCGTTCCTTGCACGCCATCTCCTTGGCACTCAACGCAGCGAGGTCGGCTTAGGGCGGCGGCATCGCCTGCCAATTGCGGAAAGCTCTTGATGCCGAAATCATATGAGGACCGCAGAGTGGCGCACCCGAAGGGATTCGGATCTACCATCTTGAGGATCGATGCTCGTAAACCTGCCGCCGTAAAAAACGAGCGGCTTGCCATTCCGATTGATCGTCCGGACAACGCGGCCGATAAGAAGAAGGTGGTCGCCTACGATGCGACTTTCCTCACGAGCACAGACTAGAACTGCTAGCGCATCATCGATGGAGGGCAGACCTTCAGCCGTACGCTGCAAGCGAACGTCGGCGAATTTGTTCGGTAGCTTCGGGTTCGCAAACTGACGCGCTATGTACTCTTGTTTGTCACTAAGAACGCTGATTGCAAAATGCCGGCAGACACAAAAGGACGAAAGATTGATTGACCGCTTTTCAAGGCTCCAAAGCACGAGCGGCGGGTCTAGGGAGAGCGAAGCAAACGAATTGATCGTCAAGCCGATTGGTTGTCCATCAGGCGCTCGCGTAGTGACCACCGCAACGCCGGTGGGGTAGCTGGCGAGAAGTTGCCGGATAGCTTTTGGACTGAGGTCGTTGAAAACGGATGCGCTCTCTGAGAGAGCGCTCACGGTATCCGCAGCACGTCCCGACATGACGTTATCGATCTCCTTGCCAGAGGTCGGTGCATTTTGCCTTGCGAACCAAGTCGCCTTGCAGAAGCTTGCACCTAGCGGGCACATTCACGGCTGGGACTCTGAACGGTTGAATTGGAGTTTTCTATCCGGGCAGCGCGAGCGATGTACGAATTGCGCAAAGCTTCTGACGCGAGCGTGTGCTCGACACATGCGCGGGGCGTTTCAAAGGGCAAGGTATGATGCGCGCGTATCTCGGAGGGCTTGAGAGCGAGCATCGGATTCGCATCGCTGCTTTACGAGGGCAATCAATTTACCGCAATGGTCGTGCCGCCACGCTCCCGCTGTCTATGCGCAGCCTCTCGCACAAGCGCCAAGGTGTTGCCTGGTGGCTGGGTTGGCGGCCTGGCGGGCACGATGGCTCGCTGTGCATGCATTGCAAACTGGCTTAGCGTTTTGCGGACATCTAAGCGCCCTAGTGACTCCGACAAACGCCTCGAACAGCACCGCCATCATGTGAGCCGCCGAGGCACGGATGTCCGCGGCATCATGATCTCGCTCGGGCGATGCGGGCCTCCTCTAGGCCTCGGCTGTACCTAGCCATGGCGGAGCAAAGCACGAAGTAAATTGTCGCGATGAATAAGTAGACCTCAACACTATACGCCTGCCAGAGCAACTCCGTTGTGGCAACGCGACTGATACCAAGCAAGTCGAACGTGCCAATGATCAGGACGAGCGAGGTATTCTTCACCAGACCAATGAACGTGTTGACCAGAGGTGGCACGACAAGTCGCAACGCCTGGGGCAGTACGATCAGGATCGTGCGCTTCCAGTAACCGAGTCCGAGGGCGTCGGCGGCTTCGTACTGCCCCTTCGGAACGGCCTGGAGACCGGCTCTGACGTCCTCTGCAAGATAGGCGCCGGTGAAAAGGATAATCGCGATCTGAGCGCGCACTAGCTTGTCCGGACTCAACTCCGCTGGCACGAAGAGCGGGAACATGACGCTGGCCATGAAGAGAAGCGTGACCAGAGGGACCCCTCGGATCAGTTCGACGTAGACAATGCACAGCCAGCGCACGCCGGGAAGGCGCTGTGAGCGTCTGCCGAGCGCTACAAAGACAGAAAAGGGGAAGGCGGCGGCAATCCCAAATGTCGCGAGGATGAGTGTGATCGGAAGGCCGCCCCAGGCATCCTGCCCCACGAACGGGAGGCCGAGGATGCCGCCCCACATGAGAATGCCGATCAGGGTCAGCGCCGCAGTCCAGATTGAAATCAGTATGGGGCGCCAAAACCATCGAATCGCGGAGACGACGTAGAGGCCGAGGAAAAGTCCCACGACAACGCAGGGACGCCATTGCTCGTCATAGGGATAGCGGCCAAATAGGATGAGACGATACTTCTCGCCGATCACGGCCCAGCAGGCCCCCACGCCACGCGCATCGAGGCAAGCCGTCACGTCCGGCTGCCCGTCCGCGCCGGTTGGAACGCGCCAGACTGCGTGCCAGACTCCCCACGACAGCAGCGCAAGAGCGCCTTTCAGCAAAAGGAAGCTCACCAACACGGTAACGGCGGCCGCGGGGATCGATTGGAACATGTGCTCACGAGCCCAGCGTAATGCTCGTAAGGCTGCCGCACTCCGCCTCGCCAGCGCGGCCCGGCGGCTAGGCGGCCCGGAGGCATTTGCGATCGAACTCATCGAAGAACCGGAGTGATGCGTGCCTCGTACCAATTCATGAGCAGGCTGATCGAAAGGCTAATCGACAGATAGACCAGCATTACGTAACCAATAGCTTCGATCGCTTGGCCAGTTTGGTTCATCGTGGTGCTCGCGATCGAGACCACTTCCGGATATCCGATCGCGACCGCGAGCGAACTGTTCTTGACGAGGTGCAAGTATTGACTCGTCAGCGGCGGCACAACGACCCGCACGGCCTGCGGGAGCACAATCAGGCGCAGCGCCTGTTCCCATCGGAGCCCCAGCGCAGTCGCGGCTTCCCATTGGCTGGGCGCGATTGCAGAGATGCCCGACCTCACGATCTCGGCGATATAAGCAGACGTGTAGACGACAAGTCCGAGGGTCAGCGCCGCGCATTCTGGGCTGAGGAGCGCTCCGCCAGTGAAGTTGAACCCCTTGAGGACAGGCCAATCGACGATCAGCCTCTCTCCCAACCAAACCCAGACCACAACCGGCGGCAGTGCAATCAGTCCGAAGGCAAGCCGCCACTGGGTGGGGCGTGAGCCAGTCAGGTCTTGCCGGCGCTTAGCAAAACGAAGGAGCAGCAGGACCGCGCACGCACCGAGACATGATGCGAGCCCGCACCAATTCAATGCGTTCGTCCATTCGAGCGCAGGCGTGCGAAGTCCGCGATTGGATAGGAAGAAGCCGGGGAAAGGCATCCAAGCCTGGCGGGGCGGCGGCAGAGCCTGCAGTAGCGCATACCAAAATAGCAGTTGCAGTAGCAGAGGAACGTTGCGGACCACTTCGACATAAGCTGCGGCCAATCGCGCAACGAGCCAGGCCTTCCACAGACGTGCGATCGCGATAAGCGTCCCAAGCAGGGTTGCCGCTACAACGCCCGTTAGCGAGACTTTCAGTGTGTTCAGGACGCCGATTGTCAATGCGCGGCCGTACGAACTCAGCCCCGGATCATAATCGATCATGTGCTCGGCGATAGGAAAACCAGCCGTGCGTCTCAGGAAATCAAAACCCGTAGCGATGCGTCGCGCTTCAAGATTGGCGGCGGTGTTGCGTGCGATCAGGACGAGAGCAGACGCCACGGCGCCAAGAATAACGACCTGCCAGACGACGCTCCTGACCCTCGGATCCGACCAAGAAAAGCGAAAGCCAAGCGCTGCAGTGGTCTGTGCGGTCGTGGCGGGCCTTAGGGGTTGAAGGCGCGAGCCTGGCCGAGAGCGCAGATGTTGCCGCGCGGGATCCTGGTCCACGCGCCATCACCGCAGGGGCGGCGCAAACTGCAGGCCGCCCTTCGTCCACAACTCGTTCGGCCCACGGGCAAGACCTGCGGGCGTAATCCAGCGATCGTATAACTCGCCGTAGTTCCCGACCTGCTTGACGACGTTGTACGCCCACTTGTTGTCGAGCCCGAGCGAGGCTCCTAGATCACCTTCAAGGCCGAGCAGACGCCGGATATCCGGGCTCGTGGTATTGTTGAACGTATCGACATTCTTTTGCGTCACTTCGAGGCTTTCGGCTCTGACTTGAGCGAAATGGGTCCAACGAACGACATCGAACCACTTATCGTCGCCCTTACGCACGACAGCACCGGAACCGCCGGAGCTGATCTGCTCGGGAAGGATGAGCAGCTCCGCTGCTTTCGGACCTTGCGCGAATCGAAAGCCGGCAAGTTGCGACCTGTCGGACGCGAACGCGTCACAACGTCCAGCGAGAAAGGCCTGCTGTATCTCGCTGACGCCGCCGATCTGGACCGGCGTGTAAGATACTTTTGCCCGGCGCGCCCAATCGGCTAGGTCGAGTTCCACGTTGGTACCCGGATTGACGCAAATCGACGCGCCGTTGAGCTCCATGATGCTTTTGACGCCGCTCGCGACCTTCGTGAGCACGCCGGCTCCGTCCCAGAAGTTCACGGAAGCGAACATGAGGCCAAGCCGCGACTCGCGAGAGAGATACCAAGTCGTGTTCATCATCAGCAGGTCGATCTCGCCTGCTTGGAGCGCCGTGAAGCGCGCCTGCGGCGAGAGCGGAACGAAGCGCACCTTTTTCGCATCGCCGAGCGCAGCGGCGGCGACCGCGCGACAACCATCGGCGTCGAGCCCCAACATTTCGCCGTTGCTGCTGACGAACGAGAAGCCTTGGATCTCACCGGAAACGCCGCAAAGCAATTGACCGCGCGCGCGGACCGCATCGAGCGTCGCCGATCCTGAGCCTTGCGCCATAGCGGGCGTGAGCGGCGAGAGAGCCGACAACACGGCCAGAAGTCCAAACAGTCGCGACATCGCTATTCCTCCCAGTTGACCGAAGATAAACGCCGCCATTTGGTTCGAGACCACCGCCTGCCACGGTCGTCCGACCCCGACTTGCCATTCAAAGCTCCACCTCCGTGACGCGTCCGCTGGCCAGGACTGCGTCTAGGACCAGTTTCGCGATTACGAGATCCTGGAGCGCGGTCCCGGAGCTATCAAAAACCGTGACGTCGCTTTCGAGGCGGATGGGTCCGGCGCACTGCATGATGGAACCGATCGGAGTGATATCTTCTCGGCGGATAAGCCCCGACGCGAGGGCCGCCTTGAATTCGCCGATAGTCACCGACTGCTCAACGACGTCTGCATAGAGCTTTGCGGAAGCCACGAGATCGACAGCCAGTTCAAGCTTCGCTGTGGTGTCCGCACCCAGCGCGGAAATGTGTGTCCCAGCGCGCACCCAAGCCCGTTCAACGAGCGGGAGGGACGACGCGGTTGCGGTGATGACGATGTCCGCGGCCCGCACGGCGCCTTCTATAGAAGCAACCTCGGCAGCCAGCCCGTGGTGCGCAGAGATCCGGTCGGCGAAGGCCTGCGCCGCCGCCGGGCTACGGCTCCAGACGAGCACGCGCGCGATCGGTCGGACCAAACGGGCCGCCAAATATTCTTGCCAGCCTTGGCGGCCGGCGCCGATGATCGCAAGTGTCTTGCTATCGGGCCGCGATAGAAGCCGCATCGCGATCGCGTCGAGCGCGGCGGTTCGGACGGCGGAAATGTGCTTGGCCCCGATGAGGGCCATCGGGAATCCAGAGTCAGGATCGTTCAAGATCGTCATGGAGCCGTGGCCTGGCAATCCGCGCGCGGCGTTTGTCGGCCAGTAACTCCCGAGCTTAAAACCGAATAGGCCCATGCTGCGGACGATCGCGCCTTTGGCGCCGAAGGCGGCGTCGGGAGAAAAGCCCGCCGCGATCGCGACCGGCAGCAATTCGACTTCGCCCTTCGCCAAAGCGACGAAAGCGCTTTCCATTAGGGGGACGACGGCTTCCAGCGAAACGGCCTCGGCTGCGTCCTGTTCGGGTATGAGATACAAGTTGCGATCCGTTCGACTCGCCGCGAACCGTCCGCTTAGCCGACGGTTCTCCAGTTTCTGAGATCTGAAGCGTTGGTCGATAAATCGTCTATCCGACGTACGCAGCGACCATCCGCGACGCGCACAATTTCTTCAGGCTCATTAGAATGACAGCCTCACCGCCGAGCGTTTGCGCGCTTCATGAGCCGAGGCGCGACAGCGACGAGCGGGCGACCCGTGCTGCGCGTGATTGCGGCAGGCACCTCCAACGTGGCTGCTCGAGGCCCTTACTTTTCGAACCGGCGCGCTGAGCAATACGTGAAGATCGCTGGTATTGACGGCGAAGTTCAATAGGCAGTGGCGCTGCTTGCCGCGCACAACGAGGGCAGGACTCGCGCCCTCGCCCTTCACCGCATCTGCTCCGAGGTCAGGTCCCAGGCACGGTGCCCGGCGGCAAGAAATCCACCTCGTGCGCAGCGGATCGGCGTACGACCTCCTCTGGATCTGCTAGATTGTGTAGTTGGTCGAAGAGTTCTTTCAGCATGCGCGACGGCGAGACCCAAAACAGCGCTCGGGTGGGTCTGTCCGTCTTGTTATAGTAGCCGTGCGGCAGGCCCATCGGCATACGGACAAGGTCGCCCGTCGACGCTTTAACCCATTTGCCGTCCAGATAGAGGTCGAACGTACCTTCCAGCATATAGATGAACTCATCCTGTGTTGGGTGGATATGCGGCGGCACGAAGGTTCCAGGCGGATCATACGTTTCAAACGAAAAAGAGGACGCGCAATTCGACTTCTCATAATAGGTATGGCCGAGAATGTTCCACACAGTAGGCGTCACGCTGTGCCCGGCCTTGGTGACGCCAGGCACAAGTCTGGTATCGGTCATGATGTTCCCCTTGTGACGATTCTGCTAGGCGGCAGCGGCGCGATCCGAATCGGAAAAGAGCGGGACAATGTCACCGGGCTCATCAAAGCCCTGTGCGATTCTATCGGCGAGTTCGGGTTTCTTCGAAGCCCGCGCCAACAGATCCACGACGTGCGGCGGCGGTGGCAACAAGATCATGTTGCTCCAATCGGTCGAGGCTTTGACGCGATCGAAGCTCGCTTCGAATGCGCCGTTCATCCAACCGCCGTCGTACTGCGCGTCGCCGCGCTGTAGAATCGCATCGAGATAGACAGCCGCGGCCTTGATCGCGTTGTTTGCGCCCTGGCCGACAATCGGGTCGTTAAGGACCACCGCGTCCGCCAGTCCCAGAACCTGCTTCCCGGAAGGGAGCGTACCGACCGGCCGGCGGATTGTCGGCGCGAAGCGGCCGACAAGCCCTGCATTGGCGTCGGTCGGCGTCGCACCTGCGACGCGTTCGTACTCCCAGGGTACAAATTGTTGAATGAGCAATTTGATGTCGGCAAGTTGAGCGCCCACGTCCATCGCAGGCTTGAACAGATCGAGCGGACCGCCTGGCACGCCTTCGATGAATATGATCTCGCATACTCCCGACGTCGTGAGAGCGGGAATCATGAACAGTTCTCCGGCCCCAGGGATCAGAGTCGCGGTCACGCACGTCGTTGCATAGGGCTTGGTATTTCTGGTGTAGACGAGCGAAAGCGCGCGCATTGGCTTGTCATACGGCGAACGCGTGGAGTCACGCTCGAACAGCTGAGCGACGGCGCCCTTGCCGGCGGCGACGACGACGAGGTCACTGTCGTTTGCAAAGCGCTCTAGGTCCGATATCCCAGCGTCGAGGATCTCGAGGTCACCGCCAAGTCCAACGAATGCGTCGAGGAGACGTGGAAACTTTACGCGCTGGTCGACCGACTGCGCTGCAGACGCAAGGTTACCGACAAAACCAAACGCCTTGCTGCCAGCCCTGTCGGGCGCGGCGACCGCGATGCGCATACCGGTGATGGCGGGAGCCTCGCTATCCCAAAAGTCGAGTCCGAGATCACGCTCCAGACTGCGAGCTGTGGCGAACACGCACTGGCTGGACATGACCTTACCTGCCGCGAGATCGGCCCCTGTCCTATTCTGCACAAGGCGAATTTTGTAACCGGCCCTGACGAGCCCGATGGCAAGCGGCAGACCGGCTTGGCCGCCTCCGACGATTGTGATGTGGCGCAAGCCTCGCCTCCGCATAGTTCCAGACGTTGAGAGGCAGTGTCGACGCCGGATAGGGGACAGGCTATCCGCTGCGCGCGGCCGTTGTCCCGAACACGCCAATTTTCTCCTCAAGTGGACGGTTTGCGCGTAGATTAGGCTGGTAATGCTCGCCCTGGGGATCAAGAATGGTCCTTGAGGCATTTTGGGAGCGCAACATGGTTGCGATGCGCGTTGGGGACGTACCGGCGCTGGCACCCTTCAATGCGGTGGATACGCGCGACCCTGGCGAGGCGGAAGACAAGGTCGCCCGAATCTTCTGCCCCCACCGCCTGACGCCGTTGCGTCGAAGCGCGCCCGGCTTCCATGCCGTTCACAATACGGCACGGTTTGACGGGTTTTCTGTCAACTACGTAGCCTACGGCGCCGACGTCGAAATTGATCCAGGAAAGCTCGACCGCTTCTTTCTTTTGCAGATTCCGCTCGCCGGCACAGCGGAGGTGCGCTGCGGCGCTATCGATGTGGCGGCCTCTCCCGAAATGGCGTCGCTATTGTCGCCGACCTTGCCGACTTTGATGACGTGGCGTCGCGGCTGCAAGAAGCTGATCGTGCTTGTTGATCGACATGTGGTCGAATCGCATTTGTCCGTCATGATCGATCATCCGGTCGATCGCATTGAATTCGACGCTCGCGTGCCGATGTCGAGCCTTGCTGGCCAAGCTCTCCGCGCTCAGGCGCTGTTGATACAAGACACGGCTGTCCAATCAACCTCGCTGCCGTCCGGCGCAACACGGTTGGTACAGCGCGAGTTGCGAAACGGGCTTGTCGGTTTGCTTATCACCACCTTGGTGCATGACCGGAGCGCACTGCTTGCGAGTCCGGTCTGCGCCCCGGCGCCGGGCTACGTGAAGCGAGCGGAAGATTTCCTTCGCGCCCATCCCGATCGGGATATTTGCGTCGCCGAACTGGCGGCTGTCGCTGGGGTCAGCCTACGCGCCTTGCAGGAGGGCTTCCGACGCTTCCGCAGCATCACGCTGACGGAAGCGATCCGGGACGCGCATCTCGTCTACTGGCGCAAGCTTCTCGAGGCGGCGCCCGCCGGAGCGCGGGTCGGTGCACTTGCGATGACCGCGGGCCTTACGCATCTTGGCCGGGCAGCCGCGCTCTATGCCAAGCGGTACGGCGAAACACCGTCGGAGACTTTGAGACGACGGCGCGCCGACAAGGCGAGGATCTAAGGGCTACGGCCAATCACGATACCTCGCGTAATTTCGCGCTTTCGGGATAACGGCTGCGCGATGCGGCTAGACCTCGTCCTCGCCGAAGCACCAGATTGCCAAGATCCGCTTCTCAGTTGGAGCACCGATGCATGAACACCGCGGACGGCCGAGCCGACCCCAAGGTGCAAGACGATGCGACGATCGCATCTAGGCAAATTCGTCCGCGACCCCTGCTCGCGAGAGTCTCATGAAGCCGCTCGGATTGTCGACTTGCATCGCCGCATTGTCCATTGCAGTTGTAACCTCAGGCGGCGCCGAAGCGGAAACGGTCCGCATTGCAATCCTCCAACACTTCCCCCCTCTAATCGAGCAGAACTCCGGTCTGCCGAAAGGGCCTTTAGTTGAAAAGTTGCTCGCCGCCTCAGAACGCGCAGGGCTAACAATAACTTTTGTTCCGACGACGCTCGAACTATGGCAGGATCAACTTGCTGACGGTCGCGCCGACGCGTTTTTCCCCATGGCGGTCACGCCGACTTTTCGACAAACCTATGACTTCAGTGAGTCCGTCATGAGTTCAGGTGGCGGTCTCTTCGTGCGCGCCCCAGACCAAACTCCAAGCGGACTGGCCGCGCTCGGAGGCAAGACCCTTGTGACTCCGAAAACTGGACCACTGGCCGATTACATCGCCAAGACTGCGCCGAACGTGAAGCTAGTCGTCACAAAAGACTACGAAGAGAGCTTTGCGAAGCTCCTTTCCGGCGAAGCTGACGTTGCCGCTCTCAATCTTCAAGTCGGTGTGAAGATGGTCGCCCAGCAGTTTTCCGGCAGAATTACACCAGCCGCCGGCTATTTTTGGGAGCTTCCTCTAGCTCTCGTCGTCCTAAAAAGGACGAGCGGACCGCCGCCGTTTCTACGCAAGTTTGATCACGAGATCATTGCGCTTCGTGCCGCCGAACGCACGAAGTAGAACGAGAATCTGAAATTCGGAACCCGGTTCCCTGCAAGCTGACATGGACGGCGCGAAGAGCAACTTCAGGACTCGTTCGCTTTGGCGTCTTGAGGTGTGCACGTTAGACAGGGCGAAGGGAGACGGCGATGACGTTTGTAGAAGACCTTAGCCGTCGCGCGATGATTGCGACTGCGATTGCGGGCGGCGGGGCCTTCGCGTTACAGCCGGCAGCGTCAAAAGCCCAGGCAGGACCGAAAGTCTGGCGCGACTTGGATCAAAACGCCTTGGACGAGGCCTATGACCAGGCAAAGTACGCGCTCAATATGGAGCAGCTTCTCAAGCGTTACGATTCGGAGAGCGATCGGACGCGGCGGACACTAGGGCAACCGAAGCGATTGAAATATGGTGAGACCGCGATAGAGGGCATCGATCTGTTTGCCACAAGAAGGGCGAACGCGCCGATGAACGTCTTCATTCACGGCGGCGCCTGGACAATCATGGAGGCGAAGGACTTCGCCTTTCCGGCAAATATGTTCAGCGGCGCCGGCGCGCACTTCCTCGCCGTTGACTTCACCAACGTGCGGGAGACCAAGGGCGATCTGATGCCGCTCGCACGGCAGGTGCGCAACGCCATTGCTTGGATCTACAGGAATGCAGCGAGCTTCGGCGGCGATGCTAATCGCCTTTATATCTCGGGACACTCGTCTGGCGGCCATCTTGCAGCCGTTGCCTTCGTTACGAATTGGGTCGAGGACTACGGCCTGCCTCCAGACATCATCAAGGGCGCCGTCTTCGCCTCCGGGATGTATGACCTTCGACCGGTACGCTTATCGTCGCGTTCCAAATATGTCGCGTTCACCGACGAGATCGAGCACGCACTGTCGCCGCAGCGACACCTTAATCGCGTCGTGCAGCCGATGGTCGTCGCCTATGGCACAGGGGAGACGCCAGAGTTTCAGCGACAGGCGCGCGACTTTGTCGCTTTGGCCAGGGGCAGCGGCAAGTCGGCCGAACTCCTCGTTGCGGAAAACTACAATCACTTCGAGATCATCGAGACGTTGGCCAATCCCTACGGCGTGCTTGGTCACGCTGCGCTGACGCAAATGAAACTCCAGCGCTCTTGATCCACTCGCCGTTGCACCGAACGGCGCGAACAATTCTAGCCGCGCCGATTGACATTCTCGTTCTTGTTATGCGGCCCTCGATCAGCCTGCATCTGGCGAGCGACTGCTACGGGGGAACGTTGCATCGGGCGACCGGGCAAGGAGCCTTTCGGGAGCGTTTCAGCTTATCCGGTCGCTTCGACATCACGAATCCTCGATTGGCTTTAAGTTGATCTCTAGCGGTCCTGATTCCGACCATGTCCAACTACAAGAAGCGGCGCGAAATCATGAATCCTCACCGGCGGCCATCCAGGACATGATACCTGGCACGATCGTGCTGAGAACCGCACCGTATGCTCGTGCGCAATGGTGATCACACAGCCGAGCGGCTTCGTCGCCGAGGTGCACGACCGCATGCCGGTCGCGCTGCAGAGGAGCGAGTTTGATCAGTGCCTGCGCGGCACGCCGGACGAGGCCGCCGCGCTGATGAAGCCCGCGCCCCAGGACCAGTTGCAGAAATGGCCGGTCTCGAAGCGGATCGCCGAGACGCTGCAGAGTTGGACCACCGGGGAAGTATTCGGACGCTGGCGGTGAACCGCGCCAAGCCGTTACCACCTGGACCAGATAACGACCTCCTGACGTCGTTCAACGAAGGCCTGTCCGAGATTGGATTCAATTGACTGCTTACCCGCTGCTTACGTGAGCGGAAAAACTTCAAGCGTCGTATAACGTCTAACTCATTTGAGTGGCCCGAGACAGAGGTGACATTTCGTACCGGACACATGGGTAACACTTTTCGCCGTTTGGCGGCGGGAGGTGTTGATGCCGTGGAGAGCAAGTTCGGTGGAAGAAGAGCGCCTTCGGTTCGTCGCCCGCCTGTTG
>Ga0081539_10001913_pt1 | contig 32243 bp, 24 predicted proteins | sample TabmetS4T2R2_FD_71023 | JGI IMG/M metagenome (GOLD analysis project Ga0081539, IMG submission 71023) | Tabebuia heterophylla rhizosphere microbial communities from the University of Puerto Rico - S4T2R2 | ecosystem: Host-associated > Plants > Roots > Rhizosphere ... | reverse complement strand
GCCACCGTCTACGGCTGGAAACAAGCCCTCAACGCCCTCGCCACCCTGTTCGAAGGCCGTATCCCCGAACAGGTTCTGTAGTTAGTCCAAGTAGGACGGTTACACAGAAATCTTGACACGCTCCCCTCGGAGTCAGGCTCGACGCGGCCGGTGGCAACGGGATCGGATACGAGTACGTAAACGAACCGGTGCTGCCGCCACCGGACCAGGAACCAGACGGCTTGAGGTCGCTGGCCGCGTAGGTCCCTCCCGCGCCACCGTCCTCGCCGGCGGTCGCGACAGCGGCCAGAACGACCGGTGCCGCGTCCTTTGCCAACGTCACCAAGGCGGAAACGGTTTGTGTCGCGGCGTCGTTCGTGGACTTCAATGGTGTCGCCCGCCGACAGTCGGCCACGTTTGGCGTCGTCGTCACACAGCTGGGCAGCCGCACGAGACGCAGCCGGGCACTGTAGTTTCCGCCGTAGGCCTCGGCGAACCCACCGTAATCGAGCCCAACCCGCACCTGCCCCACACCGCCGCCCACCGGCGCCACCGTCAACAGCACACCGTTGACGCCCCCCGCCCGCGCGGTCGCCTGGTCCAGCACCCGCGCATCGACCGAGGCCGGACCCGCATAACGCCCGTCGCGCTCAGCAACGGCCCGCGCCCACAACGGTGCTCCCGCAGCACGCGCGATCGCCCCTTCCCGCGCCGTGACCACCGGCGCCACCAGACTCATCGACGTACGGATCGGCGCGGGCCAGGCTGTCGCTTTCGGAGCAAAACGTTCGGCCGCCGCGTCGCGCGGCTTGGTGAAGCGGAACTCCAACGGTTTAACCTTGTTTACCGCAGGCCCAGGCGATGTGGGCGGCGCCGATGGCCGCGGCGCCTGCTCCTTGACCGGCGCCGCAAACGACGGGGCAGTCGACAAGACGAGCGTTGTCACCACACCCGCCGCGACCGCCGACGACAACCGCATCCAGCCTCGAAGCCCACGTTTTCCGCGCGACCACACCATCGAATCCCCGCATCCATACAGAGTGGACAAACCTCGCGAACAACCCGGGTCGATGCCCTTGATCGTCGTGGGCGTCACTCTCGCACGACCGGACCGATGCACTCCGCCCCTCAAAGATCACGGACCCATAACGGTTTGGTGCGAACGAGGGTGCGAACAGGACCGTGCGAAACAAACCGAACAGATCTCCTCGACTCGATATCGCGCACACGCGCCGAGCCTGGTTACTGTGCCCGCCGAGACGAAGCACGCCGGCAATCGCGGGCGAGACGGGGAGGTCCTCAATGGTCGGTTGGTCGGTTTCCAGACCGGTACGCCGTTATGTCGCAACGGCTTTGACCGGGCTGGTCGCAGCGGTCACCGTTGGAGCGGTCCCGGCGGTCGCGGAACCGGCGCCGGAGGAGCCGCCGCTGGTGACCGCGCCGGAGTCGTCGGTGATGACCGTCGAGCAGGCGCTGACCCGAGCGCGAGAGACCAACGCGGCGGTGCCGGTCGACGCGGCGAAGACCTCGACCGACGAGGTGACCGCGAATCCGGACGGGACACTTACCTTGTCCCGGTCGGTGTCGCCGACCCGCAAGCGGGTCGGCGAGGGGTGGCGGGACCTGGACGCCACGCTGGGCCGCAAGCCGGACGGCAGCATCTCCCCAGCTGTCACGACCGGCCAGCTGTCCCTGTCTGGCGGTGGCAGCGGGCCGATAGCCACTATGGCCAGCGCCGGCATGTCGATAGCGTTCAGCCTGCCGATGGCGCTGCCGCAGCCTACGCTTGACGGCGACTCAGCCACCTACACCGACGTGCTGCCGGACGTGGACCTGGTCGTGACCGCCGACCTGCAGGGCGGCCTGTCCCACGTGTTCGTGGTGCACACCGCTGACGCAGCCGCCAATCCGGCCCTGCGCCGGCTCACCGTCGGCACGCAGACGGCCGGGGTGACGATGTCGGCGGACGCGGCGGGCAACATCGCCGGCAAAAACCGCACCGGCCGGACGGTGCTCACCGCCCCGGCACCGCTGGCGTGGGACTCCACCACCACCCTGGCAGCCCGGTCGACCACCGCAGGCGCCGACCGACCATCTACTGTAGACGGCCCGGGGGCAGGGGCGCGGGTTGCTCCGATCGCCGTCCGGGTGACCGCCGGCGGGATCGAACTCACCCCCGACGCGGCCCTGCTTACCGGCCCGGAAACCACGTTCCCGGTGTTTGTTGACCCAACGTTCACCTGGTCGTCGGTTGGCGCTTCCAACAACGGTTGGGCGACCCTGCCGGCGCAGTACGCGTCCACGAACTACTGGAAGACCACACCCGATCCGCGCGGGCGGATGCAGGCCGGCTACAGCGGCTCAATCCGTTCCCGCACGTTCATCAACTTCCCGATCGCGACTTCCACCCTGGCCGGGGCGACCATCAACACCGCGAGCCTGGACATCACCGAGACGCACTCGTACTCATGTACAGCGAGTCGGATCAACCTGTTCGCCCCGGGCACCACCCTCACCCAGTCCAACGCCACATGGAACGCTTGGAGCGGAGTATCGCTCGGTTCCGTCGTGGATTTCAAGGACGTCGCGCACGGTTACAACTCCTCCTGCCCGGCCGCCGGCATTCGGTTCGACGTCAGGGCTGAGGTCTCGGCCGCGGTCACCAACAACAAGAAGACACAAACGTTCGCGCTGGTCGCCGGCAGCGAGACCGACACCAACGGGTGGAAAGAGTTTCTGGAGACCAGCCCACGGTTGACGATCACGTACAACCACACGCCGAACAAGCCGACCGGCATGAGCACTTCGCCTGCTACCTCGTGCACCGCGGCCACGCCCACCACCGTCGGGGACGGGCAGGTCACTCTGTACGCGCCGGTCTCCGACCGCAACGGCGGTGTCCTCGGGGTCACGTTCAACCTGTGGAAAACTGTCACCCCGGGCACCATCCTGGCCTCGTCCAACCCGAACCTGCTCACCTACGCCTCCGGCAGCACCGCCGTGCTCGTCGTCCCCCTCTCCACGCTGCGGACCGCGGCCGGCGGGGCGGTCACCCAGTTCTCCTGGAAGGTACAGGCCACCGACTTCAACAAGACCAGCGATTGGTCAGCCACCTGCAACTTCAAGTTCGACCCCACCCGCACCGGGCCACCCTCCGTATCCCAACCCGACGCGACCGCTGTGATCGGGCAGTCCGTTACTGTAACCGCTACCCCACCCGCCACCGGCACCACACCCAGCGGCTACCTCTACCAGCTCAACGGCGGCCCGCCCGGCACTGTCACCGCGACCTCCGGCAATGCGACCATCACCGTCACCCCGCCGCGGTTCACCAACACTCTCACCGTCACCGGCCTGTCCGCCGGCGGGAACATCGGTGAGACTGCCTCGGTCACCTTCAACGCCACCCCGGCCGCGACCGCACCCGACGGCGACCTCACTGGCGACGGGATCGCCGACCTGCTCACCGTCGGCGCCACCAACAACCTGCCCTCCGGGCTCTGGCTCGGCGCCGGCAAGAACACCGGCCAGGTTGTCACCGCCACCGCCAACATCGGCGCCCACGGCAACGGGGTCCGCACCACCCCGAACGGACCCGAACTCACCCACAGCCCCACCGACTTCGACGGCGCTCAGATCATCACCGGCCACTTCGCCGGTACTGGCCTGCAGGACATCCTGGTCTACTACCCCACCGGATACGCCGGCACCACAGGTGAGAACGCCGGCGGGGGCGTGATCCTGCACGGCAACGGCGATGGCACCGCCATCCAAGCCCAGCTCTCCGGCACCCAGGAAAACATCTGGGCGGGCCTGCTGCTCGACGCCAACAACCTCAACCCGCTCCAGGTCGCAAACGCCGGCACGAGCTCCGGATCCGGCGGCACCTTCCCCGACCTCATCGCCATCGCCGGGGACGCCACCGTCGGCTACTACCTCAACTACTACCCCAACCAGGGCAGTACCGCTGCGGGTTGGGCCTTCCCGACTCAGCTGACCACCCCGACCCCGACCGGCGGCTTCGACTGGAACACCTGGACCATCGCCACTGCTCAGATTACGACCGCCGCCGGCGCAAGCACGGCCATGTTCCTGTGGCAACGCTCCACCGGCGCACTGCACCTGTGGACGAACCTCGCCTTCGATATCAACCTCGGAACGTTCAGCTACACCGCCCACACCCTGCGGTCCTCCGGCTGGAACACCGGCGCGGCCCTGACCCTGAGCGCCAGCAACGTTGACGGCAACGACACCCCGGATCTGTGGACCGTCGGCGCCAACGGCGCCACCACTGCCCACCTCGTCGGCAACCTCACCGGCGGCACCGGCACCATCACCGCCCAGACCGGACAGACCCTGCTCACCAGCACCCACGCCTGGTTCCTCAACGACCACGACGACGGTCAGGTCACCGGCGACAACACCGCCAAGGACAGCGTCGGCACACTAACCGCCACCGGCGCCGGCAACGCCGCCTGGAACAGCGGCGACCTCCACGACCCCGACATCGCCCTCGACGGCACCAACAGCACCCTCACCACCACCGGACCAGCGCTGGCCACCAACGCCGACTTCACCGTCTCCGCCTGGATCAAACCCACCACCGCCAGCGGCACCGTCCTGTCCCAGGACGGCACCAACGGCGCCGGCTTCAAACTCTGGTCCGAGGCCACCGACAAAAGCTGGCGCTTCGCCCTGTCCACCTCCGACTCGGCCACCGCCGGATGGGACACCACCAGCTCCGCCCCGGGCACCGTCCGGCTCGGCATCTGGACCCACCTGACCGCCACCTACAAGCGCTCCAGCAACCTCATGGAACTCTTCGTCAACGGCGTCAAAGTCGCTTACGCCAGCCACAGCACCGTCTGGAACGCTGGCGGCGCGTTTCGGTTCGGCGCCCACCGCACCTCGAACACCACCGTCGGCGGCTACCTCAACGGACAGCTCGCCCAGGTCCTAGTCTGGAACCAGGACATCGACCCCGCCCAGGCCGCCACCCCGGCCAGCTACTACCAACCCATCCCTCAGGTCCGCGCGCTCGACACCCGCAACAACATCGGCGGCACAACCGGCCCCCTCGCGCCCGGCAGCACCATCCGGCTCAAGATCGCCGGCGCCAACGGAATCCCCGCCATGAACGTCACCGCAGTCGCCATGTCCCTGACCGTGGTATCGCCCAGCGGCCCAGGCCACATCAGAGTGTGGCCCGACAACACACCACGACCGGCAACCGCCAACGTCGACTACGGCGGCGCCGTCACCATCGCCAACTACGTCATCACCGCCGTCGGCGCCAACGGATACATCAACCTGTACAACAACGCCAACACCGTCAACCTCCTCGCCGACATCACCGGATACTTCACCTCCGACCCCGCAGCCGCCGGCAACACCAGCTACAACCCCACCACCCCCAACCGGCTACTGGACACCCGCAACGGCACCGGTGGCGTCACCGGCCCCCTCCCCTCCAGCAGCACCACCACCCTGCAAGTCACCGGCACCGCCGGCGTCCCCACCGGCGCCAAAGCCGTCGCGGTCAGCTTCGCCGTCCTCGGCGCCGACACCGCCGGCTACCTCACCACCTACGCCGACGGCACCACCCGACCCGGCGTCTCCGGACTCCAATTCCCCGTCAACGCCGACATCCAAGCCATGTCCATCGTCCCCGTCGGCACCAACGGAAAGATCGCCATCTACAAAAACGCCGGCACCAACGCCCACCTCATCGCCGACATCCTCGGCTACTTCACCACCGGCACCAACGGCCAGAAATACCACTCCATCAACGCCACCCGCATGATCGACACCCGACGCGACGGCGGCCCGGTGCCCTCCTACACGAACAAGATGATCGCCCAAGGCAACACCGTCATCGCCAACGCCCCCAGCCTCATCCTCAATGTCACCGTCACCCAACCCACCGCCGCCGGCTACACCGTCGCCTACGACGCCAGCACCGCCCGACCATTCATCTCCAACGTCTCCTTCGCCGCCAACCAAACCATCGCCGGCCTCACCCTCCCCACCGCCAACCAAGGCACCGTCGCCATCTACACTCACCAGTTCTCGACAGGAACCACGCACCTCGTCATCGACTGCCTCGGATACTTCGCCGCCACCTAACCCGGCGCAGATCCAACGGCCTAGGAGCACCGCGCACGGCTGTGCCGTGCCCGATTCGGGCACGGCACACCCACGTCTTCGAGCAGATGAGGCACCTGAACGCTTCCCATTTCCCGGCTCCGAACATGCATGCTGTCGGCGTAACGGGCGCACGTGCTCAGCCCCAGCGCGCCTGTTACGTACACAGCCCGCTGTACCTGCCCCAAGCCCGCCGCAAACGCGGGGCAGCGCGATCGCGCCGGCTGGCACCAGGCCAATCGCGTTGGGGCACGCGGATGCAGAGGGTTGAGCGCGTTCACCGTCGACCTGCTGCCCGTCCTCGACCACCAGCCCGTCGACACCCTGGCCGAGCCGGTCGCCGGCCTGTACTCGCCACCGTCCGGGCCAGCGGGTCCCGTCGGCTCCCGCACAGTGGTCTACGAACCGGGCGGGGGCACATTCGGCGTGAGGGTGCCGCGAGCCCCGCGACCGGGTTCGAGGTGGCCGCGGCGCAGGGACTGGATCACGTCTGCGGGCTGCATGTGGACACCGTCACCTACCACTACGACGGCCACGTCGCACGGCCGCCAACGGGAAGGCCCCGAAGCGGATCAGGACCGCGAATGGGTCGGCGGCGCGGCGCGCGGAGGTCGAATCATCGACAGCGCCGCCCGCACCAACCCCGCACCGCCGGCCGCCTGGCCCAGCCGGGTTGGGTGCACCTGGTCACTAGTCACGCTCCAGCGCCGCCGGTCACCCACCGTTAGTGGAAACCAGACGCGTTCGTCCGCCACCGATGAACCCGCAGGTCACGACCACATTGGTCGCATCCCAACACTCCAAGATCAACTTCTGGCGCAATCATCGGATCGCCGAGCGTCACCAGCAGCGCGCCGACCGCGGCCACGTCGAAACCACGGGACCCCTTCGGCGGCGGACCGGCGCGCAACGCGCTGACATCCCGCACGTCGAGCTGAAGCAGCTCCTGCCGCAGGTAACCCGTCAGCGTGTCGATCCGCTCGGCGTCCGCACCATCCTCGGACAGGTAAACCCGTATGTCGCTATGCATTGCCAACCCTTCAGCGGGGCGCCCAGAAGGTGCCGGAATCATCGGACAATCTAGGCGGCCGCACAGGAAGGTTGCGGTTGCCAATCCGAGACCCGCGAAGGGGACGACCATGCCCGCGTACATCCTGACCGGCGCGCCCGGCTCCGGTAAGACCGCGATCCTGCGCCAGCTCGAACTGGACGGCCACGCCGTCGTCGAAGAGGCCGCCACCGACGTCATCGCGCTGCTGCACGCGCTCGGCAGGCCCGAACCGTGGCGGGAGCCGGGCTTCATCGACAAGATCGTCGCCCTGCAACGACAGCGGGAGCCCACCACCGGCGCCGTCACCTTCGTCGACCGTTCACCGGTCTGCACGCTGGCCCTGTGCCGGCACCTCGCGCTGGCGCCCACCCACCTGCTGCGCGCCGAGATCGCCCGGGTGACCACCGCGAACGTCTACGAGCGGACCGTGCTGTTCGTCCGCAACCAGGGCTTCGTCGAGCCGACCGCCGCCCGGCGGATCAGCTTCGCCGACTCGCTCGCCTTCGAGGCGATCCACGAGCAGACCTACCGCGAGCTCGGCTTCACCCTCGTCGAGGTACCCGCTGGGCCGCTGCCGCGGAGAGTGGCCGCGGTGGTCGGGGCACTTAAGATCTGAAGGCGTGAGCGAGGAGATCCTGGACGTGGTCGACGAGCACGACGTGGTCGTGGGTCAGGCTCCACGCCGCGAGGTGTACGCCAAGCGGCTGCGCCACCGGGCCGCTTTCGTGCTCGTCCGCGACCGGCGGGGGCGGATCTTCGTGCACCGCCGCACCGCGCACAAGCTCGTCTTCCCCTCGCTGTACGACATGTTCGTCGGCGGCGTCCTTGGCGCCGGCGAGACATACGACGAGGCCGCCCGCCGCGAGGCGGCCGAGGAGCTGGGCGTCCAGACTCCGCTGGCGCCGGTGCCGCTGTATCGCTTCCTCTACGACACGCCGCGGCACACCTGGTGGTCGGCGGTCTACGAGCTGCGCATCGACGGTCCGGTGCGCCCGCAGCCGGAGGAGGTCGACTGGTGGGCCTTCCTCACCGAAGACGAGCTGCACCGGCGCCTGGAGGAGTGGCAGTGGGTCCCGGACGGCTTGGAAGCCTACCGCCGCCTGCGCGAAATCAGGCCGGGACCTTGAACGGGTCGTGTTCGGCGAGCAGCTTGTCCAGGCGGGCCTGGTCGACGCGGCTCACCACCTCGGTCGACTCCTGGTGGTCGCGGATGCACTTGGCCAGCGTGAACGCGGACGTCACCACGTACAGCAGGGCGAGGCCGAGAAACGCGCGGATCCAGGTGTCGACGGGCAGGTAGACGATCGCGACGCAGGCCGCGAAGAGGGCGACACCGAACGACAGGCCCGCCTGCACGAAGAACGCGGTAGTGGTCTTACGGGGAACGGGAGCGGTCATGCACCGATCGTCCCGGCCCCCGCCGGCCCGCCCACAGAGCCCGGATACTCAGCCGTCGCGGCGGCGCAGCACCAGGTAGCCGCCGGCCAGGGCGGCGACCGTCCACAGTGTCAGCAGCCCGAGCCCGCTCCAGGCGCCGTAGTCGCGGGCCCAACGCGCATCGTCCTGCGGGCCGGCCAGGTGCATGACCACCCAGCCGGTCTGGTCGGGCAGAAACTGGGTCACCTTGCGGATCACCGGGATGTTGCCCAGACCCTGCGAGCCCAGAAACAGCACCGGCAGCAGCCCGCCCAGCACCAGCGCGGTGTGCCGCACCATCGCCGCCACGCCGAACACGAACGCGCACATCAGCGTCAGGTAGACACACGCGCCGGCGGCCGCCTCCAGCGCGCCGGCCGAGGTCGGCGAGACCCCCGACGCGGCGACCGTGGCCGCCACCGTCACCACCGACGCCGGCGCCGCGACCGCGGTGACCGCGGCCAGCTTGGCCAGGTAGAAGCGGCCGCGGTGCGGGACCGCGGCCAGCGAGGCGCGGATCGTGCCGGAGGAGTACTCCGCGGTGACCGCGAGCGCCCCGAACACCACCAGCGCCATCTGCCCGATCGTCAGCGGCAGGAACGTCACGAACAGCGGATCCTCGACCTCGGCCACCGAGATCCGCAGCAGGTAGGCAAGGCCGGCGCTGGCCACCACGAACGCGGCCAGCGTCCACGGCGTCGACCGCACCGTGCGCAGCTTGGTCAGCTCGGCGAAAACACAGCAGATCATCATCGGGCACCCGCGGTCAGGGAAAGGAAGCCGGCCTCCAGCGAGCCGTGCGAGGCCACGAACTCGGGCAGCGGCACATCCGCCAGCAGGCGACCGCGGTGGATCACCACAAGGTGGTCGGCGGTCACCTGCATCTCGCCCATCAGATGGCTGGAGACGAACACCGTGCGCCCCTCGGCCGCCAGCCCGCGCAGCAGCCCGCGGATCCAGTGCACCCCTTCCGGGTCCAGCCCGTTGACCGGCTCGTCCAGCAGCAGCACAGGCGGGTCGCCGAGCAGCGCGGCCGCGATGCCGAGCCGCTGCGCCATCCCCAGCGACAGCGCCTTGGCCCGCCGGCCGGCGACCTCGGCCAGGCCGACCTGCTCCAAAACGGCCGTGACCCGCGACGCCGGCAAGCCGTTGGTCCGGGCCAGCCACAGCAGATGGTGGTACGCCCGCCGCCCACCGTGCGTGGACTTCGCCTCCAGCAGCGCACCCACCTTCGTCAGCGGCCGGTCGAGGTCGCGGTAGCGGGCGCCGTCGATGCGCACCTGCCCGCCCGCCGGACGGTCCAGGTCGAGCATCATCCGCAGGGTGGTGGACTTCCCGGCACCGTTCGGGCCGAGAAAACCGGTCACCATACCCGGCCGCACCGTGAACGACAGCCGGTCGACCGCGACCGTCCGCCCGTACCGTTTCTCCAGCTCCCGCACCTCGATCACAGCAACAGAAGCTAGCCGGCGCGGCGGCGGCCGGCAGTCGGCGAAAGTCGCGGGGTAGCGGCGACGAAGGTTGACGCACGTACCCTTCGGGCGTGGGCCGACATCTCCTCGCCGCCGCCGTCGTCGCCGCCGACACCGCGATCCTGGCCGCCGGTCACCCGGGCCTGGCCTGGCTGGGTGTGCTGTTCGCGGCGGCCGCGCTGCTGACCTACCGGCTGCCGGTGGCCGGCTTCGCCGCGGCGCTGCTGCTCAACGCGGTCACCGGCGTGGCGTACCTGCTGATGCTCTGGACCGCCTTCCGGGCCGGCCGGGCGATGGCCGGCCGGCGTGACGCGCTGGCCACCATCGGGGCCGCCGCCGGCGGGCTGGCGCTGCTGCTCGCGGTGCGCCCCGCCGACCCGCGCGCCATCGCCCAGCTCGTCGTGCTCCACCTGGTCTTCGTCGCGCTGCCGCTGCTGGTCGGCGGCTACCTGGCCCAGCAGGAGCGGCTCACCGCCGCCCTCGCCGACCAGGCCCGCCTCGGCGAGCGGCTGCGGATCGCCCGCGACATGCACGACTCGGTCGGCCGCCGGCTCAGCCTCGTCTCCATCCAGGCCGCCGCGCTGGAGGTCACCGACCTGCCGCCGTCGCAAGCAGACGCCGTCCGCCGGCTCGCCACCGCCGCCCGCGAGGCCATGCACGAGGTGTACGGGGTGGTCGGCGCCCTGCGCGAGGCACCCGACCTGGGCGCGCTGATCGGCGACTTCCAGGCGGCCGGCGTGCCCGTGCGGCTACGCGAGCGGGGCCCGGCCCGGTCGCTGCCCGAGGCCGCCTACCGGGTCGTGGAGGAGGGCCTGACCAACGCCGCCAAGCACGCCCCGTCCCACCCGGTCAGCGTGGAGCTGGCCTGGCAGCGGCGCGCGCTGCGGGTCACGCTCACCAACCCCGGCCCGCCCGCCCCGGCCACCGCCGTGGGTGCCGGCCGCGGCCTGCACGGTCTGACCGAGCGGGTACGGCTGGCCGGCGGCCGGCTGCGGCACGGCCCGGTCGACGGGGTGTTCCGGCTCGACGCGACGCTCCCGCTGGACCCGCCGCCGGCGCCGGCGCTGCGCCGCCCGGTCATCGTCGGCGCGGCCGCGGCCGTGCTGCTGTTCCTGGTGTTGCCGGCCACGATGATGCTCGGCGTCGCATGAACGCACCCCACGAAAACGCTCCGCGTCACTCCACGTCAACGCGGAGGCCCCGGATCCGGGTACTGGTGGCCGACGACGAGCCGCTCATCGCCGCGGGCATCCGCACCGTGCTGGAGTCGGCCGGCGACATCACGGTCGTGGCCGAGGCCGGCAACGGCCGCGCCGCCGTCGAGGAAGCCGTCCGCCACCAGCCCGACGTGGCCCTGCTCGACATCCGCATGCCGCTGCTCGACGGGCTCGCCGCCGCCGAGGAGCTGCGCCGCCGCGCACCCGCCGTCCGCACCGTGGTGCTCACCTCGTTCGGCGCCGAACCCAACGTGCTGCGCGCGATCCAGAGCGGCGCCAGCGGGTTCATCCTCAAGAACTGCACCCCCGACGAGCTGATCCGCGCCGTGCGGGCCGCCCACGACGGCGAGGCGTACCTGTCCCCCGCCGTCACCCGCCTCGTCCTCGGCCTGGTCACGCCCGCCGAGGCGACCCGGCAGCGGGAGGCCGCGGCCCGGCTGGCCGCCCTGGCGCCGCGCGAGGCGGACGTGGCCCGCCTGGTCGCCGAAGGCCTGTCGAACGCGGACATCGGCCGCCGCCTGGGCATGAGCGAGCCCAGCGTCAAGACCTACGTCAGCCGCGTGCTGACCAAGCTCGACTGCGCCAACCGGGTGCAGGCCGCCCTGCTGGTACGCGACGCCGGAATTCCGCCGACGGCAGAAGGCCTGCGCTGACAGCGAAAGCCCGATCTCATCCGGCCGCCGCGAACCTACGGTTGAGCACATGACCGACCAGACACTCGACGACGCCGTCTACAACCGGCTGCTCAAGGAGCGCATCATCTTCCTCGGCAGCGAAGTCAACGACGCGGTGGCCAACCGCATCTGCGCGCAGCTGCTCCTGCTGGCCGCCGAAGACCCCGAGCGCGACATCAACCTGTGGATCAACTCGCCCGGCGGCTCGGTGTACGCGGGCCTGGCCATCTACGACACGATGCAGTTCATCGACAACGACGTGTCCACTGTGGCCATGGGGCTGGCCGGCTCGATGGGCCAGTTTCTGCTCTGCGCCGGCACACCCGGCAAGCGGTACGCGCTGCCGCACGCGCGGATCATCATGCACCAGCCCTCCGGCGGCATGGGCGGCACCGCGGCCGACATCGCCATCCAGGCCGAGCAGATGGTCTTCACGAAGCGGTCGCTGCTGGAGATGATCGCCCACCACACCGGCCAGACCTACGAGCAGATCGTGCAGGACGCCGACCGCGACCGCTGGTTCACCGCCGACGAGGCCCGGCTGTACGGGTTCATCGACAAGGTCATCACCGGCGCCGACCAGGTCCCCGCGGGGGCCGGCACCCTCGGCTGAGCCGGCGCTGATCGGTCGGATGTCGACTCAATAGAGTGTCGACCATGACCAGACGGCCGGTGGCCGGGGTGAGTGGCGTGCGCGCCGGCATCGTCATCCTCGCCGATCAGCGCTGGGCGGAGGCTGCCGGCCGGTGGCGGCGCGCCGAGCTGTACGGGTTCGCGCACGCCTGGACCTACGACCACATCGGCTGGCGCGACCTTGTCGACGGCCCGTGGTTCGACGCGGTGCCCACCCTGGCCGCGGCCGCCGGCGTGACCTCACGGATCCGGCTGGGCACGATGGTGGCCTCCCCCAACTTCCGCCACCCGGCACACTTCGCCCGTGAGATCACCGCGCTCGACGACATCAGCGGCGGCCGGCTGACCCTCGGTGTGGGCGCCGGGGGCGTGGCCGGCTTCGACAACACCGTGCTCGGCGGCCAGCCGCTGCCGCCGCGGGCGCGGGTGGACAGGTTCACCGAGTTCCTGGAGATCCTCGACCCGCTGCTGCGCGGCGGGCGCGTCACCTACCGCGGCCGCTACTACACCGCGGTCGACGCCCGCGGCGCACCCGGCTGCACGCAGTCACCCCGCGTGCCGTGGGTGGTGGCCGGCCTTGGCCCGAGGTCGATGCGCCTGGCCGCGCGGTACGGCGCCGGCTGGGTGACCACGGTCGGCCGGATGGAATCGCTCGACGAGTGGTGGCGCGCGGCCGGCGAGGCATCGCGCCGCTTCGACGACGTCCTTGCCACAACCGACCGCGATCCGTCTACTGTGGACCGTTACCTGTCGCTCGACTCGGCCCCGCGCTATTCACTTTCCAGCGCCGGCTACTTCGCCGAGGCGGTGGGCCGAGCCGCCGAGCGCGGCTTCACCGACGTGCTGTCGCACTGGCCGCGCGCGGACAGTTGGTACGCCGGCGACGAAGCGGTCCTCGAAGAGGTCGCCGCCACGACCCTGCCCACCCTCGCCCGCTGACGCCGCGCCACGGGGAGGCGGCCGCAACCGCCTCCCCGCCAGTGTCAGGCGGCGGGTGCGGGAGGGATCGTGGACGGCGGCGTGTCAGCCGGAACGACCGCCTCGACCTGCGCCGGCATGAGGATCCACAGGATCGGGTAGAGCAGGATCTGGCTGCCCGGGATCACGGACAGGATCAGCACGAAGAGCAGGCGGGTCAGCCACGGGTCGAGGCCGAAGCGCCTTCCCAACCCGGCGCAGACGCCGCCGAGGATCCGGCCCTGCCGGGGGCGGACGAGCCCTTGCTGGCGGAACGTGTCATGAACGGTGTCCACGAGATCTTCCTTCGCTGGCAGTAGTTTTTCGATACCTACAGCGTCCGGTCGTGAGCACCCGAGCGGCATCCGTGGCCGACCCTGGTCCAGCCCGGATCCGCGGCCGCCGCCCCACCTAGGGTCCCGGGCCCACGTCACAACCCGTAAAGCGTCCTAGGAGGCTAGGTCCGACGCGGCCGCCGGGCGGCGCCCGGTCAGCCCGCGGTTGAGCAGGCGCATGCCGGGCACCTCGACCCACCGGTGCAGCGCGTAGGCAAGCCCGTACGAGACCAGCAGCAGCACGGCCACGACGCCCAGCGCCGGCCACAGCGCCCACGGCCCACCCACGTCGAGCAACTCGACCGCCGTGACGATGACCGTCAGGTGTACCAGGAAAAAGGCGTAAGAAACCTCGCCCAGACGGACCACCGCGGGATGGCGCCAGGGCGAGCGTTCGCCGCGCAGGTCGGCCAGCGCGGCGGCCGGGATGAGCAGCGCGGTGCCGACGACCGCGGCCGCGGTGTCCCGGGTGACGGCGGGCAGCCAGCCCACGGCCAGGTAGTTGACCACGAAGATGGCCGTCGCCACACGCAGGCCCGGGCCGCGCCAGGCATCCAGCAGCACCAGCCGGGCCAGCACGATACCGAGCGTGAACTCGGTCATCCGGGTCACCGGGAAGACGTAGACGAACCAGCGTTCGTGCTCGGGCGCCACCGCGACCTCGGCGATCCAGGGCATCGCCCAGGTCAGCGCGACAAGGACCAGAGCCACCGGGTACAGCGCCGCCGGCCCCAGCCGCCGCAACCCCGCGTGCAGCAGCGGGAAGCACAGGTAGAAGAACATCTCGCAGGACAGCGACCAGCCCACCGGGTTGATGCCCAGGTAGACGAAGTCCTGCGTGTACCAGCCGTGCAGCAGCACCGCGCCGGCGCCCAGCGGCTCCCAGAAGATCGGCGGTATCCGGTCGGTCACCCGCAGCGAGATCACGGCCAGGGCGAGCGCGACAAGGTAGGCGGGATAGATCCGGGCGACGCGGCCCTGCCAGAAGCGCAGCGGACCGCGATCAGGGCGGGCCGACCAGGTCAGCACGAAGCCGGACAGCACGAAGAAGAACGAGACGCCCAGGTCGCCGGCGTCGAACAGCAGCTGCGCCCCGCGCCGGGCGACCGGGTCGGTGAGCTTGACCAACGAGTACGCGTGGAGCCCGAAGACCCCGAACGCGGCCGCGAAGCGCAGCCCGGTCAGCGAGGGCAGTCGGGACACAACGCGCGACTCTACCGAACCCGCCCCACAGGCGCAGATATAGAAGGAGAGGCCGCCACGGGGGAAGCGGCCTCTCCAGCTACCAGGTTACCCCGCTTCCGGCATTCTTGGGTGCCCCCATTTCTTGAGTGGGCGCTCAGTTGTCGGTTGCCCGACAAACCGACCCTGAGCTGGCCTGTCGGGCATCCCGCGAGGTGACCCGAGTGGCTAGAGTGACCAGCCGAAACACCCCACAGACCAAGCACCGCGGCAAACGGGAGGGCCGGGTCAGGTGTCCGAGCAGGCCGCGCCCCGCGCCGCCGTCCGGCGACTGGGCCGCGAGTACGGCTGGCTACTGGCCGCGGTCGGCCTGGCCGCGCTGGTGCTGCTGTGCTCGGTGCCGTTCGTCACCGGGGTCGGCATGAGCTGGAACTCCGGCGACCCCTTCGCCGCGCCCCAGCAGGTCCCGCCCCCACCGGCGAGCACCACCGCGGCCGCGCCGGCAAAGCCGCAAAAGAGCCCGACGCCCTCGCCGTCGAAAGCCACCACCCAGCGGCGGCCCGCCACCCCACGCACCAGCGGCCCCACACCCCGCCGCACCACCCCGCCACCACCGGCCGCGGCACCCCGGGCAGCCATCGCCCTCGGCCCGGACGGCGGCGGCATGGGCCTGTGGCAGATGCTCCGCGAATACTGCGCCGACACCTACCGCACCTGGGAAGCGCAGCTGCGCCACGGCACCGGGCGCGCCGAAGACAACTGGGAGTGCCGCCGGCGCGGCGACAACCCGCTCATCGACATGAACGCCGCCTGCCGCCGCGTCTACGGCAGCGCGGCCTTCGCGCAGTACTCCAACCGCGGCGACGCGGTCTCCTGGCGCTGCTACCGCCGCTGACCCCACCCCGCGACATGGAGCCGGGCGAGTGGCATCTCGTGCCACCCGCCCGGAAGTCTGTCTGTGGGGGTGGTGGGCCGGACCGGACCGCTGCGTTGGCCAATCCGGCCGGCCCACCACTGGCTGGCCTGACCGTGGGAATCAGGCCGCCCGCTGGCCTGACCGTGGGGGAATCAGGCCGTCTTTCCGGCCCGATTGTGGGGATCGGGCCGTCTAGGGGACCCGGGTGGGTGGGAAGGAGAAGAACCACCCACCCGGGTCGCTGCTGTCCGGGACTAGCTCCCGATCAGCCGGTCGTAGTCGTGTAGTGCCATCGCCACGTCCACCTGCGCCCAGAACCGGTGGTAGTTGAACGTCGGAGCCTGACCACCGTTGAGGAACGCCTGCACCTTCGGCCAGTCCTGATCCCGGGTAAGGAAGGACCGGATGCTCAGGAACGTGCTGTTGCTGTTGATCGGGTCACCGTTGGCCATCGTGCCGGTGAAGCCCGGCGGGATGAACAGACCCTGCCCGGTCGAACTGTTGAACGCGTCGTCGAACCGGTTGTAGTCGGCCTTGGTCTCCGGCACCGAGACACCCTTGGCGTCCTTGCGGGCCAGCACGGCGTCGAGAATCCCCTTCGCCGTGGTCCGCGCCTGCGCGTTGTTCGCCTTGGCGCCGTAGTAGATCAGCGTCCGGGCGTAGGCACCGGCCACACCGACGTCCTGCGTGAAGTCCACAACGGACACGTGCAGGCCGCTGTTGTTGACCGAGGTGGTGCCACTGGTCCAGCTGGCGCCGGGCTGACCGGTCCAGCTCAGCGTCGACGGGATCTGGTAGGTCGTGCCGCTGACCGTCGTGTTCGCGACCGCCCACGCCACCCACTTGTCCAGCAACGCCTTGGCCCGCGCGTTACCGGTCTCGTAGTAGTACTCCGCGACCCGCTCCATGCTCCACGCCTGGAAACCGAACCACTGGTTAGACGGCGGGTCGTGGTAGACCGGCTGCCAGTCGTAGGTCATCCCGTAGAACTGCGGCAGGTTGCTCGGGCGGGCACTGTAGTTACCACCCCAGCTGTTCGTCGCACCACCGGCGATGGCACCCTCGGCGGACTGCAACCAGGTGTAGAAGTCGATCTGCCGGGTGAGGCTGGTCGACCAGTCGGTCTGCGCCGTGGGAGAACGCGGCGTCAGCTCGGGCACCGTCGACAGCGCCCACGCCGCGAACGGGTTCTGGTAACCGCCGTGGTTGTGGCTCGAACCGATCCGCCACGCCCAGTCACTGCTGCCCTGCGGACCGCCCCACGCGTAGTACCACGAAAGCAGGTAGTTCGAGCTGCTCTTACCGGTACCCGCGGTGCACGACGGCGAGGCACAGCCGGGGTTCTTGAAGTACTTGTCGTACATCGAGTACCGCAGGTAGTCACCCATCTGCGCGGCCTTGCCGATCGTGGCCGAGATGTCCGCCTGCTTACCCTGCTCCTTGGCCCACTTCAGCGCCCAGTACGCCGCCTGGACGGCACGCGCGTCAGCGTCAGGAGCGTTGGTGTAACGCCACTGGCGGGTGTACGACGAATCGCCGAGGAAGATCGGCAGGAAGCCACTGGGACCACCGAAGTTGAACGTCTCGCAGGACGGGTGCGGCACGGTCTCGAAGACCGACTCCTGCGGGCCACGCTGGTAGGTGTTGATGTACGCCGGCTTGGTGGTGCGGTCGCCGCACTTGCCGTAGCCGTACACGTTGTCCACGTCGAGCAGCCAGTGCATGCCGTAGACCCGGTTGCTGCCGTACGTCTGGGTGAGCTCGTTGTACAACGGGTCCTGGCCGACCTTCACCGAGGAGTCCAGCTTGCCGCCCACCGCCGGATACTGGCTGGGCAGGTCCGCCTCGGGCGCGTAGTCCGCCGGGTCGTTCGGGTTGTAGCCACCCTGCGTCTCGGACGGGATGATGTACCGCTCCATGACGTTCCAGGCGTTGTTGAACGACGTCCAGTTGCCCGTGGTGCGGCCATACATCGCCTCGAGGAACAGCCAGTAGCTGAACGCCTCGGACGTGGTCTCGTGACCGTGGTCGGGCGCCTCGACGATCAGCGTCTCCACCGAGTGGTACGGCACGCCCTCAGGACTGAAGTACCCGTTCGCCGGAGCCTTGATCTTGTTGTACAGCTCGAGGAACTCAGCACCGTACCGGCCCGGGTTGGTGGTGTTCTCGTCGTCCGTCACCGTGACCGCCGTCTCCGCCGGCGTGTAGTTCGTCGCGCTGGCGGTGATCGTGGCCGTGTCGTTGTTGGCGTCGGCGTCCTGCGCCGCACTCACGGTCGCGTTGACGCCGGTCTGCCAGTTCGTCGAGTTCAGCGTGACGGTGGTGGGGCTGACCGTCACGTCGGTGTCACCCGTCCTGGTCAGCGTGACCGGCACGCTGCCGGTGGGCGCCGCGCTGAGCTTCACGTTGAGCTGCGCGGTGCTGCCCTCGGCGACACTGAGCGTGGCCGGCGTGACGACACTCGCCTGGCCGGTGCCGACGACCGTGAACGACCGCTCGGCCGTCGCGGTCAACGGCGTGGGCGTGGCGTTGTCGTACGCCCGGGCCTGCACCGTGTACGTGCCGACCGGCAGACCGGCCATCAGGTAGCTGTACGGCGCCGTGGTGTCGGTGTTGACCAGCAGGCCGTTGCGGTAGAACTCGACCTTGCTGACCGCGCCGTCGTCGGTGGCGTTGGCGCTGACCGTCACATCGGCCGGCGCGTTGAACTGCGCGTTGGCGGCCGGGCTGGTCAACGTGACCGTGGGCGCCTGGTTGACCGCGCCGCCACAGGCGGTCCCGTTGATCGTGAACGCGGTCGGCTTGGCGTTGGTGCCCGAGTACGAGCCGTTGAAGCCGATCGAGGTCGACGCGCCGGTGGCCAGGTTGCCGTTCCACGGCATGTTCGTGGCCGTGACGTTGGCGCCCGACTGCGTCCAGTTCGCCGACCAGCCCTGCGTGACCCGCTGGTTGCCGGGGAACGTGAAGCCGAGGTTCCAACTGGTCAGCGGGTCACCGATGTTTCGGATCGTCACGTTGGCCGTGAACCCGGTGCTCCAGTCGTTGGTCGTGTAGGTCACGTCGCACTGGGTGGCGGCGTGGGCCATGCCGACCGGCACGCCCACCATCCCTCCCGCGACCAATGCGCCGGCGGCGATCATCGCCACCCGGCGTTTTCTTGCGGTGAGCTTCATCGTGGAGTGTCTCCTCGCGGACCAGGCCGAGCTAGCTCGGCTGGCGCCTTCTACGCGGTGGGGTAAGCGGCGCGCAGGGCGGAAGGCGCGTGTGGGGTCGTGGGGCATCCCGTCCCGGACCGGGTAGCGAGCATGGCGCTCGATCCGTTCACATTTGGGGCGCCGGTTTCCACAGTCGGATGCCCTCGGCGGCCCGCGATCGCGCGGTGTCGGCTCCCTCACGCGATGTTTCGACAGTCTTGCATGGGAGCGCTCCCGCAGCAAGTGGGAGCGTTTTTGTGTTCGCTCCAGTGTGGTCAAACAGCCCCTGACCTGCCGATCTAGCGGCACTGCGGGGTTTCGCCGGCGTTGGCCCGGTGTTTCGATCTTGTTTTGGGTCTTTCACAAAGCCGTAACGGGTACTACAGTTCAGCCAACGTCGATGGGAGCGCTTCCATTGATGTCGATGCAAGTACGCGGGGGACAACTCTACAAGGGACACCGCCAGCACCACCGGCGGACCCACAACCGCTCAGCCGCAGAGCTGGCGGCGGGCCAGCCCGGACTCCGCCGCCAGCGTCTCACCCCCCGGTCGAGAGGAGGTGGAACCAGAGCCACTCGCGTGGCCCGGCTCCCGCGCGACATGCGTGACGAGGAGGGAAGATCCTCTCGCGCGTGTGTAACTGATGGTGGGGACGGGGGTTGCCCTCCCCGTCCCCACACCCACTCTGATAGAAGATAAACCCCACCGCCAAATGGGGTAATCGGTCGTCGGGTCAGGCATACCGAGCCCGACCGGTCGACCTGCTCTCGTCAGATCCGCTCTCCAAGACGGCATCGGACCCAACGGACCCACGCTTCACCGCACCGCCGTCGCGCACACTCCGACGCCGTCCGCCGACCTCCATCGGCCGGTCAGCGCGGACCGGCTCCGCCGACCGCCCGTGCTCCACCTCCTTGCCCGCCTCCGCCCGACACGCTCGGCACCGACACGCCAGCGGGAGGCCGACACGCGCTGCATGCATCCGACGACGGTCCGCGTGCACGGACCTGGTCGGAACGGCCCACCCGAACCTGAGCGGGCGGGCGCGGCTCCGGCCGGGTGATGTGGACGATCTCTCGGCCGCATCGCCACCCGATCACCCCATTTCCATCCGCCACGATCCGGGTTAGCCTTGGGAGCGCTCCCAGACCAAGGGGGATGGGCCACCACCGAGGAGACCCGAACATGTCCGTACCGACCGAGACCACCGCTGGCGCTACCCCGACCGCAGATTCGGCCAGATCGGCCCTGCTCCGCGGCGTCGAGCCCGACGATCTGTCCCGGGACCCAGCGGTTGACGCTCCGCTCGGCCTGGCGTTCCCGGACGGCTTCGGGTGGGGGGCCGCGACATCGGCTTACCAGATCGAAGGGGCGGCGAAGGACGACGGCCGCGGTGAGTCGGTGTGGGATACGTACAGCCACACGCCGGGTCGCACCAAGAATGGCGACACCGGCGACGTCGCGGTCGACCACTACCACCGCTACCCCGAAGACCTCGACCTGATGAAGGGGTTGGGGCTGCGGTCGTACCGGTTCTCCATCTCCTGGTCGCGCGTCCAGGCCGACGGCACCGGCGCGCCCAACCAGCGCGGCCTCGACTTCTACCGCCGCATCGTCGACGGGCTGATCGAGCGGGGCATCGAGCCGATGGCCACGCTCTTCCACTGGGACACGCCGCAGGCGCTGCAGGACCGCGGCGGCTGGGAGTCGCGCGACACCGCGTACCGGTTCGCCGAGTACGCCGAGCACGTGTTCGCCGCGCTCGGCGACTCCGTGCCGGTGTGGCTGACCATCAACGAGCCCAAGACCGTCGTGCAGAACGGGTACGTCACGGGCCACCACGCGCCGGGCAAGCAGGACATCCCGCTCGCCTACCAGGTCGCCCACCACCTCCAGCTCGGCCACGGCCTGGCCGTGCAGGCGCTGCGGGCCAGCGGCAGCAAGTCGCGGATCGGCCCGGCGTTTAACCTGCACCCGTGCTACCCCGCCGACGACTCGGCCGCCGCGGCCGCCGCGACGCGCCTCTACGACGGGTACGAAAACCGCCTCTACCTCGACTCCGCGCTGCGCGGCCACTACCCCGAAGACGTGCTCGCCGACCAGGGGCCCGGCAGCCCGCTGGCCCGCTCGATCCGCGACGGCGACCTGGCCATCATCGCCCAGCCGGTCGACCTGCTCGCCGTGCAGTACTACACGCCCTACTACGTCACCGGCGACGGCGGCACCGAGCAGCGGCACGCGACGACGGAGGCGTTCTGGCAGCAGATCTACCCCGACGGCATGTACGACATCCTGACCCGGGTCACCCGCGACTACGGCCCGCTGCCGCTCACCGTCACCGAAAACGGCCTGCCCTGCCCCGACGTGCTCGGCCCCGAGGACGACATCGACGACGTGGAGCGGGTCGCCTTCCTGCGCGACCACTTCGCCGCCGCGCACCGGGCCATCGCCGACGGCGTGCCGCTGGAGAGCTACCACGTGTGGTCGCTGCTGGACAACTTCGAGTGGGACCAGGGCTACGACGAGCGGTGGGGCATCATCTACGTCGACTACGCCACCCAGCGGCGCATCCTCAAGCGCAGCGCCCACTGGTACAAGCGGGTCATCGCCGACAACACTGTCTGAATGCGCGACAGCATCACCAAGAGGCGGGTCAGCGAAGCCGAGCTGGCCCGCCTGGTGTCTCGGGCCTTCGGCCCCTCGGCGCGAGCGACCGCGTGGCGCGAGTTCGAGGGCGGCACCTACAACGCGGCCTACGCGGTGACCCTCGACGACGGCCGCGAGCTCGTCCTCAAGGTGGCCCCGCCGCCCCACCTCAAGCTGCTCACCCACGAGGTCGACCTGATGCGCACCGAGGTCGACTTCTACGGGCGGGCGGCCGCGGTCGGCGTGCCGGTGCCCGAGGTGGTGTACGCCGGCTTCGAGCGCGACCTGCTCGGCACCGACTTCGTCTTCCTCAGCCTCGTGCCCGGCACCGACCTGCGCTCCCTTGTGGACGACGGCCTGCCGCCCGCCGAGATCGCCGCGGTGCGCGGCCAGGTCGCCGGGCTCACCGCCCGTCTGCACACGATCACCGGCAGCGGGTACGGGTACCCGCTGCGCGACAGCCGCACCTGGCAGTCGAGCTGGCGGGGCGCGTTCGGCGCGATGGTCGACGACCTGCTGGCCGACGCGTCCCGGCTGGACAAGCCGCTGCCCGCGCCACCGTCGCGCATCGGTGAGCTGATGCGGCGCCACGCCTCCTGTCTCGACGACGTGACCCGGCCGGCGTTGGTCCACTTCGACCTGTGGGACGGCAACGTCTTCGTCGAGCGCGGCCCGGAGGGCTTGCGGGTCACGGGGTTCATCGACGGCGAGCGGGCGTTCTGGGGCGACCCGGTCGCCGAGCTCGTCTCGCTGGCGCTGCTGCGCGAGCCGGAGCCCGAGCTCCTCGCCGGCCTCGAGCTGACCGGGAGCGTCTCGCGCCGGCTGGACCTCTACCGCACCTACCTGTACGTCATCATGGCGATCGAGGGCGCCACCCGCGGCTGGTACGACGCGGAGCGGGTGAAGTTCGAGACGTGGCTAGCGGAACGTATCGACGCACAGTTGGCGTTGCTCTGAGGATCGACCACACTGGTCGGCATGACCTTCGCCCCCGGGCTGCTCCTGCACGACCGGTACGCCGTCGTCGAACAGATCGGCGTCGGCGGGATGTCAGAGGTCTGGCTCGCCGTTGACCAGGTGCTCGACCGTCCTGTGGCGGTCAAGGCGCTGACCGCCACGTTCGACGACGAGCCCGATCTGTTCGCGGCGACCTGGCGCGAGGCGAGGGCCACGGCGAAGCTCACACACCCGCACGTCACCCAGGTCTACGACTACGGAGAGCAACGGCTCGGCGACCGCACGGTGGTCCCGTACCTCGTGATGGAGCTGCTCGACGGCCGCAACCTCGCCGACCGGCTGATCGCCGGCCCACTGCCCTGGCCGGAGGCGGTCCGCACCGCCGCGCAGGTGGCCAGCGGCCTCGCCGCCGCCCACCGGATGGGCGTTGTGCACCGCGACGTCAAGCCCGGCAACGTGATGCTCACCGCCACCGGCGCCAAGGTGCTCGACTTCGGCATCGCCGCGCTGGCCGGCTCCCGCCCCGAGGGCGACGGCGGCTGGCTGGTGGGCACCCCGGCCTACGCGGCGCCCGAGCGGCTCGACGCCGGCCCACCCGACCCGGCCGACGACGTGTACGCGCTGGGCGCGCTGCTCTACGAGGCGCTGGCCGGCCGGCCGCCGCTGCCGGTCGCGACGTGGGACGAGGCGGAGGAGGCACACCGGCGTTCGCCGTCGGTGCCGCCGCCCTCGGTGCCCGGCCTGCCGCCGGCGGTGGCCGCGCTGGTGCTGGCCTGCCTGTCCCGCGACCCCGACCGCCGCCCGCGCGCGCAGGAGGTGGCCGACGCGCTGGAGGCGGCGATCCCCCCGGAGCGCAAGGCCCCCGCGGCCGGCCCGCCCGACGCCCGCCTGTCCTCGGCCCGCGGCTCGATGGATCTGCGCACGGGCGACGCCCGGCGGCCGGGTCCGCGCTACGCCCGCGGTGTCGCCTCCGCTGCGCCGATACCGGTCGCACCGCCCTCGGCCGGCCCGCGCACGGCCGTGGGCCGCCCGCTTCCGCCCGCCGCTCGCGGCGGACCGGGTGCCCGGGTCGAGCGGCAGCGCCGCGGGCTCCGCCCCACGCTCATGATCATGACGGGCCTGCTGCTGGCCGGCGGCCTGACGGCGGCGGCGGTCGCCTCGTTCGCGCCGAACGACAACCCCGGCGCGGCCGGCCGTCCACCCGGCGGCGGCGGGCCAGCCCGCACCGCCCCGCGCACGACCCCACCGCCGCCGACGCCCTCCCCCGCCGACCTTGTCGCCCAGGTCGACCAGACGCTGGAACGAGCCATCGCCGCCGGCCGTATAGACGACGACGCGGCCGACGACCTGCGCGACGGCGTAGACGACCTGCGGCAGAGCCTGGAGGGCGGCGACCCCGACGAGCTGCGCGACTCGGCCGCCGACCTGCTGGAGCAGATCAACGACTTCAACGAGCGGTCGGTCGCGCAGGAGGCCCGCTTCGACCTGACGCTCGCGCTGGACCCCTTGCTCCGCAACAGCTGACGCGCCAGACAGAACGGCCGCTCACCGGCGATGCCGGTGTGCGGCCGTTGTACGCCGTATCCCCCTCAGGGGACGAAAGACTGAAACGCCGAGATGGTGCCGTCGGGGTCGTCGAGGCTCTTGACCAGCCGCCGCACGGAACGCGCGAGCGCCGTGTCGCCGGCGCCGGTCAACTCCGCGACCGGAATATCCGTCGCGTCTACCAGCGGCGCCCAAGCGACCTGATTGGTTGCTGGCGGCGTGGATGCGGCATCTGACACTAGGTGGGCCTCCGCTCAGAGGGCAACAATTCAAGGTTGGACCGCCAGGAAAAGACACATGTGTCCACCCCCTGCGGATGCACCAATCCTAAAGGGGCACAACCCGGCAATGGGTCCGGTGGCCGACACGCCTCCAACTTGACGATTCTTGACAGTGCCACCTTATCGGGCGTTCAGGTCGATGGCGGCTCGACCGTACAATGCATCCGTCTTCCGCTCGCTACCTCGGCGACCGTCGGATGGGTGGGGCCGAGGGACCGGCGCAGATGGCCGAGCACCCGCTGCAACAACTGCTCACTGGCCGCCACATCGCCCGTCGCGTGCATGTCGAGGACGAGGTTGGCTCCTATCTGGAGTGTGTCGGGATGCGCCTCGCCCCGCACTCTGGCCGCGATCCGGTACGCCTGCGCGGACCGGTCACGAGCGCCCATCGCGTCACCGGCCCGGGCCAGGTCCGTGGCCAGGTTCGCCAGCGCGGCGATCGCGTACGGGTGTTCGTCACCCACGATGTCGTGCAGCGCCTCGTACGCGACGGCGTCCGCCTCGCGGGCCCGAAGGTGCTCGCCGCGCGCCCGCAGGATCGCCGCCCGGTTGACCTCCGCGACGAGTGTGAGCGGATTGCGCGCCCCGAACGCGCGCTGGTAGTTGCCCACCGCGTCGGTCGCGAGAACGAACGCCTCGTGCAGCTGCTCCTGCCGGCCCTGCCGGCGCAGGCAGTTCGCGTAGCTCATGGTCGCCGCCAGCGTGTACTCGTGGACGGCGCCGAACGACGTGATGCAGTCGTGGTAGTTGTCGCGCAGCGAGTTCAGGGCCTGCGCCACGTCGCCGAGGCCGAGTCGGGCCAGCGCGACGGTCCGCGCCGCGAGCAGGACACCGCGATGCGCCGGCCCCAGGACACGCCGCGCCGGCTCGGAGTACTCCCGATGCAGGTCGAGCACCTCCTGGAACCGGCCCAACCCGTACAGGTCCTCCGCCAGCGCGTTGACCGTCAGCAACGTCTTGGCCCGCTCGACACCGTGCCGGCTCAGATGCCGGCGGAGCTCCAGCCGGTCCTTCACCTCGGCCTCGGCGAACCTGCCGAGGTGCCGGCAGCTCACCGAGAGGTTGTGCAGCGCGGCCGAGGTGAGCGGGTGCTGCTCGCCGTGCGCCGGCGACCGGAGGTATCGCCGGTAGGTGTCCTCGTCCTGCTCGTACGCGGCCCGGTACTCGCCGGCGATGCGCAGATCCGCCGCGTAGCTGGTGGCCAGCGCCAACGTCTCGGGGTGGTCCGGTCCGTAGGCGACCTTGTCACGCAGTCGTGGCATCGTGTCGGCGGTCAGCCGGCTCGCCTCCTGGTAGCGGCCGATGGCGCGCAGCACGTTCGCCCACTCGCGGCTGCACAGCAGCACAAGATCATGATCGGCTCCCAGCGACGGGTTGGCGCTCCATCGGGTGACCGCCCTGGCCGCGAGCGTGACGGCGCTTTCGTACTCACCGATCAGGTACCTGTACCGCACCTGGTGCAGCACCGTCTGGCGGGCGGCCGGCATCGAGGAGTCGATCAGCCCGGACGGTACGACGTGCGCGGCGATCTCCCGGTGCATGTCGCGGGAGGCAAGATGGTCGGGCCAGCCGGGGTCGGCGGCGGCGAGGATGGCGTGCACGTTGCGCCGGGCCCGGTCGCGGGCCTGCGGGCTCAGCGCGTTGCGCAACGCCAGTCGCATCAGCGGCTGGACCTCGATGCGCTGCGTCTGCTGGTCCAGCCGGGCGAGGCCGAAGCGACCGATCTGCTGGACCACCTTGCGCAGCGCGAGCGGATGGCGCATCGTGCGCACGATCTCGGCGGAAAGGCCGGCGTCGCGATCCACGCTGAGTAGCGTCACCGAGACGGGGCCCGAGCCGAGGAAGGCGAACAGCTCGAACACGCCCACCGCGACAGGGTTCGTCGCGTCGAGCTGGTCGAGCGCGAGCTGCAGCAGCGCCGCGACGGTGTGTGGATAGTGCGCCGGCTGGCCGGTCGCGAGCAGGCCTCGTCCCGGATCGTCGAGCCGGTGGAGCAGCTGCTCCCAGGACATGCCGGTCGCGAGCTTGAGCGCCGCGATCTGCTCCAGCGCCAGCGGCAGCCGGCCGTGCGCGCTGGCCAACCCGTCCGCCTCCTCGCCGGAGAGGGCGGGAAACCGCTTGCGCAGGAACTGGATGGCCTCCGCGCGGTCGAAGTCGGGGACCTCTAGGGCCAGATGCGTGCTGTCGTTGGCCCACGCCGGGTCGCGGGTGGTGACCACGATGTTGCCGCCGATCGTCGGGAAGTACCGGCGGACCCGGTCGTCCTCGACCCCGTCGAACACCAGCAGAAACCGGACGCCGCCCGACTCGAGCCGCCGGATGACGTTGTCGATGGTCTGGTCGGCGTTGCGCTGGGCGGGCACCTGGAGCCGCTCGGCGAGCTCGGTCAGCGCGGACGCCGCCCGGGTGGCCGGGATCCACCAGATCACGGCGTACGTATCCAGATGCTGCTCGATGTACTCGCGCGCGAGCTGCGTCTTGCCGGCGCCGCCCAGACCGTAGAGGACCATCGGGCCCGACCGCCGCTGCTCGATGAGTCGTTCAGACATGTGGTCGAGCAGGATCTCGCGGCCGGTGAAATAGGGATTGCGCTCGGGCAGCTCACCGTGGACACGGTCGCCCGATGCCACCGACGCCTCACGCTCCGTCGGCGGAAATACAACATCCGCGATCGGCGAGGTCACAGGGCTCAGGAAAGCATCGGCGGCCGGCGTGGGCTGGAGGTGCTTGGGGACCGCCGGTGGTATCGCCAGCCAAAGCTGGCGCAAGTCCGCGAGAACATGTTTCATGTCGCGCTGCTCGTCCGACATCGCGACCAGCTGGATTACGATCGAGCGAATCTTGCCCCACGCTGGTATGGACCTGCCGCGAAGCGTCGCGCTGATCGTCTCGTGCGACACGGTTTCGCGCAGGTCATTGTTTCGCCGTATCTCGGCGCTGATCAGCCTCGAGCCTGGCTTACCCGCATCGTCGTACAGCCCGTGCATAGCCACGACGAGGTCGCGATGCGGTCCGGGCGGCAGTCGCTCCCGATCCGGAAGTTGGATCACCACGCATGACGCTCCGAGACTCGTCGCGCTGTCAAATTCCGTCAATCACACAGGATGGCACGGGCCTGCCATTGTCTTCAACTAAGGGGGACGTCGACTCACCCGGAACGGGCCGACGAATGCCCGAGGCGCCCCGTCCATTCGTATGGGTGACGCTCGCGGCACCGTCCGAATTCGACCGCCACGACCTCGACACCCGGACCGCGGCAGGTCGTGCGGCGCTGGCGTTGGCCGACGTATGCCCTGCTCAGACCCCCGAGGCGGAGGCGGCGGCGGGCAGGAAAGGCCCGGGAGCCCGGCGGTTATCGCGATCATGCAAAGTTGGCACACGAGCGGCCGATGTCGAGGCACGTACGGGATATTCCCCGGCCACCTCGATCGGTTATTCTTTTGCTTTGGAATCCGTGCGGGTTAAGGAATGGGTGTCCGTGGCGCAAGTGCATTCCGGCCGCGATCGACTGGGCGGCCTGATCGACGCCCTGCTGCAGGTGCGCGAGCTGGATGATCCAGATGTTTGGGATGCCGCGGTCGAGGAGACCGAGCGGCGACTGGGGCGAGATCTAGAGGCGCGCCGATTTCCCGATCATCGGCGCGATGTCCAATCAGTGCTGCGGGCCTGCCTAGCGTGCACCGGCGGTCTGCGCAGCCTCGCGAGGGTGCTACACGCCGCTCATCCGGAGTCGTTCAATGTCGACGCGGTCGCGATCGCAGACGGTGCCAGCGGCCCGGGCGTGCTGTCCGAGCAAGACCGCGAAGACCTGCTCGACCTCTTCGACGGCATTTCAGACAACGATCTTTCAAGCGCGGTGACCGGGCTCTCGGTAGACGTTGTCGACAATGGCTGGGCGGAAAGACAAGCCACCCTCCTCACCGTCGAAAGCCAGGACGTGCGAGACGGCAATGATCCAGTCCTGATGACGTTCGTCGATCAGCTTATTCACCTCGTCGAGCCGTCGAAAGCGCACGAGCTACGCCGGTGGATAGACACGGTGAGCGGCGGCTTGGCGTTCGGGCACACGCCGCCGACCCTGCTCGCGGAATTCGGGCAGTCCAATATCCCGGCCGTCCACATCGAGCGGCCGATGATCGGCGGGCGCCCGTTGCGCTCCCGGCGGCGCGACGGCACACAGCCGATCTGGGGCGGCGGCGTCCCGATCCGCAATCTCAACTTCACCGGCCGCGGCGCGCTGCTCGACCGCCTGAGCGAGGCGCTCCGGCGCGACGCGAAGGCATCGTTGCTGCCACAGACGCTGCAAGGCATGGGCGGCGTGGGCAAGACACAGCTGGCCGTGGAGTACGTCTATCGCAACATCGAGCGCTACGACCTGATCTGGTGGATTCCGGCCGAGCAGACGGCGGTGGTGCTGGAGTCCCTGGCGCAGCTGGCCGAGCGACTGGGGCTGGCGGCCACCGACGACCGCCGGCGCACCGCCCGGACCGTTCTCGACGCCCTTTCCGACAGCGGGCTGGCCTGGCTGCTGGTCTACGACAACGTCGACGACGGCTCGGTCCTCGACCAGTTCGTGCCGTCGCACGGCGGTCACGTCATCCTGACGACGCGCAACCAGCAGCTCGCCAGCGGCTGGCCGTCCATCGCCGTCGACGTCTTCGAGCGCTCCGAGAGCATCGAGCTGCTGCAGCGGCGCAGCCAGGACGAGCGCGGTGTCGCCCGGATCAGCACCCAGGAAGCGTTCGCGCTCGCCGACAAGCTCGGTGACCTGCCGCTGGCGTTGGAGCAGGCGGTGTCGTGGTACCTCGCGACGGCCATGCCCGTCGGGCAGTACATCGAGCTGCTCGACAGCCAGATGAGCGGGGAGCTGCTGTCGGAGGGCAAGCCGAAGGGCTACCCCGTGACCGTCGCCGCGTTCGTAAAGCTGGCGGTGGAGCAGCTCCGGGTCAGCGCGCCGGCCACGGCACAGATGTTCGAGCTCTTCGGATACCTCGGCGGCGAGCCGATCGCGGTGTCGATGCTGCGATACGGGCGCGACGCCGACATCACCGAGCCGCTGAAGAGCACGCTCAGCGCGCCACTGCCGCGCGGCCGGGTCGTGCGAGACCTCAGCCGGTTCGGCCTGGCGAAGATCGACCAGTACGAGCGGCTGCAGGTCCACCGGCTGGTGCAGCGGGTGCTCCGGGAAAGCCTCGGCGAGGACTTGAGCCGGCAGGCGCTGCGCAACGCGCAAAACATCCTCGCCGCGGCAAACCCCGGCGACCCCGACGAGGTCGGCGAGCTGCACCGCCAGCGAGACCTGGGGGCACATCTCGACGCCGCGCAGATGATCTACGCGGAAAACTTCGCGGCCCGGCGGGTCGTCCTCGACCACGCCCGCTACCTCTACGTCACCGGCAACTACGAAGACAGCCGCGACCTCGCGCAGCGTGCGGTCGACGCGTGGTCCCAGGACGCCGACGACTCGCGGTCCGGTCCCACCGGCGAGCTGACGCTGATGGCCACCACCCAGCTCGCCAATGCGACCCGCACCCTCGGCGACAGCGCCAAGGCCGGCCAGCTGATCCAAGCCACCTACGACAGGCTTTCGGCCAAGGAGGGCTTCGGCGAGCGACACGAGTCCACGCTTGTCGCCGGCAACCAGATCGGTCACGACCTGCGCATCGCCGGGCGATACCAGGAGGCACTCGACTTCGACGTGCGCTCGGTGGCGCTGCACAGCGAAGTGTTCGGCCCGTTCGAGAAGTACACCCTGCGCGCCAAGGCAAACCTCGCCGTCGACTACCGCATGGTCGGGCAGTTCGAGCAGGCGCTCGCCCTCGACCGCGACATCGCCAGCCACTGGGAGAGCATGGGCGGCACCGATCCGCGGGCGCTGGCGGCCTATTTCAACATGGTCCGCGACTACTACGGCATCGGTGCGTACCAGACCGGCCTCGACGTGATCGAGCAGTGGCGCGACCTGCTGCAGGACAGCCTCGGCTCCGGCCACAGCCAGGTGCTGCTGGCCGGCCGCACCCACGGCGTGATGCTGCGCAAGGCCGGCCGGCGCGACGAGGCGGTGGAGGTCATCCGCGACCACTTCGACCGGGTCAAGGCGCGGTTCGACTCCAACCCCAACCACGAGTTCGTGATCGCGGCGGGGATGAGCCTGGGCAACGCGCTACGAGAGGTGGGGCGCCTCGACGAAGCGCTCGTGTTGATCGAAGACTCGCTCAAGCGCTACCAGCAGGACTTCGGCGACGACCACCCACTCACGCTGGCCGCCCACATCAACGAGGGGATCCTGCGGCGTGCCCGGGGCGAGCAGGATCGCGCCCGCGATATCGACGAGCGGTGCTTCGCCGCGCTCGGCCGGGTGCTGTCGATGGACCATCCGTACACGATCTGCGCCGGCACCTCGCTCGCCACCGACCATTCCCTGGCCGGCGAGCACGAGGCGGCGGTAGCCCTGTCGCAGCGGATGCTGGAGCTGAGCCGCCCGTACGGTGGCCAGCACGAGGCACGCGGCGGCACCGAGCATCCCTACCTGTTGATGCGTGCTGTCAACCTGGCACACGACCTGCGGGCGGTCGGCGACCGCGAGCGCGCAGAGGACGTCCTCGCCGAGGCCCTCAGGGGCCTGCGGGAGTCGTTGGGGCCGGACCACCCGGACGTCCGCGCGATCGAGCGCCGCCAGCGCACCGAGGGCGACATCGAGCCACCGCCGACCTGAGGCCCGCCGTCCGCGGGCATCCATCCAGTAGCGTGTACGGGCATGGGATCCGGTGACGCGGTCACGGCCGTGCTCGCGGCCGTCGCCGGCGTGGCAAACCTGGCGGTCGCCGCTATGCTTGTCGCCGCGAGCCGCGGCGGCGCGGCCGTGCCCCGGGTCTTCGGCCGCCCGCAGCCCGTCCCCCGCCTGCGTGCCGCCATGCACGCCTGCCTGGGCCTGGGATTGGGCGCCGGCTGGTTCGCCAAAGACATCTTCGCGCCCGACTCCACCGGCGACGCGGTGGTGTTCAACACGGTGCGCATCCTGCTCTTGGCCACCGTCGTCACGGCCCTGCTGGCCGCCTTCCAGTACGGGCGACACGCCCGCGCGAAGGCCGACCGCTAGGTGGGCCGGAGCCCTTTCAGGATCAGAAGATTTTGAGCTACCGCGACGTCCGCGGTGGTCCAGACCGCTGCTCCCGCGGCCTCGCCCTTCGCCGTTGGTCGCGCTTACCCCGTTTTGGCCTCCGGCCCGGGAGCCAGCCGGCCGGCATGGAAGGGCGCTACCAGCTCGAAAGGAAACCGTATGCCACCCATCGGTCCCCTCGCTCTCGCCATGCGCCTCGTCGGCGGCGACGTCCGCCGCCGGGCCGCGGCGCTGGCCGCGCTCTCCGCGCTCGCCCTGCTCGGCGGCCTCTTCCTGCTGGTCACCGGCTGAGCGCGCGGACCGTGCCGGCGGGCCGGCAAACCCGCCGGCGCGGCGGCCTCAGGCGGTGACCGCGGTCTTGAGGTCGTCGGCGCGGTCGGTGCGCTCCCAGGTCAGGTCGGGCAGCTCGCGGCCGAAGTGGCCGTACGCCGCGGTCTGCTGGTAGATCGGCCGCAGCAGGTCCAGATCCCGGATGATCGCGGCCGGGCGCAGGTCGAAGACCTCCCCGATCGCCTTCTCGATC
>Ga0081539_10001912_pt1 | contig 32258 bp, 32 predicted proteins | sample TabmetS4T2R2_FD_71023 | JGI IMG/M metagenome (GOLD analysis project Ga0081539, IMG submission 71023) | Tabebuia heterophylla rhizosphere microbial communities from the University of Puerto Rico - S4T2R2 | ecosystem: Host-associated > Plants > Roots > Rhizosphere ... | reverse complement strand
GGGCGCCCGCGGGGCCCCGGGCGGCGGCGAAGGTTGCCTCGCCCGCGCGCTCGTCCGCCTTCGGCTGCGCGAGCCGTTCTTCGTTGCGCTCGCGCTCGGCGACGCTTGCGATGAGCGCTTCCTCGGCCAGCCGGCGCTCTTCCGCGGCGCGCGTCGCCGCTTCATCCTCCTGGCGGCGCCGGCGCGCCGCTTCCTCGGCGCGCGCCTCGGCGGCCTCGCGGTCCCTGGCCGCGGCGAGCGATTGCTCAGCCGCGCGCTCGCCCGCCTTCAGCTGCGCGAGCAGCTCTTCGTTGCGCTCGCGCTCGGCGCGTACTTGCGCCATCTCGTCGGCGATGCGGCGCCCGGACGCTTCGTTCTCGCGCGTGAGCTCCTGCTGCACACGCGCCAGCTCTTCCAGGCGCCGGCGTTCTTCCTCGACCCGCGCGAGCATCTCTTCGGCCGCGGCGCGCTCCTTCTCGGCCTGCGCGAGAGTGGCCTTTGCCGCTTCGGCAGCAGGCGCGAGCTTGGCGGGCTCTTCGCGCGCCTTTACGAGTACGAGCGCTTCCTTTGCGCGCGCCAACTCGGTCGTCGCCAGCGCTGCCGCGGCCTCGCTGCGCTCGCGCTGCTCTTGTGCCTCGGCGAGCACCGTCTCCAGGCGCGTCAGCTCGGCGATCGCCTCGTCACGCAGCGCCTCGGCGGCGGCGCGCTTCTCTTCGGCCTCGGCAAGCGCCGCCTTCTCCGCGACATCCGCGGCTGCCGGCTCGAGGGTCGTTTCCTGCGCTGCCGTGCGTTCCCTTTGCGCCGCGGCGAGCGCCGCCTCTACGCGCTTCAATTCGCCGAGCGCATGGTCGCGTTCGGCTTGCGTACGCTCGAGATCGGTGGCGGGCGCCGCAACGACCGTCTTCTGCGCAGCGAGATCTTTTTGCGCGTCAGCGAGGCCCGCCTCCAGGCGCTGGCACTCGGCCAGGGCGCGGTCGCGTTCGGTCGCGGCGGCGGCTCGGTGTTTGTCCGCCTCCACGAGGGCGGCTTGCAGGCGCTCGACTTCGGCCAAGGCCTTGTCGCGCTCGGCGAGCGCGGTGGCGTGCTCCTTTTGCAGGGCTTGATCGGGTACCGCTGCCGTGGGCGCGGGCGACTTTTGGGCCGAGGGCGACCCGATCACGACGTCGTCGTCGAGCACGAGGCTTAGGGATGGCGCAGGCGGAGGCTCCTTTGCCTTGTCGCCAAGCGCAGCCTTCGCGCGCTGCAGTTCCGCCTGCAGGGCGTCGCGTTCGGCCTGCAGCTTGCCGAGCGCGGCACGCAGGCGCTCGAGCTCGGCGCTCGCCTGCTCCTTCGGCGTATCGGCGGCCGCCGGCGCGCCGATGACGAGGGCGTCCAGCTCGAGACTCAGCGCCGGCGGCTTGGGCGCTGCGGCCGGCGCCGCGGCGCGTTCTTTTTCCTTTTCGGCGAGCGCGGTCTGCAGGCGCTGCAGTTCGGCCTGCAAGGTGCCACGCTCCTTCTGCAGTTGCGCGAGCATCTCCTGCGCCCGGCTGAGCGCGATCTGGGTCTGCGGATCGGCGCCGGCCGCGCGCGCCTCGGCGCCGATGCGCTTCTCCGCCGCCGCGGCGAGCTTCTCTTCGGCGAGCGCGCGCTGCTCGGCGGCGAGCGCCGCCGCCTGCTCGAGGTCGCGGCGCTCGCGCGCCGCCTGCGCCGCCTTGTCCTCGGCCGCGGCGCGCTCGCCCGCCATGCGCGCGCGCGCCTCGTCGGAGACCGGGGTGCCGCGCAGCGCGAGCGGCGCGATCAGCGTGCGGTCGGCTTCGCTTTCCTGGCGCTTGGGCGCCGGGCCGCCGATCACTTCATCGTCGGCATCGGCGAGCTGCTTGTCGGCGTAGGTTTCGTACACCGTGCGAAGGGCGGGCAGCGCCTTCTGCAGCGCCTGCACGAGCGCCGGATCGAACTGCTTGCCCGCCTCGGCGGCGACCTCCGCCGCGGCGCGCTCGAGCGGCAGCGGCGCGCGGTGATAGGGCGGCGAGGTGAGCGCCTCGAAGGCCGCGACGATCGCCATGACGCGGCCGCCCCAGGGAATGTCGTTGCCCTTCAGGTGCCCCGGGTAGCCCGAGCCGTCCCAGCGCTCGCGGCTGGCAAGCGCCACGGTACGCGCAAGCTTGAAGAGGGGATCATCGCTCTCGCCGATGATCTCGGCGCCGATCGTCGGATGGCGCTCGAACTGCGCGCGCTCCGCACCCTGCAGGAGCGCCTCCTTGCGCAAGAGCTCCGCCGGCACGCCGAGCTTGCCGATGTCGAAGAGCGGCGCCGCCTTCATGATGAGGTCGCACGCCACGTCGCGCGCGCCGGCCGCCTGCGCGAGCACGCGCGCGTAATGCGCAAGGCGCACGGCGCGGTTGCCGCTCGGCCAGCCGCTGTGCAGCTCGAGCGCCCGGGTCAGCCGTCCGACCAGCTGCTCGCGCGACTGCTCGAGCCTGATCGAGCGCTCGCGCGCGATGTGCTCGAGGTGCGTCTCGACGCGCGAGAGCACCGCCGCGGGCGCGAGCGGCTTCGTCAGGCAGTCGATCGCGCCGTAGCGAAAGCCCTGCGCGATGTCGCTCGGCTTGGCGACCTCGCTCAGGAAAATCACCGGCAGCTCGGCGAGCGCGGGTGTCGCCTTCATCGCCTTGCACACCTCATAGCCGCTCGCGCCGGCGAGGTCCGCATCGAGGAGCACGAGGTCCGGCCGCGGCGCCTCGAGCGCGAGCCGCAGCGCCGTGCGCGCGTCCGGCGCCGCCTTCACCACATGCAGCTTGCCGAGCGCCGCCTGGACCAGGCGGCGCACGTCCTCGGCATCGTCGACCGCGAGAATCGTGGACTTTGGTGCGCTCACGGCGCGAACTGTAGCGGAAGCGCCGACGACGCGCCGTGGACTGCTACAGGGCGAGCCGCGAGCGCAGCTGCCGGCCGACGATCAGCGTGAGCGCGAGGAGCGCGGCGATGCCGGCGGCGACGAGCGCCCAGTTTGCCGCGCCGCCACGGGCGAGCGCGTCGCGGCCGGCGGCGCCGAGGTACACCTTGATGGCGAGATCGGGCAGCACGCCGAGCACGGTGGCGAGCATGTAGTCATCGAGGCGCACGCGCGTCAGGCCGAGGAAATAGCTCTTCAGCCCGCAGGGCACCGCGGGCGTCATGCGAAAGAGGAGGACGATCTTCTTCGGCTCCTTCGCCACGGTGTGGCCGATCGCCTTGAAGGTCTTGCTGCGCTTCGCCGCGCGCTCGATCCAGGCACGCAGCACGTAGCGGGCGAGCGCCCAGCCGGCGAGCGCGGACACCGCGACGGCGATCTCTGCCGCCACCATGCCCCAGGCGAAGCCGAACAGGGCGCCCGCGGCGAGCGGGAAGATCCACGCCGGCAGCAGCAAGAGGAGCGCAGCCGCATAGGCGGCGCAGAAAACCAGCAGCGCTTCGAGCGGATTCATGCGTTCGACCGCGTCCTCGAAGCGCGACCACCACTCCTCGGGTATCAGTACCGCAACCGCGATGAGGACGACGATGAGGATGGCGCCGGCGAGCCACTCGAGCCGCAGGCTGCCCCGCACCAGCGCATGCCCGGCCGAGAGGCAGAGCACCAGCCAGACCGTGCTCGAGCAGGCGGCGGCCAGCACATCGCTGAGATAGTGCGCGCCGAGGTACATGCGTGAGAAAGCCACCAGCGCGACCATGGCAATCGCCGCCGCGACGCAGGCGATGCGCCGGCGCGCATCGTAGAAGCGTGAGACGAGGAATGCCGCGAGCACACCGTAGAGCAGCACGGCGCCCGCGGTGTGGCCGCTCGGGAAGCTGAAGCTCTGCAGCACGAGGAGCGGATCGTCGAAATGCGGCCGCAGGCGCTCGTAGCTCGCCTTGAGAAACGTGTTGACGAGCATGCCACCCGCGAGCGAGGCGGCGAGCGTCAGGAGCCAGTACCACTCGCGAAGCCGGGCGAGGAAGGCGCCGAAAATCGCGCTCCACGCCGCGATGGCGAGCGGCGCGTGCAGGTTGGTGACCAGAAAGAGAAACGCGGTGACCGGCCGGGTGCCGTGCTCGTGCAGCCAGGCGGCGACGCGGCTATCGAGCGCGACCAGCGCGGTGCGCGCGGTCACGTTCCAGGCGATGGCAAGAAAGAGGGCGCCGGCGAGCGCGAACGCGCTCCACCCGGCGATGGCGAGGAGCCGCGGCGAAAGGCTCGGCGGGTGCGGCCGCCGCGGATCGAGCGGGCCGCGAACAGGCTCGGCTCTTTCGCCCCGCGGCGGCAAGGCGCGCTGCTACTTCGGCTCGGCGCTCTTGCGCGCCTCGCGGTCGGCCTTCTTCGCGCTGCGCTTCGCCTTGCGCTTGGCTTGCCGGGCTTCGCTCTTCGCTTTGCGCTCCGCGCGGTCGGCCTTGGCCTCCGCCTTGTCGGCGGTCGACTGCGCCTGCGCCGGCAACACCAGGGCGGCGAGGACGGCGCCGAGCGCGATGCCGATCAGTCTTTTCATCGGTTCTCCTCTAGGGCGCGGGATGGCGCATATAGCCGTCGCTCGTGATGGCGACGCGGTCGCCGATCGCGAGTCCGGTCGCGGCCGTATCGATGTATTGCAGCGTGCCGTCGTCCATGCGCAAGCCAACACGTTTGTTGGCGCCGGGAACCGTGCTGCCGGCGGCAGCGCCCGCGGGCAGGTCGATGATCGAGTCGATGCGTCCGGTTCCGGCACGTAGCGGCGCCGGCGTGGTCGGCGCGACGACCACCGAACCACTGCCCGACTGCGGCACGACGACCGCGGATCCCGCCGGCGCCGGCTGTTGTGGCGCGACCACGACCGGCGGCGCGGGCTGCTGCTGGATGACCACCGGCGCGGGGGCCGGAGCCACTCGCGATTCGGTCGCGCACCCGGCGAGGGCGGCGAGGGCAACAGCGGACAGGGTGAAAGGAAGCTTGCTCATAGTCGACCTCCGTTAAAGGTGCCTGGAAGGCAGCAAAACTCGTACCTTCGGGACGGGGCCCCAGCGTCGGGCGTAGCAGCCGGCCGAAATAATCCGGCCTGCCCGACACGCTGCGCGCCCTCGCCCCTGGCTCACCGAACCCGTGATGGGCTTTCTCGCCCTCGCGGCGCTCTCGGCCGGGCTCGCGCCGATGCTTTTTGCACTGCCACCAAGGCTCGACCAGGCGCTGAACATCGCCGGCTGGGGGATCATCGGCCTCTTCGCGCTCGAATACCTCGTGCACCTCGCGCTCGCCGAGGAGAAGCCGGGCTACGTGCGCAATCCGTAGCGCGTGATCGACGCGCTCATCATCCTTGCGTCGGTCGCGTCGCTTCTGCCCTTCGCGCCGGAGTTCCTGCGCTCCTCGCCCGCGCTGCGGGTGCTGCGCCTCGCGCTAAATCGGGACAGACCCCATTTTCCTCATTCGCTAAGCCTTCCTATTTGAGAAAAATAGGGTCTGTCCCCATTTAAAAACGGGGACGGCAATCGCGAGGATGGCGAGCGCCATCAGCACGCCCGAGATCGGGCGCATGAAGAAGATGCCGACGCCGGCGTCGGAAATGATGAGCGACTGGCGCAGCGCCCGCTCGGCGAGCGGTCCCAATACCAGCGCGAGCACGAGCGCGGCCGGCGAGTAGCCGAGCTTCTTCATGAAGTAGCCGAGGATGCCGAACACCAGCATTTGGCCGACGTCCCAGACGCTGTTCTTGAGCGAGTAGGCGCCGGTGACGCAGAAGATGACGATGAGCGGCATCAGGATGCCGAACGGGATGCGCAGCGCGCGCACGAAGAGCGGGATGCAGAGCGTGCTCAGGATGAGCAGCATCACGTTGGCGATGTACTGCGAAGCGATCAGGCCCCAAACGAACTGCGGATTCTTCTCGAAGAGCATCGGCCCGGGGCGCAGGCCCCACATCATCAGGCCGCCGAGCATGATGGCGGTGGTCGCCGAGCCGGGGATGCCGAGCGTCAGCATCGGCACCATCGCGGCGGTAGCGCCGGCGTTATTCGCCGACTCGGGCGACGCCACGCCTTCGATCGCGCCCTTGCCGAACTGCTCGGGATGCCGCGAAACCTTCTTCTCCACCGTATAGGCGAGGAACGAGGCGACGGTCGGGCCGGCGCCGGGCAGCATGCCGACGAGAAAGCCGAGCACCGTGCCGCGCACGATCGCCCAGCGGCTGCTCATCCAGTCGGCGGCGCTCGGGAACACCTCGCGCAGGCGGAAACGCGTCTTCACCTGCCCGGCACCCTTCTCCTCGGCGCCGGCGAGCACCTCGCCCAGGCCGAAGAGCCCGATGGCGACCGGCAGGAAGTCGACGCCATCCATCATCTCCGGGATGCCGAAACCGTAGCGCGCGTCGCCCGAAATGATGTCGTAGCCGACCATCGCCAGCATGAGGCCGAGCACCATGCTGACGTAGCCCTTCAGAGCGTCGTCGCCCGCGAGGAGCGTCACGGTGGTGAGGCCGACGAGCATCAGCGCAAAGGTTTCCGGCGGCCCGAACGAGAGCGCCCACCGTGCGAGGAGCGGCGAGACGAGCATCAGCAGCACCACGCCCACCGTGCCGGCGATGAAGGAGCCGAAGGCGGCGATGCCGAGCGCCGGGCCGGCTCTCCCCTGCAGCGCCATCTGGTAGCCGTCCAGGCAAGTGACGACCGAGGCCGATTCGCCCGGCGTGTTGATCAGCACCGACGTGATCGTGCCGCCGTACATCGTGCCGGCATAGAGCGCGGCGAGCATGATGATCCCGGAGGTCGGATCCATGCCGAAGGTGAGCGGCAGAAGGAGCGCCACGCCCGAGGGCGGACCGACGCCGGGGAGCGCACCGATCAGCATGCCGACCATCACGCCCGCGACCGCCATCATCAGGTTGAACGGCGTGAGGGCCACGCCGAAGCCCATCGCGAGATTGGCGAGGAAATCCACTGGGCGCTAGAAGCCGAACGGGCCCGCGGGGAACGGCACCTTGAGCCAATGCACGAAGAGTAGCCAGTTGCCGAGCGCGGTCGCGAGGGCGATCGCGACGGTGAGCCACCACGCGTGCCGATCGAGATATCGCATGATGAAGGCGAGGTAGAGCGCACTCGCGAGGATCATGCCGAGCACCTTGAGCGCGGCGACGTAGAACACCGTGGCGGCGAGCACCACGATGAGGCGCCGCGCCCCCGCGCCGCGCGGCATCCAATCGACCTCGGCATCGGCCGCGCGCGGCCGGCGAATGAGCATTAGGAGGGCGAGCGCCGCCATGACGCCGCCGAGCCACGCCGGCAAAAAGCCCGAGCCGGGACCGCTCTCGACCCAGTAGGGGTAGTGCGTTACGCCGCCGAGCGCGAAGCCGACCGCGAACACGAGCAGGACTGCCCCCGTGATGCGGTCGGCGCGTTGCACGTTATTTCTTGATGGCGCCGAGCTCGTTCAGCGCACGCGCGTATTTCTCACGCAGGCCGTCGAGATACTTGTTCGCCTCCTCGCCCGTCCACTGCGTCGGCGTAAGGAGGTTGCGCTTGATGTAGTCCTTCTTCCACTTGTCGGTGTCGGTGACCTTCTTCAGCGTCTCCTGCCACCACTTCACCGCCTCGGGCGACATGTTGGCCGGCCCGACAACGCCGCGCATCTGCTCCCAGTAGAACTCGTAGCCCTTCTCGGCGAACGTCGGCACGTCCGGTGCGTCCGCCAGCCGCTTCTTCGCCGCGACCGCGAGATTGCGCGCCTTCTTCGCCTCGATCTGCGCCACGATCTCGTTAGGATTTTCGACCGCCGCGTCGATGTGTCCGCCCATCAGCGCCGTCGTCACCTCGCCGCCGGAGTTGAACGGCACGTACTTCACCTTGATCTTCGCGGCCTGCTCGAGGAGGTGCGTGAAGATGTGATCCTCGGTGAAGGTCGCGGTGCCGCCTACCGTCAGCCCGCCGGCTTTGGCGCGCGCGGCGTTGACGAAGTCGTCGATCGTCTTGAACGGCGACTCGCTGCGAACCGAGAGCATCAGCTCGTCGATGGCGACGATCATCAGCGTGGTCATCGCGTCGCGATGGTCGCCGGGAAGGCGCCCTTCGATCTTGCCGGAGACGATGAGCGGCGTGGCCCCCGCGATCACGTGCGAGTCGCCTTTCTTGTTGATGAGGTAGTTGTAGCCGATCGCGCCGCTGCCGCCGGCGCGGTTATTCACCGTCAGCGGCACCGGCGACCATTTGTGCTCGTCGATGATGCCGGTGATCATGCGCATCAGGTTGTCGGTGCCGCCGCCCGGCGCGTAGGGCACGACGATTTCGACCGGGCGCTGCGGGTATTTCGCCTGCGCCGCGGCCACGCTCGATGCGGCGGCGAGCGCTGCGGCAAAAAACGGCGTCAGCAATTTCGACATCGGCCATCCTCCTCGGTATCCAATGCGCCGATTCTAGCGATGCCGTTAGACTCACGGCTCATGTCAACCCTACCGGCCGGCGCCCGCATCGCGATCGGGCTCATCGTGCTCACGACGGGCGGCGCGCTGGCAGCGTTCGGCGCCGGAGCGATCGCGCATCCGGCACCGGACATGCGCATGATCGCGCTCCCTGCCGGCCTGGTATTCGTCTTCGCCGGCGCGCTCATGCTGCTGCCGGCGCAGCTCGCGAGCCTGCAGTTGCCGCTCGTCGCGCTCATCGTCACCGCGCTCGCCGTCGTGTTCGACTGGGTGGCCTTCGGGCCGGGCGAGCGCGGCTTCAGCGGCTCGCTCGGCGTGCCCGGCATGGCGGTGAGCGGCGCGACCGGCGAGCTCACCGGCCGCCTCTTCTTCGGCCTCTTCGCGGTGCTCTTCGATCTCGCCGCACTCGGGCTCTGGATCCAGTACGTACGTCTTTTTTTCCGCGCCAAGGCGCCTCTCGACCATGGATGAACTGCTCTACGAAGTGCGCGACGGAGTCGGCTACGTCACCTTCAACCGGCCCCAGGCGAGGAACGCGCTCACCTTTGCGATGTACGAGCGCCTCGCGCAGATCTGCAACGAGGCGGGAGAAACGCGCTCGGTTAGGGCGATTCTCATCACCGGCGCCGGCGACAAGGCGTTCGCCGCGGGCACCGACATCTCGCAGTTCCGCACCTTCGACAAGGAAGAGGATGCGCTGCAGTACGAGGAGCGCATCGATCGAGTGATGAACGCGATCGAGCGCTGCCCCGTGCCGACCGTTGCCGCGATCCACGGCGCCTGCACTGGCGGCGGCGCGTCGATCGCCGCGTGCTGCGACCTGCGCATCGCCTCGCGCGCGATGAAGTATGGCTTCCCGGTCGCGCGCACACTCGGCAACTGCCTGTCGCTCGCGAGCTATAACCGCCTGGTCTATCTCGTCGGCCCGGCGCTCGTGAAGGACATCGTCTTCCAGGCGCGGCTCATCGAAGCCGATGAAGCGCTCGCCAAGGGGCTGGTGAACGAGCTCTGCGAGGATCGACAAAGACTTATGGCCCGCGCCGAGGAGCTCGCGCGGCTCGTCGCCGGCATGGCGCCGCTCACGCTGCAGGCGACGAAAGAGGCGCTCCTGCGCCTGCGGCCGAAGATCGCGCACGGCGAAGGCAACGATCTCGTGCTGCGCTGCTACATGAGCCAGGACTTCCGCGAGGGGATGGACGCCTTCCTCAACAAGCGCAAGCCCGCCTGGAAGGGCCGCTAGCCTAATCGGTGCGCAGCGGCTGCGGCTCGCCGCGGCCGCGCCTTTCGTACTCCGAGATCACCTGCGCGCCGAAAAGGAGCAGCGTCGCGCCGATCTCGAGCGAGAGCAGCACGACGATGGCGGTGGCGAGCGAGCCGTAGACGACGCCGATCTGCGAAAGGCGCGCGTAGTACCAGACGAGGAAGTGGCGCGTCAGCTCCCAGAGAAGCGCCGCCACCGCGCCGCCGATCAGCGCGTGGCGAAATGAGAGCCGTCCCACCGGCATCACCAGGTAAACCGACGTCACGATAAGCACCTCGCCGGCGACGCCCAGCAGGTAGAGCGCGAGGCCCGAGACGCCGCCGAGCGACCAGTCGCGACCCAGGAATTCGATGCTGCGCTCGCCGAAGGCCTCCAGCGCACCGGAGACGAGCGACACGGCGAGCGTGCCGGCGCCGAGGAAGAGGATGTAGCAGTAAGGCAGGATCGCCGAGACGAGGAAGTGCCGCCGGCGTACCTTGACGCGATGGTGAAAGATGATCGACATCGCGTTCTCGAGCACGGTGAAGGCGAGCGAGCTGAAGAAGACGAGCGTCGCCGCGAGCACCCAACCGAGCACCTCGCGATGCTCGACGAAGCGCCTGAGCTCGGCGAGCACCGCGCGGCCTTGTCCCGGAAAGAGCCATCCCAGGTAGCGCGCCATGGTCTCGAAGAGGAGCGCCTGGTCGATCACGTGCGAGAGCACGATCAGCACGAGGATGAGTAGCGGAATGACTGACAAGAGCGCGTAATAGGCCACTGCGCCCGCAAGCAGCAGTCCCTGGTTGGCGCGAAAAGCTTTCAGCGCGCGCAAGGTGAAGGTCCAAGGGTGCTCGTGCATGGCAGCAAAATACACCGGCACGCCGCGCGCGTTTTGGTGTTCAATGCGCATCTTTCTCCGGAGCCCCGCATGACTGTTCTGCAGCGCCTTCGCTACGCCAGCTTCGCCCTGTTCGTCGCCTGGACCGCGGTTGCCTGCGCGCAAGCGAGCCGCGCGCCGGCCAACTCCACCTACGAGCCGGAAGTCGGGCAACCGGGCAAGGACGTGGTCTGGGTGCCGACGCCGCAGGCCGTGGTCGATCGCATGCTCGACATGGCGAAGCTGACGCCCAAGGATTTCCTCATCGACCTCGGCTCGGGCGACGGACGCACCGTCATCACCGCCGCGAAGCGCGGCGCGCGCGCGGTCGGCGTCGAATACAACCCCGATATGGTCGAGCTCTCGAAAGCGAACGCGCGCGCCGCCGGCGTGACCGAGCGCGCGCAGTTCATGAAGGCCGACCTCTTCGAAATGGATCTCTCGAAGGCGAGCGTCATCACCATGTTCCTGCTCCCCGGCATCAACCTGAAGCTGCGGCCCAAGCTGCTGACGCTCAAGCCCGGCACGCGCGTCGTCTCGAACACCTTCACGATGGGCGACTGGCAGCCCGACGACAAGCAGACCGTGCAGGAAGGCTGCGACGGCTCGTGGTGCACGGCGCTCCTCTGGATCGTGCCGGCACGCGTCGCGGGCAGCCACAAGGTGCCGCAAGGCGAGCTGACGCTGAAGCAGGAGTTCCAGATGCTCTCCGGGACGCTGCGCAGCGAAGGCCGCACCGTGCCCGTCGAAGGCAAGGTGATGGGCGAGGAAGTGACGCTCAAGGCGGGCGGCCGCGAATACCACGGCCGCGCGAACGGCAAGCAGCTCGACCTGCATTAATCGGGGTCAGAGCCCTATTAGCATCGAGGTCCACCCGCTGAGCGCAGAGCGGTGGCCGGACCTGGTGGAGCTCTTCGAACGCCGCGGACCGCGCGGCGGTCATTGCAACGCGCCCGCTTACGGCTGCTGGTGCATGTACTGGCGCAATCGCGCGCTCGCGCACGGCGCGCCGAAAAAGCGCGCGCTGGCCGCTCTTGTGCGCACGGGCGCCGAGCCGGGCCTGCTCGCCTATGAGGAGGGCAAGCCGATCGGCTGGGTCTCCGTGGGCCCGCGCGAGGAATTCCGCGCCTTGCTTGCCTCGCCGCACTATCGACCACAAACGCCGGAGCCGGGTGTGTGGTCGATCGTCTGCTTTCTCGTCGACCGTTACGCGCGGCGCCGTGGCTTGGCCGCAGCCTTGTTATCGGCGGCCCTCAAGTACGCCTTCGCGCGCGGCGCGGCCGCGGTGGAGGCCTACCCGCACCGCGCCAACAAGTCCGACTACATGGGCTCCGAGCCGCTCTATGAGAAAGCGGGCTTCAAGCGGGTTCGCGATGCGAAGAAGCGCGCGATTTATCGACGATCGGCGGCGAGATAGTCACGCTTGCCTCGCTCAGCTGGTCGCCGCGATCGGCGCCGGGCTTCGAGTAACCGGGGGAAATTTAAGAGACGCCTACGCCTGTTGCGCGCGCAGCTTCAAGACGCGGTACGCGGGCACCGTGCGCTGCAAACCCTTCAGCTTCAGCTCGCCGACCGGCTCGACCTCGACGAGCTCGTTGGTCGCGGCGTGGACCCGCTGGCTGATGAGAATCTCGCCGCCGGCCGCCTCGGCGCAAAGGCGCGCGGCGACGTTGGTCACCGTGCCGATCGCGCCGTAGTCAAGACGCCCCTCGAAGCCGATCGCGCCGATGGTGGCAAACCCCTGCGCGATGCCGATGCCCGCGCGCAGCTCGTAGCCGAGCCGGCTCCAGCGCGCGGCGAGCTCTTCGGCACAGCTGCGCATCTCGACCGTCATGCGCAGCGCCCGCTCCGCGGGCTGGGTCACGGGCACCGGATCGTTGAAGAAGATCATCATGCCGTCGCCGGTGAAGCGCTCGAGCGTGCCCTCGTGCGCGAGAACGATTTTGCCCATGCACGCGTGGTACTCGCGCAGCACGTTCATCACGTCCTCGGGTTCGGCCGCCTCGGCGAACGCGGTGAAGCCGCGCAGATCGACAAACACGACGGTGACTTCGCGACGATGCGACTGCAGCGGATCGGCGGCGCCGCCCTGGACGATGAGCTGCGCGAGCTGCGGCGAGAAGAAGCGCTTCAGGCGGCTCACTCGCTCGAGCTCCGCGAGCTGCGCGTTGACGCGCTCTTCCAGCGTCGCGTTCCAGCGCTCGAGCTCCAGCGCCTGCGCCTTCACGGTGTCGTGCAGCGACTTGATGCGCAGCATCGATTTCACGCGCGCCGAGAGCGCCTGCGCATCGATCGGCTTGGTGAGATAGTCGTCGCCGCCCGCCTCGAGCCCGGCGACGACGTCCTTCGTGTCGGATAGCGCCGTCACGACGATGATCGGCGTGAACGGGAAGCTCGCGTCGCGCTTGAGGCGTCGGCAGACCTCGAGGCCGTCGACCTTCGGCATCATGATGTCGAGGAGGATGAGGTCGGGCTGCGATTCGTGCGCGAGAGCGAGAGCCTCTTCGCCGTCGCGCGCCACGCACACCTCGTAGCCGTCGCGCGAGAGCCGCGTCTCGAGCATGCGCACGTTCGCGGGCGTATCGTCCGCCACCAGGATGCGGGCGCGGTCTCTCAAGCGCGAGGGAGTATACTCGCCGCGCCCCCATGCGGCTCGACCGCACAGACCCGCTCGCGGCCTTCCTCCTTCGCTCTCCGATCGGTGCGCTGGTTGATTGGGTCGCCCGGGTGCGAGCTTCGGTGCAGCGCAAGCTCCTGGTCGCGTTTCTGCTCATCACGCTGCTCTTCATCGGCATGGGCGCGTTCAGCGTGCTCACCATTCGCGAGATGGCGCGGCAGAGCGACCTCCTCGACCGCGCGCACCAGCGGCTCGAATGGTCGCAGCAAATCCATCAGTCGCTCGCCATGCAGATGCACCTCACGGCGATGGCGCTGCTCGTGCGCGACGAGGCGGCGATCGCCTCGATCCTGCGCGAGAACAACCGCTTCAACGAGGCGCTCGGCCGGCTCGAGGAAGCGGTCGAGGAGCCCGAGCGCATCGTCATCCAGAAGGTGCGCGCGGCGCAGGAAGAGGCGATGGCGGTGGTCGCCGATATCGCCAACCTGGTGCGCGATTCGAAGATCGAGGCGGCGACGCGGCTGCACGGCAGCCGGGAGGATCCGCTCTATCGCTCGATCGACGCGCTCGTCTCGCAGATGGTGCAGCAGGAAAACGCGCGCATGGTGAGGCTGCGCGACGGCCTGCATGCCGCGCTCGAGCGCTCGCTCGTCGTGATGGGCTCGTTCGCCGCGATCTCCGTGCTGCTGGCGCTCGCCGGCGGCTTCGTCATCTCCTGGATGCTGATCCGCCCGGTGCACGCGGCGCACGGCCTGCTGCACGAGCTCGCCGCCGGCCGTTTCGGCGGCAGCGTCACCGTGCCGAACCGCGACGAGCTGGGAGAGCTCGCCGTGCAGCTCTCCGCCACCTCGCGCGAGCTCGCCCACCTCGACGCCGAGCAGCGCCGCGCGGCGCACGAGCTCGCGACGCTCAACGCCAAGCTGCAGCAGGCGAGCGTGGCGAAGTCGGAATTCCTCGCCAACATGAGCCATGAGCTGCGCACGCCGCTGAACGCGATCCTCGGCTTCACCGAGATGCTGACCGACGGGCTCTATGGCCCGGTGCCGGCCGAGTTTCGCGAGCCGCTGCTCGACATCCAGACCAATGGCCGGCACCTCCTGCGGCTGATCAACGATGTGCTGGATCTCTCGAAAATCGAGGCCGGGCGCATGGAGCTCTCGCTGGGCGAGTACTCCGCCGAGGAGGTGGTCAACACGGTGCGCGCGTCGCTGCGCTCGCTCGCCGAGGAGAAAGGCCTCGAGTTCAAGACCGAGATCGACGCGAGCCTGCCCGAGGTGATGCTGGGCGACGCGAAGCGAATCACGCAGTGCCTTCTCAACCTCGCCGGCAACGCGCTCAAGTTCACCAAGCGTGGCCGCGTCACGCTGCGCGCGGCGCGCGAGGCGGATCTCGTGCACTACAGCGTCTCCGACACCGGCATCGGCATCCCGGCCGACCAGCTGGAGGCGGTGTTCACCGAGTTCCGGCAGCTCGATGCCACCATCACGCGCGAATTCGGCGGCACCGGCCTTGGCCTCAGCATCACGAAGAAGTTCGTCGAGATGCACGGCGGTCGCATCTGGGTCGAGAGCCGCCTGAACGAGGGCTCGACCTTCCATTTCACGATTCCGCTGAAAAGCGAGGTGGCGAGCACCGTATGAGCCGCAAAACCATCCTCTATGTCGAGGACAACGAGTTCAACCGCAAGATCGTGCGGCAGCTCCTGGCGCAGACGAGCTACCGGCTACGCGAGGCGCCCGATGGCGAGAGCGGCGTGCGCGCGGCCCAGGACGAGCTGCCCGACCTCATCCTGATGGACGTGCAGCTGCCGAAGATGTCGGGGCTCGACGCGACGCGGCAGCTGCGCGCCGACCCGCGCACCGCCAATGTGCCGATCATCGTCATCACGTCGTACGCGCTGAGCGGCGACGAACAGAAAGCGCGCGATGCCGGGGCCACGGCGTACATCGCCAAGCCCTACAGCCCGCGCGACCTCTTGTCGAAAATCCGGGAAATCGTCCCCGAAGCCTGACATCCCAACGGAGGCGCCTATGACATCCAAGCGCAGCGCGGTGGCCCTCGCCGCGTTCGCGGCCTGCTCGCTCGCCGCGGCGGCCGGCCAGGAGGAGCAGTTCACGCCCGAATTCAAGGAAGTCCGCTCATCGTTCGACGCCAAGCACACGCCGAAGCTCTCGGCGCCGAGCTCGGTGAAGCGCGGCCAGTGGTTCGACGTCAGCGTGAGCGTCGGCGCGGGCGGCGAGCACCCCTCGCTCTCCGAGCATCACGTGCGTTACATCGCGCTCTACAAGGACACCGCGGAGATCGCGCGCGTCTACCTGCACCCCGTGTTCTCGGCGCCGCGCGTCACCTTCACCATCGCGCTCGACGAGGGCGGCACCCTGCGCGCGCTCGCCGAGCCGACGCATTCGGCGGCCTGGGAAGCTTCGCAGAAGATTACGGTAGGCGCTCCTTGAGCGTCTTCACCTCGAAGCGGGCGACGGCGCCTTGCGCGCCGACCACAACCTCCTGTGTTCGTTCGCCGAGCATCTCCTGCCACATGCGCACGCGGTACTTGCCGGGCGGCACGCCGGCGATGCGGTAGGCGCCGGCGGCATCGGTGACCGCGTAGTAAGGATGCTCGGCCACCACCACCCAGCTTTTCATCCAGGAATGGAGATCGCAGGTGATCGGCACGAACTCGGGGTTGGTGAAGGTGATCGGAATGGTGCGTCCGCGCGGCTGCGTGCGGTTGAACTGCGCGTTCTCCTTGCTCAGGCTGTGCAGGTTGTGAAGCAGGCGGTCGCTATTCAGGAAGTCGACCGTGCCGCCCACCGGCACGACGACCACGCGCGGCACGAAAACGCAGCCCTTCTGATCCATTTCCACCTTCGGCAGCTCCGCCGGCCACTTCGCGTCGGCGGGCGGATTCTCGATCCAGACCACGGCATGCTGCACGCCGCCCTTCGGCCCGAGCACCAGGTCTTCGGCGTCTTTCTCCTTGCCGCAGATGTACTGGTCGATCGTGATCGGCGTTTTCGCGCGCTGCGGCGGCGCGCCCGAAAAGGAAACACTGCCCGTGATGTCGCCCGCGTTCACCGTTTCGCCTGTCGCGAGCGACACGGCGTACAGCAAAGCTCTCGCCACGTGTCCGACCTGCATGCGCGACCTCCTTCTGCGGCCGCACTATACTGCTCGGCTTCCCGCGCCGGCGCGCTGTTTCAGCAGTTCGGCGCCAGGTAGCTGCGTCCGATGGGCGAGGAGCGCAAGTCCGATTCGCAGATGTTCCTGATCGTCGCCGGCGCGATCACGGCGCTCTTCCTGCCGTTCGCCATCGCGTATCCGCCGACGCTCCTCGCGAAGGCGCTCGCCGTAGCGGCGCTCGTCATCGCCGCCGCGGCGATTTCAGCGACGGTACGCCGGCTGCGCAAATAGTTTGCGGCTCAGTGCCTGAAGATATCTTCGGGCAGGAGCGCGCTCACGGTGACGTTGGGGACGTCGACAACGTTTGATACCCGAAGATCGACCGCGACGCTGCAGATGACGTAGGCCTGCTCGCGCGACCAGCCGCGCTCTTCGAGTAGCTTGATCATTTCGAGCACCGCGTTCCTCGCGGCGAGGGTGAGGTCGCAGTTTTCGTTGCGCCCCTCGGCGGTGATCGGCATGCCCATCGTGGCGATGAAATTGCGCGGCACGGCCGATTCGGCGCTCGCAAAGTAGCCTGGGTGGGCGAAGCGCGGCCAGACGATGCGCTTCGCCGCCGCTTCGCCCTTGTGCAGATGAAAGCGCACGACGCAGGTCGCGGCCATCTCGATCGCGGTGCCGCAGCATTCGGCGTCGCCCTGCGCGAAATGGCCGTCGCCAACGGAGTAAAGCGCGCCCTCCACGTTCACGGGGATGAATAGGCGCGAGCCGCGGGTGAGCTGCTTTGCGTCGACGTTGCCGCAGTTCTCGCGCGGCGGAATGGTGCGCAGGCCCTCGACGGCGACGCGGCCGCCCGCGGGCACGGCGTGCGCCGGATCGGGCGGCCAGACGCGGCCGCCGCGCGCCTTCAGCTCGGCCTCGCGCGCCGACCAGCGCTCGAGCTGCTCGTGCGAAGGCGCGACGCCCGCGGTGCCCATGAAGGCGCCGTTCGGGATGCGAACGCCGGGTAGCTGCGGCGAAGTGGCGTAAGCGGGAGTGATGTCCCAGTGCGCGACGAAGTGATAGTCGAAGAGATCGGGCAGGAAGCCGCCGCCCGGAGCAAAGCGCGTCCAGCCGTACTTTTCCGGCACGATGTCCAGGTACTCGATTTCCAGCAGGTCGCCCGGGCGGGCGTCCTTTATGTATACGGGTCCGGTGAGCGGGTGCGCCACGGTGCGCTCAAGCCGCTCGAGATCCTTTGCCGTCGTATGCGGGCCGATCTGCAGGTCGTTCGCGTCGCGCGTCTGCAGCGCGAGCTCCTCGCCGGGCGCGACCTCGAGGAGCGGCGCGATGTCCGGATGCCAGCGGTTGTGGCCGGTGTGCGGCTCATCGCGCAGGCGCTTCGCGCGGTCGATGGCGATCGTTTTCATGCACAGCTAGTCAACAGGCCGCCCACAGCCTATCCACAGGCCGTCCACAGGACAACGGGTGCGATCGCCTCAGCGGCGCGCGTAGCTCGTGACCTGCCGGACCTCTTCGTCGGTGATGATGTCCACCAGGCGCAGGAAGATATTGCGCGGCAGCTCTTTTTGGCTGAGCCAGCCCGAATAATCGATTTCCGTTGCGCCCAGGTGCGTGCGTAGCTTGTCCTCGCCGCCCAGAATGTGAGCGGCGCGCCGCAGCGCGCGAGTATGAATTTCGTGAAGCACAGTCCCCCCTCAGGCTGTCACTTCGAGATTGAAAACTGCGAACTGGATTTGAAACGACTTGGGACGAGAGATTGCATCGCGCCGCGCGCCGCGTCAACGCCGCCTGCGAAATTATTTTTCGTGCGCGCGCATCGCGTTGGAAAAAAGTAACTGACGATTAGCTGTCGCGTGCGGCACGCACGTCGTGAAGAATATTCGGCGCGCCGTAGTCGCGAATGATGCGCGCCGGATCGCGCGCGCTCGGCCGACCTTCGAGATCGGCGCCGAGCACGCGTGAATGGCGCACGATGCGGCTGCCGAAGTCGAGCTGCTGGCGCTCGTAGCTCGCGAGCGCCGCTGCTAGCTCCGCCGAGCGCGCGAGCGAGTCGACGAGCGCGGCCGCATCCATCGCCGCCTTGCCCGCGCCACCGGCGACGTGCGGGCGCACGACGAAGGCCGCGTCACCGGCGAGCGCGACGCGCCCGAACGCCATGCGCGGCGTTTCCATGTCGCTGATCGCCTGCAGGAGCGGCTGCGCCACGGCGCGCACCACGTGCGCGATCGCCGCGGGCAGGACCTCGCGCGCATGCTCCTTCAACTCGCGCACGACCTCGGAACGGATGAGCGGCGGCGCGATCGACATGCCGTGGTTCCTGCCGCTCGCGTCGGTGAATAGACCGGCGAGCCTCTCGGGCGCGACGTGGCGATACCAGATGAAGTAGAGGCGGCGCTCGAGCGCGCGCGTTTCCTCGCCCGCGCCCGGCGCCACCATGCAAAGCAGCATTTCGCCGGGCGGAAAGCAGAACACGAGTCGCCCCTCGACCGCGGCGAGCGTTTCGGGCGGCATTTCCCGCTCCTCCACCAGGCCGCGCCACGCCACGTAATGGGCGAAGGCCGGCTCGACCCCCGGCAGGAGCTGCCGACGGACGGTGGAATGCGCGCCGTCAGCGGCGACCAGCAGGTCGGCAGTTTCGCGAGCACCGCCGGCGAAAACCGCGCTCACCCGCTCGCGGTCCTGCTCGACGCGTTCGATGACGCTCCCTTGGCGGTAAATTGCGGCCGGAAGCGCGGCCCGCAGCGGCTGGTAGACGCGCGCCCAGGCGCTCGCCATCAGATTTCGCCGGTGCTCGAAGCAAATCGAGCCGTCCTTCTCCATCCACACGTGCGTGCGCTGCGGCACGAGCGCCGACGGTGCGAACGGCGCCCCGGCGCGCGCCATGATGTCGAGAAGCTCCTGCGAAACGCCGAGTCCGGCGCCGCGGCCGGCGAGGTCGCCCAGGGCGCGCTCATGCACCCGCACCTGCCAGCCGCTGCGGCGCAGGAGCAGCGCGGCGAGGAGACCGGCAATCGAGCCGCCGATGACGAGGGCGCGGGGGCCGCTGACCACGGGCGTATTTTGCGCAGGGCAGGCCGAGCGCTCTGTGGTAGCCTCGGCGCTCAAGAAACGGCTGGGGGGAAAGCCGGTTGTCGGTCAAAGAGATAACAAGGAAACCGCAAGTCACTTCGAAGTCGCGGGGAGGCTGAGCCGATGCGCCTTGGCCTCGGGTCCAAATTCGCGCTGACCGTGCTCGTGATCCTCGTTGCGACGATGTCGGCGAACACGTTTTACTTCCTGCGGACCTCCGCCCAGTCCCAGGAGCAGCAGCTCATCGACCGCGGCCGCGCGCTCGGCCGACTGATCTCGCTCGTCAGCCCGGAGGCGATCCTCGGCTACGACTACCTGCTGCTCAACGACTACACGCGCGAAGTGGCGCTGCAGCGCGATGTGGTCTACGCGGTGATCGTCACCGCCGAGGGCGCGCCGATCAGCGCGTCGATGGAGGGCGCCGGCCCGGGGCTGAGGCAGCGCCTGCGCGCGGCCGGCACCAGCCACATCCTCGAGGCGCTCGAGCAGGTGCGCCGCGACCCCGATCTCATCGGCCTTGAATTCCCGATCGCGCACAACGGCGCGCACCTCGGCCGCTTCCTCGTCGGCCTGTCGCGCGAGTCGGTGAGAAAGGAGCTGCGCATGCAGCTCATGATCCAGGCGATGATCGTCGTCGCGATCGTGCTGTTCCTCTCCGGCGCGATCTATGCCGTGTTCCGCTTCAACGTGCTCTCGCCGGTGAGGAAGCTGATCGCCGCCTCGCGGCACGTCGCGCGCGGCGAGTACGTGACGGTGGATGTGAAATCCTCCGACGAATTCGGTCTGCTCGCGCGCGCCTTCAACGCGATGGCGGCGGAGGTGAAGGAAGAGCAGGCGAAGCTGCACCGGCAGGCGAACTTCGACACGCTCACCGGTCTGCCGAACCGCATGATGGCGTTCGACCGCATTACCCAGGAAATCCGGCGCGCCCAGCGCACGCACGGGCGCTTCGCCGTCTATTTCATCGATCTGGATAACTTCAAGCACGTCAACGACTCGCTCGGCCACGCCGCGGGCGACGAGCTACTGGTGACCATCGGCCGGCGGCTGCAGACGGCGCTCCGCGCGAGCGACACGGTGGCGCGCCTGGGCGGCGACGAATTCCTGGTGCTCGCCCCCGAGATCACCGACGAGCTGCAGGTGCAGGGCATCGCCGACCGCCTGCTCGCGGCGGTCGCGGAGCCGATCGAGCTCTCCGGCCGCCGCATCGTCGCGCACTGCAGCGTCGGCATCGCCCTCTTCCCCGACAGCGGCGACAGCGTCGAGACACTGATGGTGAATGCCGACGAGGCGATGTACCAGGCGAAGAGCGCCCAGCACGGCACGGCGATCTTCTTCACCGAAGAGATGAACGTGCGCCTGCGCGAGCGCATGCGCCTCGAGCAGGACCTCGAGAAGGCGATCGAGCGCGGCGAGCTGGCGCTGCACTTCCAGCCGATCGTGGTCGCGACCACGGAGGCGCACCACGGCGCCGAGGTACTGCTGCGCTGGCAGCACCCCGAGCGCGGCTTCGTCGAGCCGTCGATTTTCGTGCCGCTCGCCGAGGCGAGCGGCGAGATCCTGAAGATCGGCGACTGGGTGCTCGAGCAGGCCTGCCGCCTGTGGGCGAGCTGGCGCGCCGCCGGCATCGACGCGGGCGTGCTCGCAGTGAACGTCTCGCGCGTGCAGTTCAGGAAGCGCCTCTCGGTGCGGCTCGCCGAGCTCCTCGCCCAATATGACATGCCGGCGCGCATGCTCGAGCTCGAGATCACCGAGAGCGTGGTGCTCGACGACCACGTCGAGGTGGTGGAGGAGCTCGCCCGCCTTCGCGGCATGGGCATCCGCCTCTCGCTCGACGACTTCGGCACCGGCTACTCGTCGCTCTCCTACCTCAAGCGCTTTCGCTTCGATGTCCTGAAGATCGACCGCAGCTTCGTCGCCGGCGTCCCGGACAGCCCGGACGACGTCTCGGTGGTGAACGCGATCTTCGCCATGGCGCGCGGCCTCGACCTCAAGGTGGTGGCCGAGGGCGTCGAGCGGCGCTCGCAGCTCGACTTCATCCGCGCGCACCGCTGCGACTTCGCGCAGGGCTGGCTATTCTCCAAGGCGCTCGATGAGGCGAGCTACAAAACTTACCTGGAAGGGGCGAAAGCCGGCCTGCGCGGCTCGCGGCTCGCCAAGGAGGCAAACGCGTGAGCATCAGGCTGTTCCTCATGGGATTAATCTTTTTGTCCAGCGCGCGCTTGATCTTTTTGTCCAGCGCGCAGGCCGCGGATCAGACGCTGACGCTAGGCGTCTTCCCGCGCTTCAGCGCGAGCGATACCACCAAGCGCTACTCGCCCCTCGCCGAGCACCTGGCCACGCGTCTCGGCGTCCAGATCACGCTATCAACCTCGCGGGATTTCCAATCCTTCTGGCGCGCCTTGATGGAGCTGCGCTACGACATCGTTCAGTACAACCAGTACCATTACATCCGCTCGTCCAGGAACTATCAGGTGATCGCGCACAACAAGGAGTTTGGCAAGAGCACGATCGCGGGCGTGCTCTATGTGCGCAAGGACAGTGGCATCACCGACCTCAAGCAGTTGAAAGGAGCAAGGGTGCTTTTCGGTGGCGGCGAAGACGCGATGATCAGTTATATCGCGCCGATGTACATGCTGCTGCAGGCCGGACTGAGCAAGCACGACTTCCAATCGCAGTTCGCCGTCACGCCGATGAACTCGGTGATCGGCGTCTATCATCGGCAGGCGGAAGCGGCCGGGTCGGGCGACATGGTCATTGACCAGCCCGCCATCAAGAACGCCATCAATCCCGAGGAGCTGACGGTGCTCGCCGTATCGGAGCAAGTGCTGCATCTTCCCTGGGCGGTGCGACGCACGATGCCGGCTCAACTGCGAGAGGCCATCCAGGCGGCGTTGGTCGACCTCGAAAACAGCGAGAGCGGCCGCGAAGTGCTGAAAGCGGCGCTGCTCTCGGGCATCGGCAAGGCGCAGGACCGCGATTACGACGCGGCACGCAAGATGGTACGGGCGGTATTGAACGCACACTGACGTGGCTCGCAACCGTTTCACGCTGCTCGCAGCTGTCCTTGGCGTCGTTGGCTTCGTCATCTGGGCGCACCTCGCCTCGGGCTTTCCCGTGTTCCACTCGCACGTCGCCGCCGAGCCCGGCTGGGAGCAGTTCCGCCTCGCCTATAGCGTGCGCGACTTCGGCGACGACGGCCACTTCGTGCGCGCCGCGCAGAACGGCTACAACGTCTTCTACTTCACCTACCGGTACGCCTGGCGCTTCACGCGCAAGACGGCGCTCGATGCCAAGAACGCCTGCGCCAGCTGCCATCGCGCCGAGGACCTCGCCTACGCGTTCGTCAACTCCGACCGCTACGACGCGCGCGCCGGCAAGCGCCTCTCCTTCGAAGACCAGGTGATGCGCTGCTTTGCCGAGCACATGGACGGCTTCGTGCCGACGCTCTACGACCCGACGGTGCGCGACCTGCGCATCCTCGCGCGCGCCGTCGCCCACCACCTGCAGCTGGGCGAAGGGGCGCTGAACGCGGCCGCTCAATGAGGCGTCCTCTCCTCATCCTCTCGAAGAGCGCGGCCATCGTGCTCGCGGCCGGCGCGGTTTACCTCCTTGCCGAGCGCGAGCACGCCGAGCGCGAGCGGCTGCGCGCCGCGCCGGTCGAGCTCACGCCCGCCTGCAAGGCGAAGCTTGAGGGGTACGCCCTCGCGCCCGGCGAGCGCTACCGCTCGCCGTATGCGCTGAAGACCCTCGGCACGCCGGTCGACGCGCGCGGCTACAGCGAGGCGGACGTGCGGGCGATCCAGCGGGGCTGCAACTTGATCGACGACCTCCAGGGCCAGCTCGCGAGCCGCGGCGCCGCCGAGCGTTGGAACGCGACACGGTTCGTGCGCGGCTCGCGCACGAGCTGCGACCACTGCCACCAGGGCGTCGGCGACAAGCAGGACGCCGAGGGCCACCGCCAGGTCGGCTCGCTGGGACTCGGGGCCTCCTGGGCGATGGCGGACATGTACGACCGCTTCACCGGTCTCCTGCTCTCCTATGAGATGCGGCAGATGCAGTGCTTCATCAATTCGTCCAATGGCTTCAAGCCCAACGCCGCCGACGACGTGCTGCGCGACGTGACGGCGTACAGCCGCTTCCTCTCCGCCGCCTTGGACCTCCGGATCGGCAACCGCTATCCCGAGCAGGGCATCGACGAAATTCCGGCCTCGGCGACGCTCAGGCGCGGCGACGATTACGTGCGCGGCGCGCACCTCTATCGCACGCAATGCTCTGCCTGCCACGGCCCGCAGGGGCACGGCACCGTGGTCGAAGGCAAATTCGCCTATCCGGCGCTCGCCGGCCCGCAGTCGTTCAGCTCCGATTCGCGGATGAATTTCGCCGCGGTCAACTCGGTCATGCCGGGTTTCATCTGCCGCAACATGCCGCCCGGCCGCGAAGGCAGCCTTTCGAACCAGGACTGCCGCGACATCGGCTACTACCTCAGCACGCTGCCGCGTCCGGCGGGCGACAAGCAGGGGCCGCTCGCGGCCGCGTGGCAGCAATTCATGATGACGGTGCTGCCGCCGCTCGCCGCGTACGCCGATGGCTTGCGCAACCGCCACCCCCCTATCGAGAACGGCGATGCCGCCGATTAGGGAGGCCGCGCTCAGCGCAGCGGCGGCGCTGCCGCAATTCGCGCCGGCACTGCGCGCGAATCTCCTCATCGGCCTCACGCTCGCGGTGGTGACGCTGCCCCAGGCGATCGCCTTCTCCACCACGCTCGCCGGCCTGCCGCCGCATTTCGGCATCTATGCCGCGATCTGGGGCGTGCTCTTCACGGCGCTCCTCAACCCTTCGCGCGTCTTCTCCGGCGGCCCGAACACCACCATGTCGGCGGCGATCGGCATGACGCTCCTGCCGATGGCGCCGCAGTACGGCGCCGAGTACATCGGCTATGCGCTGACGCTGATCCTGCTTGCGGGGCTCTTCCAGCTGCTCTTCGTCCTCATCCGGCCACTGGGCCGCATGCTCGACCTGGTCAACGAGCCGATCATCAACGGCATGATCTGCGGCATCGGTTTCTTCCTGATCTTCAAGTCGCTCACCTCGTTCGCCGGGCTGCCGATCAACACCGAGGCCGAATGGCCGCTCTGGATCGCCTGGCACTCGCTGCGCGCGCTCCTCGAGATCGGCAACCTGTACGCGATCCAGATCGGCCTCGTGACGCTCGTCACCGCGCTCGTCATGCGCCAGTTCGCGCCGCTCAGGCACTGGTCGATCCTGCTCGGCGTCGCCGCCGGCACGGCGTACTCGGCGTGGCTCAAGTCGCGCTATGGCCTCGAGAACCTGTTCATCGAGGAGATCGGCAACCTCTCCTCGGTCGGCCTCGTCTTCCCTTCGATCCCGCTTTTCAGCCAGGAGGCGTTGCCGGAGATCATCGCCATGCTGCCGGGCGCGGTGACCCTTGCGCTGCTCGGGCTCTTCCAGACCGTGGCGGCGATGCGGCGCCTGACCCGCAAGGTCGGCGGCTACACCGACAGCCGCCGCGGCATCTTCTCCGACGCGGTGTCGAACTGCCTGCTGCCATTCCTCTCGTCGCTGCCGACCTGCGCCTCGTTCAACCGCATGTGGCTCGTGTACCGCCTGGGCGGCGACAGCCGCATCACGTCGATAGTGTCCGCGGGCGTGCTCCTCCTGATGGTGCTGTTCGTCGCACCGTTGATCGCCGTCATTCCGATGCCGGCGATGGCGGCGATCATCATGCTGCTCGGCGCCAACATGATCGCCTGGGAGGACATCAAGCCGCACCTCAGCAACCGGCGCGAGGCGATCATCTTCACCGCCTCGTTCCTGTCGGTCCTCTTCCTCGACCTCTTCGGCGCCGTGGTGGTCGGCTCGGTGCTCGCCATCCTCTACTCGAAGTGGGAGCAGGCGCATCCGAACATCAGCGTCGCCGGCAGCGCGCTCAAGATCCGCGGCAACATCTACTACGGCTCGCTGCCGGTCATCGAAAAGACCTACCACGAAGCGCTCGCGCGCAACGACCGGCTGGTGATCGACTTCTCGCAGGCCTATTACATCGATCCGGAAGGGCTGCGCTGGCTCGCCGCCGCGAAGCGCGCCGGCCGGGCGACCTTCATCGACCGCCGCAGCGGCCGCGACCGCCGCGCGCACCAGACCCTCACCGCGGCGATCGCGCAAATGCGTCGCGCGAAGCGCGACCGTCGCCAGAAGGCGCAGCTCTAGCCGTGCGCTACCTCCTCGTCATGCTCCTCGCCCTCTCGCTCACCGCAACAGCGGCTGACGAGCCGGCGAAGAAACCGAACCGCCTCGAGCGCGCGGCCGACAAGACCGCGAAAGGCGTCGAGCGCACCGTGACCCGCACCGGCAAGTGGGCCGAACGCACCGGCACTCGCGCCGGCAACGCCGTCGACCGCACCGCCAAGCGCACCGAGAACTGGGTCCGCCGCCAGACCGAATAAATCCGTACGAAGTACGGAATTAGCGGCGATGGCGCTCGATGCGCGCCTGCAGCGCGCGCAGCAGCACATCGATCACCACGCCGACGAGGCCGATCGCGATCATGCCGCTCATGACGATCGCGGTGCTGATGTTGCTCTGGCCCTTCACCATCAGGTAGCCGATGCCGCTCGAGGCGACGATCAATTCGGCACCGATCAGCGACTGCCAGCCGAGGCCGGCGCTCACGCGGAGCCCGGCGACGATCGATGGCACCGAGGCGGGGAGCAGCACCTCGCTGACGATCCGCCAATGCGAGGCGCCCATCATGCGCGCCGCCTCGACATAGCGCGGCTCGACGAACTTGGCGCCGCGATAGGCGTTGATCAGGCACGGCGGAAGCGCGCCTGAGAAGATGATCAGCACCGGCCCGCCGATGCCAGTACCGAACCAGAGCGCGGCGAACGGCACCCAGGCGATCGGCGCGACGAAGCGCAGCGCGTCGAAGAGCGGGCTGACGATCGCATCGAGCGTGCGGAACCATCCCATCGCGAGGCCAAGGGGCACGCCGATCGCCACCGCCAGCGCGAAGCCGAGGCCGAAGCGGCCGAGGCTCGAGACGAGGTGCTGCTCGAGCGTGTAGCCCGCGAACGGCGTCTGCAGCAGCCGCACGAACTCCTCGGCGACCGCGAGCGGCGTCGGCAGGAACTGCGGCCTCACCAGCCCCGAGAGCGCGATCAGCGTCCAGAGGGCGAAGAAGGCGACGAGGCCGACGGCCGAGAGCGCTCTCAGGTTCGCCATGGCATCGCGCGGCTCTCGATGGCACCGAGCGCCCAGGTCATGACGCCGCCGGAAATCGCGACGAACACCATGCCGACGAGGATCATCGCCGGGAAGATGTCGAGCGCGCCCTGCGCGAGCACGCGGCCGAGGCCGGCGGCGGCGCCGATCAGCTCGCCCGCGACGAGCGTCGTCCAGCACGCCTGCAGAGAAAGCCGCAGGCCGGTGAAGATGTGCGGCGCGGCGCCGGGGATCAGCACCTCGCGCACCATCATGCCGCGCGTGGCGCCGAGCACGCGCGCCGCCTCGATGACGTGCGCCTCGAGCGAGCGCACGCCGGCGTAGCTGTTGATCACCGAAGGCACGAACGCCGCGAACCAGATGACCAGCACCTTCGCCGCGTCGCCGAGCCCCAGCCAGACGATGGCGAGCGGAATCCAGGCGAGCGGCGGAATCGGCCGGATTAGAAGAAACGTCGGATTGACGAGCGCTTCGGTGCGCTTGCTCCAGCCCATCGCCAGGCCGAGCGGGACGCCGGTCGCGACCGCGACGACGAAGCCCATGAGCACGAGCTTCGCGCTGTGGAGCACGTGGACATGCAGGCGCGCATCGGCATAACCGGCGAGCGCCACCTGGCGCAACGCCTCCCATACCTCGCGCGGCGAGGGAAAGCGGATCGGCGGAATGACCTGCGTCGCGGTGAGAAGCCACCACGCGACGAGCACCGCCGCGACGGTGCCCGCCGCGATCGCGCCGTCAGTCTTTGCGATTCGCAAACGCCTTCAGCTTCGGATCGCCATCGACCCGGCGCAGGTACTCGTCGGTGACGAAGTTCTTGGTCGCCGGCGCCTCGGGGAAAGTGCCGTTCGCGCGCATGAACTCGCCGATGCCGGTGAGCCACTTGTCGACATCGGACTGGCCGCCGGCGCGATCCATGATCTTCAGCTGCTGCGCGAGGTCGTAGACCGGGCGGGTGTCGAACTCCTTATTCATCGAGGCTTCCGAGATCGAGACGCCGCCCTGGTCGTAGAACTTCTTCATCATCGCGATCGCCTCCTTGCGATGCGCGAGCGCCCATTGCTGCGCCCGGATATAGATCGCCAGGTACTTGGCGACGTTCTCCGGCTGCTCCTTGGCGTACTCGGCACGCACGAAGAGCACGCCCGGGATGATGGCGTTCGCGTCCTTGCCCGAGCAGATGAGCTTGCCGCCCGCCTTCTCTTCGAGCGTATAGATGTTCGGCGCCCAGAGGCCACCGAGGTCGGCGTTGCCGGAGGACATGGCGGAGATGATCTCCGCCTGGCCCATGCTCTTGATGCTGACGTCGGACTTTTGCAGGCCCCATTTGCGAAGGCACGACTGCACCGCATAGTCGCCGGTGGAGTTGGCGGTGAGGACGATCGGCTGCCCCTTGATGCTGCCGGGATTGCGCACGAACGCGTCCGCCTTCTCGCGCGTCGCCATCAGCGCGTTGCCCACCGACTCGTCGTTGGTGATGCCGATGGTGACGATCTGGTAACGCGCGGCGCCGAGGATGCCCGGCACCGAGCCCGCGCCGCCGACGTCCCACGACTTCGAGGCGGACGCGGCGATCTGCGGCACGCCGGCCGGAAAGGTGCTGAACGCGGGCTTGAGGCCGAGCTCCTGCCACCAGCCCTTCTCGGTGGCGATGTAATAGGGCAGCGACCAGTAAAGCGCCGGCTGGTAGCTGACCTTGATCTCCTGCTGCGCCACCGCCGTGCCGGCGACGAGCGCCAGCATCCAGACGTACTTCCTCATGCGTGCTCCTTCCTCTCCAGGTTGGCCTGCTGGTCGCGCAAGAGCCGCCAGATGCGCGACTTGAGTTCCACGAACGACGAGCGCTCCATCACCTCTTCCACCCGATTGAGCGTCTCCCAGCCGCCGGCGCGGCGCACCGGCGCCACGTCGACGATCTCGGCGATGCGGCCCGGGCGGCGCGTCATGACGACGACCCGGTCGGCAAGGTACACCGCTTCCTCGACCGCGTGGGTAATGAAGAGCACCGTGCGCGGATTGCGCCGCGCGATCTTGACGAGCTCCTCCTGCATGAGCGTACGCGTCTGCGCATCGAGCGCGCCGAAGGGCTCGTCCATCAACAGCACATCCGGATTCATCACGTAGCAGCGCGCGATCGCCACGCGCTGCTGCATGCCACCCGAGAGCTCGTGCGGATACGCCGATTCGTAGCCCTGCAGGCCCATGAGCTCGAGCTGCTGCGCGATCCGCGCGCGCCGCTCGAACTCGGGCACCCCCTGGCTCCGCAGCCCGAACTCGATGTTGTCGTGCACCGTCTTCCAGGGAAAAAGCGCGAACTGCTGAAACACCACCGCGCGCTGCGGCCCCGGCTCGCTCACCGGCTTGCCGCCGACGCGCACCGCGCCGCCGGTCGGGAAATCGAGACCCGCCGCCATGCGCAGGCACGTGGTCTTGCCGCAACCCGAGGGGCCGACAAGCGCGACGAACTCGCGCTCGCGCACTTCGAACGACACGCCGTCGACGGCAAGCGTGTCGCGCCCGTCGCGCTTGAACGCGCGCGAGACGTTATCGAAGCTGATATCGCTCATTTAAATTGGGGACGGACCCCATTTTTCTCATTGCCGATGGCGCCCGGTCAACTGAAGCGCCCCAGCTCGCCCGCGCCGCGGCTATGGTCAAAACCGGAGCACTCGGGCAATAATTCACTCGAAGCTTGTCAAGTGGTGAACCGCGCCGGCGGCCTGAACGACCTACAGTTGCTCGCGCAAGGGGAGGAGAAGATGACAAGCACCGTGTGGGCGTCTGGGCGCATTGTCCCGGGCGTTGCCTATTCGCGCCGGTTCCTGCCGGCTGCGCAGCCGTCGCGCCATTCGCAATTCCCGCGGGTATCGAGTCCCCTAGCCATTGCACCAACGCATCGAGCAAAACTGAAGAAACCATGCATTAGAGCGTAACGACAACTGAAAGCCCATTGGGAGGGCACCATGAATAAATGCTTTCAAAGGCACGTCCGAACCGTCTGCAGCGCGCTAGTGGCGCTCGGCTTTTGCGCCACCGCCGCAAGCCAGCAAGCAGGCACCGCATCCGATGAGCAAGCGGCCCAGGATGTCGGAACGCGAGCTGCGCCATCGCCCGCCGCGCCGCGCGCGACTCCGCTTCAGCCGCCGTTGCGGCCGGAGCGGGTATTGATCAACCAGCCCGCCTGGCCGTTCGCGGACATTCGCGTGAGCGTGCTGAGTGCCAGTAGCGTAAAGATCGATTGGGCGCCGCTCAATGGTGCGACCGGATATTACGTGCGGAGAAATGGCGCCCAGATCGGTCCGATGTTGCAGTCCGATCCGGCGGCGAGTGCGCCGCTCACCTTCACGGACAACAGCGCACCGCCGAATTCCAAGGTGACCTACACCGTCGTTGCGATTACACCGTCGACCATGGCCGGGCCACGCGCCAGTAATGCCGTGGCAATCGTTACGCCGGCGCTGGCCGTGGCCGTAGCCGCGCCGGTGTTGGTGGTGCCGACGGCGCGCTGGGTGCTGCGACCCGAGACCCCGCCCTCAATCGCCTCGAATTCGGAAGTGCTCCTCTTCATCCATGGAATGGATTCGCGCGCTGAAGAAGCGGATGACATCACCAAGGCGCTCTTCATGGCGCTGGCAACGACGCCGAAAAGACCGGCGCCCCCGGCCCTGCCGCCGATCGCCGCCAATCGCTCGACGGTCAATTTCACCAATTGCGCCAATCCCGAGCTCGGCTGCCCCGAGAGCTGCGACCACCGGGACACTTTCGCGAATGGCCAGCGCACCGCGGTGCTGCCGGTCGAGGTCGTGAACGGCGCGGCGACGCGGCTGTATTTCGCGCCGGTCACGCCGCCTCAACTGCTCGACAGTCCGCCACCCGCGGGAACGCAGATCAACGTGCCGGCCGCTCATAACATCGGCGCAAACGAGGGGCGCCTGCACCCGACGCTACGGGCGGCCGCCGCTGCAGCTCAGCCGCAGCAGAGCCTGGCTCAGGCCGCTTTCAAGTTCGCCGCCGGCGATGCGGTCTGGGGAAATGCTTTTGCCGATCTCAGCGTGACCGGACGCCGGTCCTTCGCGCTCTTTCGGCAGCAGCTCCCGGGAGAAGCCTTCTGCCAGTCGCTGGCGAAGCAACATCCCGCCGGCCTGAGTGACGCCAATGTAGTGAACGGTTGTCGCACCGCGCTCGACCGCGCCTACCGCGTCGCGAACTTCCTGCGCACGGGTCAGCGCGGCGACACGCCGGCGCTGAAGACGGCAAAAACTGCCGAAAGGAATGCCCTCGGTTGGATCGCCGTCTCAGGCGAAGACGATTCGCCTCACCGGCCGGTGAACGTGCCTTCCAGCGATTTCCCGCAGTACGACCTCGAGGTACCCGTCGAGGCGCCGCTCGGCCCGCCGCCGCACCTCGTCACCGTCCACACGCGCTATGTCATCGCGCAATCGCAGACGCCGGGGCGAAACCTGGTGCTGATCAGCCTCGATCTGCCTACCTCCGGCTACGCCTCCAACATCAACTACAACCTGGTCTCACCGCTCGCGGCCATCGGCTCGCCGAGAACGCTCTTCGGCAATCCCGTGGACTTCGCGGCGACCGGTGCGACGCCGTTGCTCGATTTCATCGAGACCTTCGTGGTGCGCTTTGTCGAGCGGCTCGATCAAACGGTGCCGTTCAAGAGCAACATCAAAGCCGTCATGGGCGGCAGTCTCGGCGGCAACATGACGTTCCGGCTGGGCCGTCGGCCAAACGTGCCCTGGCTTCCCAAGTTCGTCGTGTGGTCGCCGGCATCGATCTGGGACTCTCTCGGCGCGGGCAGCGATGTCACCAAACACCAGGGGCCGCTGCATGCCTGGCTGAGCGCCAACCAGGCGCTGACCGCGCCGACACCGGGCGATCGCGCCGCCTTTTTCAGCAGCTGGGACAAACCCATCGTGCCGATCGTCGTGCCGATGGCTCAGTCCGACACCTGGACCAGCGACTACTACGCTTGCAAGAAGTCTTCGATCGCGGCAGCCCGGCTGGATCGGCAGGAGACCTACGACCCGATGTTCCTTGCCTGGCACTGGCGGCTCGGCGGCGAGCAGCTGCTCTTCAGTCACCAGAACATCGACCCGGCGACGCGGCAGCCGCTCTATATGCTGAATCAGAAGCCGATGCTGCTCGCCTGCGGCGTGGAGGATCGTGTGCCGTACAACGACATCTGTCCGGCGACGCAAAACACCGCGCAAAGGATGCTCACCCCCGGCCAGGCGATCTTTCTCGGCCAGACGGGCCATTCGGTCGACAACGAGAGGCGCAACTTCTGGGCGCAACAGATGATCATGTTTCTTGGTTTGTAGGAATTCGCCGCTCCCTGAACGCTACGACGCGCGTCGGGGAGCGGCTCAGCTGCGGGTAATCAGGACTTGATCGGCTCGCCGCCGTCGTAGCTCTCGCCCGGAAAGTATTTCTCCATGCGATCGTCGGCGGTGCGCGCGTGCGCTTCCATGCCTTCGAGGCGCGAGATGCGCGCGGTGACCGGCGCGAGCTCGCGGTTCGCGTCGCGCGACATGCGCTGCCAGGTGAGCACCTTCAGGAACTTGTGCACCGAGAGGCCGCCGGAGTAGCGCGCCGCGCCCTTGGTCGGCAGGATGTGGTTCGGCCCCGAAGCCTTGTCGCCGAACGCGACGGTCGTCTCCTCACCGAGGAAGAGCGAGCCGTAGTTGGTGAGTCTCGCGAGGCACCAGTCGAGCTCGCGCGCGGGCACCT
>Ga0081539_10001911_pt1 | contig 32260 bp, 29 predicted proteins | sample TabmetS4T2R2_FD_71023 | JGI IMG/M metagenome (GOLD analysis project Ga0081539, IMG submission 71023) | Tabebuia heterophylla rhizosphere microbial communities from the University of Puerto Rico - S4T2R2 | ecosystem: Host-associated > Plants > Roots > Rhizosphere ... | reverse complement strand
GGGCCGCCGGGGGGGCCGGGGGCCGGCGGGGGGGGGCCATGCCGCTGCCCGGCTCGCGGGTCGCGGTGGTCGGCGACGGGCCGCTCGGCCTGCTCGCCCTGCTCCTGCTGCGCACGACCACGCCCGCCGAGCTCGTGCTGGTGGGCGCCCGGCCCGCCCGCTCGGCCTTCGGGCCCGGCTGCGGCGCCACCGAGGTCGTGGCCGCCGCCGACACCGACGCCATCGCCGCCCTGGCCGGCCGCTTCGACGCGGTGGTCGAGGCGACCAACAGCCCCGAGGGCCCGGCCACCGCCCTGCCCATGCTCCGGCGGGGTGGCAGCGCGCTCCTGCTCGGCATCTCCGGCGCCGGGCGGCCGGCGATCGACCCGGACATGGTCACCCTCAACCAGCTCCGTCTCCAGGGCGGCTTCGCCGCCTCCCGCAACGCCTGGCGCTGGGTCGTCAGGCTCTACGGCGACGGGATCCTCGACCCGGCGCCGCTTGTCACCCACCGCTTCTCGCTGGACGATGTCGATCGGGCGTTCACGGCCCTGACCGCCCCCGACGGTGGCGCGGTCAAGATCCTCGTCCACCCCTGATCCGCCAGCTCGACCGAGGAGGCATCCCATGGCCGACTTCACGCCGACCCGCGAGGACAAGTTCACCTTCGGGCTGTGGACGGTCGGCTGGCAGGGGGTGGACGTGTTCGGCGGGGCCGTCCGCCCGCCCATGGACCCGGCCGAGGCGGTGCAGCGGCTGGCCGAGCTGGGCGCCTACGGGGTGACCTTCCACGACAACGACGTCTTCCCGTTCGGCGCCGGCCCGGCCGAGCGCGAAGGCCACCTCGAGCCGTTCCGCAAGGCCCTGGACGCCACCGGGCTGGCCGTCCCCATGATCACCACCAACCTGTTCTCGCATCCGGTGTTCCGCGACGGCGGGTTCACCAACAACGACCGCGACGTGCGCCGCTTCGCCATCCGCAAGGTCGCCGACAACCTGGATCTGGCCGCGTCCCTGGGGGCCGGGACGTTCGTGTGCTGGGGCGGCCGCGAGGGCGCCGAGTCCGGGGCGGCCAAGGACGTCCGGGCGGCCCTGGACCGCTACAAGGAGGCCTTCGACGCCCTCGGCCAGTACGTGCTCGACCGCGGCTATCCGATCCGCTTCGCCCTGGAGCCCAAGCCGAACGAGCCCCGCGGCGACATCCTGCTGCCCACCGTCGGCCACGCCCTGGCCTTCATCAACGAGCTGGACCACCCCGAGCTGGTCGGGCTCAACCCCGAGGTCGGCCACGAGGAGATGGCCAGCCTGAACTTCGCCCATGGCCTGGCCCAGGCCCTGTGGCACGGCAAGCTGTTCCACGTCGACCTCAACGGCCAGCACGGCCCCCGCTACGACCAGGACCTCCGCTTCGGCGCCGGCAATGCCCGGGGCGCGTTCTGGACCGTCGACATCCTGGAGGCCGGCGGCTATGAGGGCCCGCGCCACTTCGACTTCAAGCCCCCCCGGACCGAGGACCTGGACGGGGTGTGGGCGTCGGCCGCCGCCTGCATGCGCAACTACCTGATCCTGCGGGAGAAGGCGCTGGCGTTCCGAGCCGACCCCGAGGTCGTCCAGGCCTTCCGCGACGCCCGGGTCGACCAGCTGTCCGAGCCCACCCTGGCCGAGGGCGAGACGATCGACACCCTCCGCGACGAGCGGTTCGACCCCGAGGAGGCGGCCAGGCGGGGGATGGCGTTCGAGCAGCTGGACCAGCTCGCCCTCGAGCACCTGTACGGCGTCCGGACCTGACCCTGCGGTCAGGTCCGGAGGTTGCTCCTCGGCCTCACGCCCTGGTGTCCAGGACCTCCCGCAGCTTGGCGGCGAAGGCGTCGGGCTTGCCGGTCTGGCCGTACTCGCCGCCGAGGAAGCCGCCGTGGTCGCTCGGGAAGCGCACCGGCTTGGTGCCGAGCCGCTCGGCGACGCCGTAGGCGCCGCGGTTGGCCATCTCGCCCTCCGACTCCTCGCCGGCGGCGAGGATGATCTGGGTCGACGCCGACGCCAAGGCGTCGACGTCGGGCTCGTAGTGGGTGCAGGTGATGATGTTCTGGCCGAGCAGCGGGTCGGTGCGCGAGCCGTCGTCGGTGGCGGGCAGGCCGAACATCGCCGGGTCGGGCGCCGGCTGGGCGGCGATCTCGGCGGTGAACGGTCCCCGATGGCTGACGATGGCGATGAACTGCGCCATCCCGGGGCCGAAGCCGCTGCGCTGGTAGGTGTCGGCGACCGCCTGGGTGGCCGCCATCGCGTGCTCGCGGTCGGGCAGGACCCGGGCGAGCGGCGGCTCGTGGGCGACCAGTGTGCGCACGTCCTCCGGGTGCTTCGACACCAGGGCGAGCGCGTTGACGGCGCCACCGCTGCTGGCGAAGAGGTCGACCGGCCCCCCGACCGCCTGGATGATCCGGTGCAGGTCGTCGGCGTGCACGTCGGGCGTCACCGGGCTGGCCGGATCGGTCTTGGCGCTGCGCTCGACCCCGCGAGGGTCGTAGGTCACCACCGTGCGGTCGGAGAAGTGCCGCGACAGCGAGCCGAAGCCGGCGGCGCCCATCGGCGAGCCGATCAGCAGCAGGATCGGCTCGGTGCTGGCGTCGTTGCGGCGGACGTCATAGGTCAGGGTGGCGCCGGGGACGTCAAGGGTGTGGGTGGTCATCTGGGTCGTCCCCGGCTCGCCGTTCCCGGCCAGGATGGCGTCGATCTGCCCCACGGCCTGCTTCAGGCCCTCCTCCATGCCCAGGGCGAGGACCTGTTCCATCGCCCCGGTGGTGGGGAACAGGCTCTGGATCGACATCCTGGTCCGCCCGCCGCCGACCTCCTCGATCGTGACCCGGGCGGTCGTGAGCGGGAGCTCGGTGTTCGGCGAGCCGTCGTCGTTGGCGAAGCCGTCCCGGAACAGGAGCGACCGCGGCGGATCGACCTCGACGATGTCCCAGTAGCCGTGCGGCTGGTCGCCCTCGGGACCGGTCATGTGGTACTCGACCCGGCCCCCGGGCGCCAGGTCGTGCCTGGTGAAGGTGGCCGGGTAGGTCGGCGGGCCCCACCAGCGCTCGAGCTGCCGCGGGTCGGCCCAGAGCTGCCACACCCGCTCGGGCGGGGCGTCGAACTCGGCATCGATGGTCATGGTCAATGCCTGAGGGTCCTTGCGGACGCCGGTGACGGTCATGAACCGGTCTCCTTCGTGTCGGTGACGAGCGCGGTCATCCGGTCGAGCCGCCCACGCCACAGCTCCTCGTAGCGGTCGAGCAGGCCCCGGGCACGGCGGAGCCCCTCGACGTTGGTGCGGACGACCTTGCGACGCCCGCTGCGCACCTTGGTGACCAAGCCGGCCCGCTCGAGGATGGCGACGTGCTTCTGGACCGCCGCAAAGCTCATGGGGTAGTGCTCGGCCAGCTCGGCGACGCCCTCCTCACCCGCGATGGCCCGACGGACGATATCGCGACGGGTGCCGTCGGCCAGCGCCCGGAAGACGCGGTCGAAGTCGAGGGTCGTCTGCATTGATACAACCATAAGGTTGTATGTAGCTGCTGTCAAGGTGGGGCGGGAGCCGGCGTCCGCCCCGGGGCTAGATGGACGTCAGCACCACGAGCACCGCACCGATCCAGAACAGCACCAGCGGGAGGCGGCTCGTGGTGTTGCTGGCGGACGCCGTGCCGGCGCGGCGATCCCGGTTCCGGACCGAGGCGTCGAGGAACAGCCCGGCGAACATCAACCCGATGCCGAGAAGCTGGATGGCCCCACGCACGTGTCCTCCCTGAGATCTCGCACGGCCGATCCCATCATGCGGGCTGGCCGCGGGGCCGTGCCGGTGTGGTCAACTGACGCCGCCTGGCGGCCGCGTTCCTGGACTGGATCCTGGTCGGGATCGCCGCCGCCGCCGCCGTGGGCGAGCTGTTCGGCGTGCGGGTCCCCTCGCCGGCATTGGCCGCCGGCGACCCTGCCTTCCAGCCCGCGGCCGGCCCCTGCCCTCTGCACGGGCGTTCGCCCGGACGCTAGAGCCGCGGCAAGGTGGCGACGCCGTAGAGGGCGTAGGCGAGCAGCGCCAGGGCGATCGCGAGGACCGACAGCCGGATGCCGCGGAGCCTGAACCGCTGGCCCACCGCGACCAGGAACAGCACCAGGGCGAAGAGGACCGTCGCGCTGACGTACTTCTCGGCCGTATGTCGGGCGTGCGTTCCCTCCTCCTCGATGGCGGCGGCCTTCTCATTGAGCTGGTTGGCCTGCTCCAGCTGCGGATTGTGGTACACGGGCATGTAGCCGGGCCCCGGTGGCGCGTCCTGGTTGGTGAACGGCTCGGTGGCCAGCCAGGCCGTGAAGGCGGTCCGGTACTCGGGGCTGAAACGGCGCACCAGCATCGCCTGGAGCTCCGGGTCGTTCGCGGCCCTGGCCTGCAGCCAGGCGCTGAACATGGAGCCGTCGGCGGCCAGCCGTTGCTGGCCCGATGTGGCGGCGGTGTTGGCCTGGCCGCGGTACACGCTGGCCTCGGAGTACAGGATCGACTGCTCGCCGTCGCCCCTGGCGGCCTGATAGCCACTCCAGGCGGTGGCGATCGCGGCCAGGGCGAGCACCACGACCTCGAGGATCTCGATGATCTCCTCCCAGCGGCGCTTCTCCCCGGCCTTCTCGCGCTCGCTCAGCTTGTGGGCGACCTCGACGTTCATCTGCTCGGGCATGCGCGAGCCTCCTTCGGACCTGTCCGACCAGCATGGCAGCGCCGGAGCTCCTGTCGTCATCTGGAGCAGGTGAGATGTTTGCCCCTGTACGCTCGTCTTGTTGCTGGCGGCGCCCGCATGCCCGACGATGCGGCATTGGGGAGGATTGCGCGAATGGAACGCGGTCCACGAGACGACCGGTGGCCGGACGGCCTCTCGGCCGGCAGGTCGAGCCCGCGCCGGGCGCTGGTCGCGGCCGGCATCGGCAACGTCGTCGAGTGGTATGACTTCGCGCTCTTCGGCGCCCTGGCCACCGTCCTGGCGAGGACCTACTTCCCGGGCGAGGACCGGGACGCCGGCCTGCTGGCCACCTTCGCGGTGTTCGCGACCGCGTTCGTCTTCCGGCCCGTCGGGGCGCTGGTGTTCGGCGGGCGGGGCGATCGCCACGGCCGCCGCCAGGTGCTCGCCCTGACGATCATCCTGATGACGCTGGCCACCGCCGGGGTCGGGTTGCTTCCCGGCTATGCGGCCATCGGCCCCCTCGCCCCGGTGCTGCTGATCGTCCTGCGGGTGGTGCAGGGCCTGTCGGCCGGCGGCGAGGCCGGCGCCGCCTCGGCGTTCGCCGTCGAGTACGCGCCGGCCGGCCGGCGCGGCTGGTACGGCGGCTGGATCTGGGCGACCCTGGCCGTGGGCCTGGCCGCGGCCACCGCCGCGGCGGTGCTGGTCGCCTCGCGCGTGCCGCAGGGCGTCCCACCCGGATGGGGGTGGCGCCTGCCGTTCCTGGCGGCGCTCCCCGTCGGCCTGGTCGGGCTGTACCTGCGGCTCCGGCTCGACGAGACGCCGCCGTTCCGGGCCGTCCGGTCTGCCCGGGCCGACGCCGGATGGCCGGTCGGCGAGGCCGTCCGGGCCTTCCCGGGGCGGATGCTCGCCGGTCTGACGCTGGCCGCCGCGGCCTCGCTCACCTTCAACACCTTCTTCATCCACCTGCCGAGCCACCTGGTGGCGGAGGTCGGCATCCCCCTCTCCCAGGCCCTGGCAGGGGCGCTGCTCGGCCTGGTGGTCATGGCCGCCGCCGCTCCCGCCATGGGATGGCTCTCGGACCGGGTCGGCCGGCGGCCGCTGCTGGCGGCCGCAACGGTCGGCCTGGCCGGGCTCACGCTGCCGATCTACCTGCTGGTCCGCGGTGGCGGCCCCGGTGGCCTGCTGCTCGGGTACCTGGCGCTCGGCGTGCTGCTGAGCGGCTTCGTCCTGCCGTCGTCCCTGGCCGAGCTGTTCCCGACCCAGGTGCGCGTCAGCGGCCTGGCGGTCACCTACGGCTTGGGAAGTGCGCTGTTCGGAGGCACCGCGCCGTTCGTGCAGACGCTGTTGCTGCAGCGCACCGGCAACCCCCTGCTCCCGGCCGGCTACGTCACCGCCATGGCCGTGGCGGCGGCCCTGGCGGTCCTGCTGCTGCGGGAGACCGCGTTCGAGCCGCTGGATGCCGCCTCCGCGGACGGGAGAAGCCGAGTCACCTTGATGGATTCACCCTCCTAGGGTGAGGACGTCCGGCCGAGCACGCGGCATGCTGGTGACCCGGGACGCGGAGGGCAGGAGAGGGCCATGGAGCGGCGCCTGACCCGGACGTCGCCGGCGGCGTTGGCGCCGGCCGCCGTCCCGTCCGAGCGTTCCGCCACCGACGGCGAGGGCCCCGGTGCCGGCTCGGGACTGGTGTGGAGCAAGCTGACGCCCCCGGCCCCCCGAGCCGGCACCATCACCCGCTCCGGCCTCCAGTCGCTGCTCCAGGCCGCCCTCGGGGCCAGGCTGTGCCTCCTGGACGCACCGGCAGGATCGGGCAAGACGACCCTGATCGCCCAGTGGTCGGCGACCGCGGGGGCGGGGCGCGTGGCCTGGGTCTCCCTGGACGAGGACGACAACGACCCGGCGCGCCTGTGGATCTACATCAGCGAGGCGTTGCGGAGGGTGGAGCCGGAGGTGGGCTCGGCCGCGCTGCAGGCCCTGCACCGCTCCAGCGTGGACCTCGGCGGCCTGGTCCTGCCGTCGCTGCTCAACGACCTCAACGGGATCGGGTCGCCGCTGGTCCTGGTGCTGGACGACTACCACCTGATCACCGATCCCAACTGCCACCAGACGGTCGCCTTCTTCCTGCAGCACCTCCCGGCGAGCGTCCACCTGCTGCTGGCGACGCGGGTCGACCCGCCGCTGCCACTGGCCAGGATGCGCGCCAGCGGAGCCCTCGCCGAGCTCCGGGGCGCCGAGCTCGAGTTCACCGAGGAGGAGGCCGCCGCGCTGCTGAACGGCGCCATGGGTCTGGCGCTGGGGGCGAAGGACGTGGCCCTGCTGGCCGAGCGGACCGAGGGCTGGGCGGCCGGGCTGTACCTGGCCGGGCTGTCGCTGCGGGGGCGGGGGGACCCCGGCCCCTTCATCGCCGCCTTCCACGGCGACCACCGGCATGTGGCCGACTACCTGGCCGCCGAGGTGCTGGCCCGCCAGCCGGAGATGGTCAGGACGTTCCTGCTGCGCAGCTCCGTCCTGCGGCGCCTGTCCGGTCCGCTCTGCGACGACGTGCTGGAGCGCCAAGGGTCGTCCGAGCTGCTGGAGGAGCTGGTCCGCTCCAACCTGTTCCTGGTGCCCCTGGACGACCGCCGCCAGTGGTACCGCTACCACCAGCTGTTCGGCGAGCTGCTTCGCCTGGAGCTCGGAAGCCGCGAACCGGACCTGCGCCCGGCGCTGCATCGCCGGGCCGCGGCCTGGCATGCCCGTGGCGGCGACGTGGAGGAAGCCATTCACCACGCCACCGCGGCGGGGGAGCTCACCGACGCCGGCGCGCTGATCGCCGCCCACTGGCTGGCCTACTGGCGGCGGGGGCGGCGGGCGACGGTCAGGCGCTGGATCGACGGGCTGCCCGAGGGGGCGATCACGGCCGACCCCCCGGTCGCCTTCGTCGCCGCCTGGATCGGCGGCTACAGCGGCGCCTCCAGGGAGGAGCTCGAACGCCTGCTGGACGTGGTGGAGGGCACCGACTGGCAGGGTCCCTTGCCAGAGGGCATCAGCTCGCTCGCCTTCGGCGCCGCCCTGACCCGGGCCTCGGTCCCGTTCGATAACGTGGAGGGTGCGCTGGCGGCGGCCCGGCGGGCGCTCGAGCTCGCCGGGCCGGAGCTGTCGGCGTTCCACTGGATGGCGCAGGCGGCCCTGGGTCACGCCCTGTACCTGTCGGGGCGGCCGGCCGAGGCCCGGCCACCGCTGGAGGCGCTGGTGGCCCGCGTGGCCGCGGACCGGCAGCCCTATGCGGTGATGACCGGGCTGGCCGTGCTGTCGCTCCTGGCCGGCGACGACGGCGACGACGAGGCGGCGGCGGCGCTGGCCGGTCGTGCGCTGGCGACCGCCGATGCCCACGGGCTCGGGGCCGAGCCCCTGTCGGGCATCGCCCGCATGGCGCTGGGCCGGGTGCTGACCCGCCAGGGCAACCTCGCCCAGGCGCAGGAGCAGCTCGAGTCGGCGCTGGAGCTGCTCGGCATCGACGCCATGGCGCTGCACCGGGCGTACGCGCTGCTGCTGCTGGCGGCCGTTCGCCACGGCCGGGGCGACCTCGCCGGCGCCCGGCACCTGCTCGAGCACGCCCACGCGCTGATCGACCAGCTGGCCGATCCCGGCGTGCTCTCCTCCCTGCTCCAGCAGAGCCGGCGCATGCTGGCGGCCTCCCACCGGCGGGACCAGGTGGCCGCACCGCTCACCCGGCGGGAGCTGGCGGTCCTGCGGCTGCTGCCCAGCCCGCTGTCGACCCGGGAGATCGGGGACGAGCTCCATGTCTCGGTCAACACGATCCGCAGTCAGGTCCAGGCCGTCTACCGCAAGCTGGCGGTCGCCGGCCGGGCCGAGGCGGTCAGCGAGGCGCGCCGGCGCGGCCTGCTCCCCGGGGGGAGCCCGGAGCGCGACCACGATTTCATGTAGGTGAATCCCGGCGATGGACGAGGTCATCTCATCAGCCCAAACAGCATCATCGGGGACATGATGCGCAGACCAGCATCGGAGCCGACGGAGTCGACGATCTACCGGATCGTCGTCCGCGGGGAGCTCAGCCACCGCTACCGGCAGGCGTTCGAAGGGATGACCCTGGCGGCGGGTGAGGGCGAGACCGCCATCACCGGACCAGTGGTCGACCAGGCACAGCTGCACGGCCTGCTCGACCGGGTCGTCGACCTCGGGCTCGAGCTCATCAGCGTCAACCCCAGCCGCGATCCCACGCCGCCGGCACCGGCCGCCCGGACAGGCGGGTAGCCCGTGGCGAACCAGGGAGCCAGGACGGTGGGCCGCCAGCGATCGGACGGTGGGCGGCCGGCCGCCGCCGTCGGCGCGGCCCTGCTCGCGACCAAGCTGACGCCGCCGCGAAGCTCCCTTCGCCACGTGCCCCGTCCGCGGCTGGTCGACCTGCTGCAGAGCGGCACCCGGCAGCTGCTGACGCTGGTGTCGGCTCCGGCGGGCGCGGGCAAGACCACCCTGCTCGCCTCCTGGAGCGCCTCACGGCAACCGCCCGGTCCGGTCGCCTGGCTGTCGCTGGACGCCGGCGAGAACCAGGCGACCCGGTTCTGGGCGTACGCCCTGGCGGCGCTGTGCCAGTCGGGCGCCGTGCCGTCCGACAGCGCGCTGCGGTCGCTCGCACCCCCGGCCGACCCGGACGAGGACTTCCTGTCCCTGCTGGTCGGCGGCCTGGAGGCGCTGCCCGCCCCGGTCGTGCTGGTCCTCGACGACCTCCACGACATCACCGACGCGACCGTCTTCGAGGGGCTGGAGTTCCTCCTGCGCCACGCCCCGACGCAACTGCGGCTGGTGCTGGCCACCCGGGTCGATCCGCCCCTGCCGCTGCAGCGGCTGCTGGTCGCTGGCCAGCTCACCCAGGTGCGGGCGGCCGACCTGGCCTTCACCGTCGCCGAGGTGGCCGAGCTGCTGCACACCTGCGACGACCAGCCGAGCCTGTCCGACGACGACCTCGCCCTGCTGCAGGCCCGCACCGAGGGATGGGCCGCCGGGCTCAGGCTGGCCGCCATGTCGCTGGAGGGCCAGCCCGACCCGCACCGGTTCGTGACCGAGCTCGCCGGCGACGACAAGAGCATCGGCGACTACCTGACCGGCGAGGTGCTGGACCGGCAGCCGGACGACCTGCGCCGCTTCCTCCTGCAGACCAGCATCGTCGACGAGCTCGACGGTGACCTGGCCGACACGCTGACCGGCGGACACGGCGGCGAGTCGGTCCTGGCCCGCCTGGAGCACTCCAACGGGTTCGTCGTCGCCGTCGGCACGCGGCGCACGTCCTACCGGTACCACCAGCTGTTCGCCGACCTGCTCCGCTACGTGCTCCGCCAGGAGGCGCCGGGTCAGGTCATCGCCCTGCATCGGCGCGCCGCCGACTGGTACGCCGCTCGTGGCCGGACCGTGGACGCCATCCGGCAGGCCCTCATGGCCCAGGACTGGCGCCACGCTGCCGACCTCATGGCCGAGCACGGGCCGAGCCTCATCCTCCGGGGTCACGCCGCCACCTTGCATGAGCTGGTCGGGCGGCTTCCGGCCGACCTGGTCCAGGCGGATCCCGAGCTCGCGCTGCTGGGCGCCGCCGACGAGCTCGTCCGCGGCGACGCCGAGACGACCGCCATCGACCCGCCGGCCAGATCGCGGCAGGACGCGATGTCGGGCGACCAGGTCGACCGGTTCGCCCTGCTGCGGGCGGTCGTGCGCACCATGCTGGCCTGGCAGGCCGGCGACCTCGACCAGGTGCTGGTCGCCGGCACGGAGGCGCTGGCGCTACAGGCGCGGGCCGGGATGGACGGCGAGGGCGACGATGCGCGGGCGGTCACGCTGTTCACTGTCGGCACCGCCGAGCTCTGGACCGGCTGTCTGGACGGCGCCGAGCTGCATCTGCGCGAGGGCATGGCGGCCGCCATCCCGGCACGCCTCGGCTCGGTGCGGCTCGCCTGCCTCAGCCAGCTTGCGCTGCTGCACGCGATGCGGGGCGAGCTGCACGAGGCCTGGCGGTGGGGCACCAGCGCGGTGGAGGGCGCCGGCGGGGAGGACGGCTCGTCGTTGACGCAGGCAGCCGGCGGCCACCTCGCGCTCGCATGGGTCGCCTACTACCGGAACGACCTGGGCGAGGCGAGCCGCCAGCTGGACCAGGCGGACGGCACGGCCGGGGCCGACCAGCCGCCGATGACGCTGGTGATCGGCATCCTGCGGGCGCGCCTGCAGCGTGCTCGCGGCGACCTGGCCGGCGCCCTGACCACGGTGGCGGCCACCCACCGGGACCTTGCCGGCTGGCGGCCGCCGCTGCCGCTGTCGCGCTGGCTGGTGCTGACCGAAGCCGAGCTCCGCAGCACGGCCGGGCAGGCGCCGTCGGCGTCGGCGATCCGCAGGCGTCTCGGCGAGGGGCGGCCGCTGTCGGGCGGAGAGGCCATGATGCTGGCCCGTCTCCACCTGGCCGAGAACGATCCGGCGGGTGCCGCCGCGGCCGTTGCGCCCTGCCTGGACGGCACCGCGCCCGACGGGTTCCTGGCGGTCCAGGCCGAGGGGTGGCTGCTGGACGCCCTGGCCCACGACGCCCTCGCCGACCACGACCGGGCGGCGGCGTCCCTGGAGCGCGCGCTCGACCTGGCCGGGCACGGGGGGCTCCACCGGACCTTCCTCGACGCCGGAGCTCCCGCCCGGTCGCTGCTTGCCCGCTACCGCCAGCGGGTGCCGACGTGCTGGTCCTACCTCGACGAGCTGCTGCAGGCATCAGCCGAGTCGGCACAGGCGATGGCCGACACGCCGAGGCTGATCGAGCACCTCACCGAGCGGGAGCACACCGTCCTGCGGTATCTGCCCAGCCTGATGACCTACGAGGAGATCGCCGCCGACCTGTACGTCTCGCTCAACACGGTGAAAACCCACGCCTACGGGATCTTCCGCAAGCTCGGGGTCACCGGGCGGCGGCAGGCGGTGCGCAGCGCCCGCGAGCTCCATCTCCTCTGACGGGCCGGAAAGGATCTCAAATGCCCGCGACCACCAGCCGACCCAAGCGGCTCTCGGACACCGACCTCCAGCGGCTGCTCGACCTCCTCAAGGGCGCCGACAGCACCGAGCTGAAGCTGACCGTGCCCGACTCCGAGCAGCGCTCGGCCGTGACCGTGCTCGGCATGGACCCTCTGGACGCCCAGATCCGCCAGGTGTACTTCTTCGACACCCCCGAGCTGACGCTGAACAAGCATGGCGTCGTCGTGCGCGCGCGCCGCGTCCAGCAGCGGGCCGACGACTCGGTGGTCAAGTTGCGGCCTGTGGTCCCGGACGAGCTCCCCTCCGGCCTTCGCAAGTCCAGGAACCTGGTCGTCGAGGTCGACGCCATGCCTGGCGGCTACGTCTGCTCGGCATCGCTGAAGGGTGCGCCAGAAGGCGGCGGGGTGAAGGCGGTGGCCTTGGGCGAGCGGCCGATCCGCAAGCTGTTCTCCAAGGAGCAGCAGGCCTTCTACAAGGCCCATGCCCCCGACGGCATCGGCCTGGACGACCTCGCCATCCTGGGCCCGATCAACCTCATGAAGCTGAAGTTCTCGCCGCGCGGCTACGGCCGGCGCCTGGTGGCCGAGCTCTGGCTCTACCCGGACGGCTCGCGGATCCTGGAGCTCTCGACCAAATGCGCGCCTGCCGAGGCGTTCGACGTCGCCGCCGAGACCCGGGCCTATCTGGCCTCGCAGGGCGTGGACCTGTCCGGGAAGCAGCAGACCAAGACCAAGACCGCGCTGGAGTTCTTCTCCCGCAATCTCAAGGCCGCGGCCGGCGCCTGACCTCGAGCAGCTCCAGCCCCAGCAGCCGGGCCCTGGCCAGGACGCCGAGCAGCGCCGCCTGGTCGGGGAGCCGGCCCCGCAGGACCGTGCGCACCGGCTCGACAGCCAGCTCCAGCCCCACCTCGGAGGCGGCCGTGACCACGTCGCTCTGCCGACCCCTGACCCGCACCACATACCGGACCCCAGCCATGTCCGCACCCCCGTACCGCTTGGCGGCGTCGCCGTGCCGCTAGGACACAAGCATCGTCCGGGACGACCGCATCGTCACCATCCCTCACGGGTGAGTTCCCGGCGGGCGGCGCCAGCCGCGGCTGGCCAGCCATCTCATGCGGAACAGATGAGGCCAGCATGCCGCCGCTTCTCCCAGCATCGGTCCGGAGGCGCGTTCGCCGGGTGCCGGTTCCGGCGGGTGGAGGGAAGGCCGTGACCGCGAGCCAGGAGACGAGGACGACCCAGACGACTGCTCCGGCCTGGTATGGGGTCCAGGTGGACGCGGTCGCCCGGGAGCTAGGGGTCGAGCCCGCGCGGGGGCTCAGCGCGTCCGAAGCGGCCAGTCGGCTGCGGTCGCATGGCCCGAACCGGCTCGCCGGGGCCAAGAAGGAGTCGGGCCTCCAGGCGTTCCTTCGCCAGTACCGCGACGTCATGCAGCTCATCCTGCTGGGGGCGGCGGCGGTGAGCCTGGTCGTCACCGGGGACGTCGCCACCGCGGTCGTGCTGGCCGGGCTGACGGTCTTCAACGCGGTGATCGGGCTGCGCCAGGAGGCCAAGGCCGAGGAGAGCGTCAAGGCGCTGGCCCAGATGATGAAGACGATCGCCCGGGTCCGCCGCGACGGCCAGGCGCTCGAGATCGACGCCGAGGAGCTGGTGCCCGGCGACGTGGTGCTGATGGAGGCGGGCAACCGAGTCCCCGCCGACGGGCGGATCTGTGTGGCCGCGACCCTCGAGATCGAGGAGGCCGCCCTTACCGGGGAGAGCCTGCCGGTCGCCAAGGGGACCGACCCGGTTCCGGGCGACGAGGTCCCGCTGGGGGACCGCACCGGCATGGCGTACATGAACACCTCGGTGACCCGCGGGCGGGGCGAGATGATCGTGACCGCCACCGGCATGGATACCGAGATCGGCCACATCGCCGACCTGCTGGCCACCACCGAGGCCGACAAGACCCCGCTGCAAAAGCAGCTCGACGGCCTGTCCAAGATCATCGCCGCCATCGCCGGGGTGGCCCTGGTGCTGGTGATCGCGCTCGGGCTGGTCCGTGGGCAGTCCTTCGACACCTTGTTCATCACCGGGGTGGCCCTGGCCGTGGCCGCGATCCCGACCGGGCTGCCGGCGGTGGTGACCGCGCTGCTGTCGATCGGGACCCGCGAGATCGCCCGCCGCAACGCGATCGTCAAGCGCCTGCCGGCGGTCGAGACGCTGGGCTCGACGTCGGTGATCTGCTCGGACAAGACGGGCACGCTGACGCTGAACAAGATGACCGCCCGCGAGCTGGCCATCCCCGGGCACAACCGGTTCACCGTCTCCGGCGAGGGCTATTCCACCCAGGGGGAGATCAAGCACGTCGGCGGCTCCCGCATCGACCTGGACCCGTACCTGCTCCCGATGATCCTGTGCGCGGACGCGGTGCTGGACGGCGACGACCTGATCGGCGACCCCACCGAGGGGGCCCTGATCGTCCTGGCGGCCAAGGGCGGGCTCGACATCACCGAGACCCGGGCCAGCTATCCGCGGGTCGCCGAGGTCCCCTTCGACTCCGACTACAAGTTCATGGCCACCTTCCACAACATGCCCGGTCCCGACGGGAAGCCGGTGGTGCGCTGCTATGTCAAGGGCGCACCGGACGTGCTGATCTCGCGCGGCGGCTCCTACCGGGACCCGGCCGGGACCCTGGTCCCGGTCACCGACGCCAACCGTTCGCTGGCCACCGATGCCAACGACCGCATGGCGGCCTCGGGTGAGCGAGTCATGGTGGTCGCCCAACGCGACCTGGACCCGGCGACCTTCGACCCGTCCGGGGACCTGCTCGGCCTGGTCACCGACCTGACCCTGCTGGCCATGGTCGGGATCGTCGACCCGCCACGGTCCGAGGCCAGGGCGGCGATCGCCGAGTGCCACAGCGCCGGCATCCGGGTGCGGATGATCACCGGCGACCATGCGACCACGGCGGGCGCAATCGCCGCCGAGCTCGGCATCGAAGGCCGGGCCATCACCGGGGCCGAGTTCGCGGCCATGAGCGACGACGAGCTCCTCCGGCAGCTCCCCGACATCGGGGTGGTGGCCCGGGTCGCTCCCGAGGACAAGCTGCGCCTGGTCCGGCTGCTCAAGCGCAGCCACAACGTGGTCGCCATGACCGGCGACGGGGTCAACGACGCCCCCGCCCTCAAGGCCGCCGACATCGGTGTCGCCATGGGCATCACCGGCACCGAGGTCTCCAAGGAGGCCGCGGTCATGATCCTCACCGACGACAACTTCGCCACCATCGTCAACGCCGTCGACTACGGCCGGAACCTGTACGACAACCTGCTCAAGTATCTCCGGTTCCAGATGGCCACCCTGGTCGCCTACATCGCCATCTTCATCGGCGCCGGGATCTTCGGCGTCGCCGGCGGGGTCCCCCTCACCCCGCTGCAGATCCTGTGGATCAACATGGTCATCGACATCCCGATCGCGGTCGCGCTCGGCTTCGACGAGCCCACCAGCACCGTCATGGGCCGCCCGCCCCGACCGGTCGGCGCCCCGGTGCTCTCGCGGGCGAACTGGATCCGGTTGTGTGTCCAGGGGCTGGTCATGACCGTGGGCGCGCTGGTCGCCTACCAGATCGGCGACACCCAATATGATGACCCCGTGGTCGCCGCCACCATGCTGCTGACCACCCTGTCCCTGTTCCACGTCGCGGCCGGGCTGCTGGCCCGTGACCAGCGCGACACCATCTTCAGCCGGGCCGCCATCCCGGGCTCGACCCAGCTGCGCCGCTACGGGATCGCCCTGGCCGCGATCATCCTGGTCACCACCCTCGGCCTGCTCCAGCGGATCTTCAAGACCACCGAGCTGACCTTCGCCCAGTGGTCGATCTGCATCGGGATCGCCGCCACCCTGGTGGTCGTCGAGGAGCTCATCAAGCTCGTGCTCCGGCAGCGCAGCCGCCAGCGCGCCCCGGCGGCGACCCGACCATCGGCCTTGGCCGCCTAGGGAGGAACCGAGTAATGCCCGCACCCACAAGAAGGAGGGACAGATGGCGGACCTGATCGCGATCGGGTATCCGGACGAGACCACCGCGTTGTCGGCGATGGACGAGGCCGAGCGCCTGCAGCACGAGCTGATCATCCAGGCCGACGCGGTGGCTGCGATCGTCCGGAACAAGGAGGGCAAGATCCGGGTCGTGACCAACCACCACGCGGTCGGGGCCGGAGCGACCTGGGGCATGTTCTGGGGCATGCTGTTCGGCATGCTGTTCTTCATCCCGTTCCTCGGCATGGCCGTCGGCGCCGGGATGGGCGCGCTGATGGGGAAGGTCACCAAGAACGCGGTCGACAAGGAGTTCCAGGACCAGGTCCGGGACATGCTCCAGCCGGGCACGTCGGCGCTGTTCATGGTGATCGAGAAGGTCACCCCGGACAAGGCCGTTGAGGCGATGTCGAAGTACGGCGGCACCGTCCTCAAGAGCTCCCTGTCCAACGAGACCCAGCAGGAGCTCCAGGAGGCGCTGCACGGCGAGGGCACCAGCCAGTAGGCGGCTCTGGAACCACCCACGGAGGCCGGGAGCTGGGCTGCCCGGCCTCCGATCTCGCCCTGGGCCCTGGGGACCTCATCAGGACCGGGCGGAGGTCAGCCCAGAACCGCCCCGTCCGCCGAGCCCGACGGCTTGAGGTCCGGCAGGCGCAGCATCCGGAACGAGTTGAACAGCCCGGCCATGCCGGCCAGGATCGGGACGAGCAGCGCCACCTGCAGGGCGAGCGGCCGGGCGTCGGTGTTGATGCGGACGATCTCGTCCTGGACCGGTTGCGGCTGGCCGGCGAGCTGCTCCTGGAGCTGGGTGTTGCTCAGCACCTGCGCGTCCTCCTCGAGCGCGTCGGCGACCCGCTGCTGCTCGGCCGGGGCGAGCACGGTGCTCGCCTGGGCCAGGTCGGTGAAGGCGATGGACAGGGTCGCCAGCATGATCGCGCCGGCGAAGGCCAGCCCGAAGGACAGCCCGAACGACCCGCCCGCCGAGTTCACGCCGGCGGCCTCGCTGACCCGCTCCTCGGAGATCGGGGCGAGGGTGTAGTTGTTGAGCTGCGACACCAGCAGTCCCAGCCCGGAGCCGGCGATCAGCAGCGGGACCAGGAGCCACCACCCGGAGTCGGCCCGGGGCACGATCGGGAGCAGCAGCAACGTCCCCGCCGCGAGCAGCCCGAAGCCGACCCGGATGATGGCGCTCGGGCGCCGCCTCCCCGCCCTCCTCCCCGCCAGCAGCGCCATGCCGAACATGCTCAGCGACAGCGGGGCGATCGACAGGCCGGCCAGCATGGCGTTGTACTCGAGCACCATCTGGAGGTAGATCGGCAGGGTGATCATCAGGCCGCCGAGCGCGATCTGCTGGAGCGTCTGCTGGGTGATCCCGAGCCGGAAGTGCTTGGAGCCGAACAGGCCGGGGTCGAGCAGGGCCGGCCGGCCCTGGCGCTTGCGCCGCCCGAGCCACCAGAACAGCGCGACCATGCCGATCACACCGGTCACGAGGAGGGCGAGAACCGATTCGCCGCCTTCCTGCCAGACCAGGATGCTCAGCACGATCCCGCCCATGCCGAGGACCGAGAGGACCGCGCCGACCACGTCGACGCCCCGGGGTCCGGTGTAGGGCGCGTCGCGGACGAGCTTGAGGCCGGACAGCACGACCCCGATGATGACGACCTCGAGCAGGAACCCGACCCGCCACGACAGGTAGGTGGTGATGAACCCTCCCAGCAGCGGGCCGACCGCCGCGGCGATCGCCGCCGCCGCCCCGACCATCGCGTAGGCTCTGGTCTGGGCCGCTCCCTCGAAGTTGCCATGGATGAGGGACTGCATCGAGGGCAGCAGCAGCGACGCGCCGATCCCGCCGACCAGCGCCCAGAAGACGATGATGGCGGTCAGGCCCTGGGCGAGCGTCATCGCCAGGGCGCCGACGGCGTAGCCGAGCAGGCCCAGCACGTAGGCCCGCTTGCGCCCGATGAGGTCGCCGACCTTGCTGCCGATGAGGATGAACGCGGCCGACACCAGCGCCTCGAGGGCGATCGCCGACTGGACCCCGCTGACGGTCGTGTCGAGGTCCCGGACCACCGCCGAGATCGACACGTTCATCAGCGACGTGTCCACCACCAGCACGAACATCGCCATCGCGAGCAGGATGGCGAGGCGTGGGCTGCCCGACGTCGTGTCGGGAGCTGCCGGGGCTCCGGGCTCGGTCATCGGCGGCGGCGTGCGGTCGGGGCGTGCGTCACGAGCTGAGGATGCGCTGCTTCTGGGCCTCGAACTCCGCTTCGCTGAGCACGCCCTGGCTCTTCAGGTCGCCGAGCTGCCGCAGCTGCTCCAGCTTGGCGTCCATGTCGGCGGGCGGGGGCGCCTGGTAGGCCTGGGGCTGCTGCTGGTAGGGCTGCTGCTGCTCGTAGGCCTGCTCCTCGTAGGCCTGCTGGTCCCTGGCGGCCCACCGGTTGGCCTGCCGCCGCGAGACACGGTTGGACACGGCCGTGGCCGTCCCGGCGACCACGGCCGTGCGGGCGACGCCACGAAGTAGACCTGGCATGGCTGCTTCCTTTCTCCGCGGTGACTCGGGTCAGGCGACGGGCTCGCTGGCGTCCAGCGCGGCCAGCAGGGCCTGGACGGGGATGCGGCCGTTGGCGACGACCTGGGCGCCCCCTTTCCGGAGCGCCTTGGCGAACGGGGCTGCCCAGCGGTTCTCGTAGACCAGCAGCCCGGCCGAGCTCCCCGGTTCGAGCACGCCGCCGGCTTCGTCCAGGTCCTCCCGGCCCAGCAGCCCGGAGGAGGCCCCCTCGAAGACGGCGAGGTCGAGCTGGCCGTCCTCGTCCAGGTCGGCGATGGCCAGCCCCTTGACCGTCCCGTCCAGCTCCTTCTTCACGAAGACCAGGTCGAGGATCCGGATGATGCCCCGGTCGACCAGGTCGACCAGCAGGGGCAGGCCCTCGCCGGTCATGCGGCTGCCCGGAAACTCCACCACCAGGTAGTCGATCGGGCCCATGTCCTCGAGGTCCTCGAGACCTTCATGCTCCATGGCCGTCCTCCTTGCCGGTCGCTGCGCATCTGGTCAGCGGTCCCCTCCCGAACACGCTCGCACCATGCCGGCCAGCCGGCCTCACCCGTTCCGGATGAGATCGGAGGACTTCACCTCCTACAGATGAAGCCCTTCCGGACGGGCAGCGTCATGATCGAGGCGCACCCAGGGTGAGAGGAGTGGGTCGTGGCCTACGGCGGTGGTAGCTATGAGATCCGAATCAAGGGCCGCCTGAGCGACTCGGTCCTGGCCGCGTTCGAGGGCCTGTCGGCCACGGTCGAGCCGGTCGAGACGGTGCTCCACGGCCCGGTCGAGGACCAGTCGTCGCTCCACGGCCTGCTGGACCGCATCCAGTCGCTGGGGTTGGAGCTGGTGGAGATCCGGCGGTTGCCGGCATCCTCCGACGAGCTTGCGGCCGAACCGGAGCCGCCGCGGTAGCTCCCCCAGGGAGCCGGGTCGATGCGTCGGGGCGGTGTCCCACCCGAGGCCGTCGGGGTAGCGGTGCTGGCGGCCCACAACGTCGTCGTGCACCGGCTGCTGCCCGCTCCGGCCGACGCGGCCCTGAACCTCGCCACCGCCCTTGGGCTCACCGCCTACGCCGGCCGCGTCGGCTGCAGCCCGGCCGACCTCGGGACCCGCGCCGCGGACCTGCCCAGCGGGCTCCGCACCGGGCTCTGCGCCGCCGCCGTGGCCGTCGGCGGCGTCGCCGCCGGCGCCGGGCTGCCGGCGACCCGCGGGTTCTTCCACGACCGGCGCGTCCGCGACGTCGGCCGACCCGAAGCCGTCTACCACCTCGCGCTGCGGATCCCGCTCGCCACCGCCCTGGCCGAGGAGCTGCTGTTCCGCGGGGCGCTGCTGGCCCTCCTGCGGCAACGGCGCCCCACGGCGCCCGCCGTGCTCTGGAGCTCGCTGCTGTTCGGCGCCTGGCACGTGCTCCCGACCATCGACCACTACCACGGCAACCCGGCCAGCGCCCTGGCCGGCGACCCCGCCAGGGGCCAGCGGCTGGCCGTGCTGGCGGCCATGGTCTCGACCGCCGGCGCCGGCGGCGTGTTCGCGTGGCTGCGGCTGCGGTCCCGGAGCGTGCTCGCGCCCGCGCTCGCCCATGCGGCTCTCAACATGGCCGCCTACCTGGCGGGGCGACGGCTGGTGCGTCGCGGCTAGGTGTCCTCGTCCGGCGTCGCGCGCCGCCGCGTCAGGTGCCAGCGGGCGCCGCGGGTCCGCCGGGTGCGGAGCGGCACGCCGGCGTGGACGCCGCCACCGCCGTCGCGGTGCGCGGGCGCGGCCGGGGCGGCCTGCGGGTCCCGGGCCTTGATCCGCTCCCCGCGTTCCAGCTCCAGGGACCGCAGGGTCTCCTCGATGCGGCCGAGCTGCGGTTCGGTGGCCTCGGGCAGGCGGAAGGCGTCCTGGACGAACCGCGCCATGTCGGCCCGGTAGTCGTGGCCGAAGGAGCCGAACTTGCCCGGTACCGAGACCATCGCGTTGGCCGCGTCCATCGCCGTCTGGATGAAGGTGATCAGCGGCCGCCAGTGCATGCCATCGGGAACCCCGCGGCCGCGCCGCCCGTCGGCAAGCCACCGGGGCGGCTGGATCAGCAGCTCGGGGCCGAGCACGGCGATGGGGTCGTTGTCGTGGGAGAGGATCACCGCCCGCAGCCGTTTGCGCTGCTCGTCGTCAAGCGCCTGCAGCTGGTCGTGGCGGTCGAACACGGCGACGGTCCCCTCGGGCACCAGGGAGCTGCTGCCACGGGCCATGCCGCTGCGCGACCACTTGGCCAGCCAGGGCAGCCCCACCCACAGGGCCTGGTCGATGCCGTAGTGGTCGAAGCCCTCGATGCCCTGGAACATGACCACGTCCGAGCTGGTCCAGGCGCCGAGGCTCTCCCCGAAGACGAGCACCCGGGGCCGCCGCTCGGGCGGCCGTTCGGCCAGCCGCTGCTTGATGCCCCAGAGCAGCAGCCGGAACTGGCCTTTGCCGAGGGCGACCTTCTGGACCGACAGGAACGACGGGTAGCGGCCGTACTGGATGCAGCAGGTGGCCATGTCGCCGCGGGTGAGGAGCTCGGCCGTCTCGATCAGGGTGTGGTCGACCCAGCCGGTGCCGGTGGGGGAGACGAGGAGCAGCCAGGACCGGTCGAAGGCGCCGGTGCGGTCCAGCTCGGCCAGGGCAAGCTCGGCCCGCCCGGTCTGGTACAGCGGCTCGCTGTTGAACCCGACGTAGACGCGGACGGGGTGGGCGACCGCCTCCTCGCCCATCACCTCGGCGATCAGCTCGGGGGTGACGACGTCGGTGACGTAGCGGCGTCCCTGCTGGCCGAGGTCGGCGTACGGCAGCAGGCTGTCGGGGCTGCCCGACACCAGCGGGCTGGCCGGCGGGGTCGAGTAGGCGGGCTCCACCTTGTCGTTGGCCCGGCCGACGTAGGCGACGCCGGTGTTGTAGAGGACGGTCGCCCCGGTCGCCCACAGCCCGGCATTGACCAGCCGGGCCAGCAGCCGTCTCGACGGGCCGGGGCCGAGATAGCCCTCCAGCGCCCCTCGGGACCACACGTATCCCCTGGTCAGCCCCGTGCCCACCGCGGTGACGGCGAAGGAGGTGGCGACGCTGGCCGGGATCGTGGTGGTCTGCGGCAGGGGCCAGCGCTGCACGGCCCCCTCGCTCGCCCGCAGCCGCCGGGCCCCCCACCAGAGCAGCCCGCTGGTGAGGCCGAGGCTGACCATCAGCGGCCGGGCCGCCCGCTGGGCCGGGTAGCGCGCCTGCACGGCGTGGCCGAGGTCGTGGACGGCCCCGCCGGCGGCCCCGGCGCGCAGCAGCCGCCCGGCCGACCGCACCGACGCCATCCACAGTCGCTCGCCGTCGCGGTGCGGCAGCGACGCCAGCGCCGTGCCGCCTGCTCCGATCAGGGCCCGGGTCGCCAGCTTCCGTCCCAGCGGCGCCCCGGCCGGCACGGTCATGGCCGTCAGCCGCTCGGCCGCGCCGGTGGTGGCCCGTGCCCCGAGCACGCTCAGGCCCATCGCGACGCCCTGCAACCGGGAGGTCCGCGGCATCAGCGACGGGCTGAGCGCGTCCAGGGCGGCGAACGTCTCCAGCGGCGCCGCCGGGGAGGCGACCACCGGGTTGAGCCAGCGGGCCAGCCGGCGCCCCAGGTCCGGCCAGCCCGCGTCGCCCACGAGTCGGTGCAAGCTGCCCTCCGCGCCGGCCCTACCGGTGCATCCGGTAGTCGTCGTCGGCGGCATCCAGCTGCTTGAGCTCGCCGCCGTGGGCGGCCAGCGCCCAGATCACGAAGATGTCCACGGCGATGATCAGGATCGCCCAGAACGGGTAGTAGGGGATGAAGAAGAAGTTGGTGGTGGCGCTGAGCGCGGCCAGGGTGATGCCCACCACGCGCGCCCACGTCTGCCCCGACAGCAGGCCCCAGCCGGCGAAGGCGACCAGCAGCCCCACCACCAGGTGGATCCAGCCCCAGGTGGTGGCGTCGAACTGGAACAGGTAGTTGCGGGTGGCGACATAGAACTCGTTCTCGAAGATGGCGATCAGGCCCTGCAGGGCCTGCCAGGCTCCCACCATGATCATCATCACGGCGGCGAACACCGTGAAGCCGACCCCCCACCCGCTGGGCTGCCTGCGGCGCGGGTACCGCGACGCGTCGTCGGTCATCTGAGCGTCCTCCCTCTCCATGCTCGACCTGACCGCCGTCGCGGCGGGGGCCGGATGCACCGTCGGAGCAACCCTGGCACCGGTCCCGGCCTCGGACATCATCCGTTAGGGATGAGCTTGACCGGGAAGGCCCTGGGGCTGGTCGAGCGGGAGCTGGTCGCCGTGGCGGTGGACGACCTTCCACGCACCGTCCTCGCGACGGTAGACCTGGGTGACCCGCAGGGTGTAGGGCTCGACCGGGATGCCGTCGACCGACACCGAGGTGTGCTCCAGCTCGACGGTGTAGGCAAGGTCGCCGCTGACCCCGGCCGCCAGCAGCTCCACCCGCTGGTCGGTGCAGTCGGACCACCGCGACGCGATCGAGCGGAAGATCCCGCTCACCTGCTCCCATCCGCTGCCGCTCATCGCGGCCCCGAACAGGGTCACCGGGTCCATGGCGGACCACATGGCCAGCCGCGGTTGCGGGTCGCCGTTGTGGAGGGCCTGCAGTTCTGCGACCAGTCGGGGATGGATCTCGGCGACGAAGTCGTCGGTGTCGCTCATGGCGACCTCCAGGAGCCGGGGCTTGGTCAGCTGCTGGCCCAGTATGTCAGGGCGAGATGACCACACCCGGCCGAGCCGGCGGCGATCAACGGCTGCCGTGGATGACCGACCGCAGGAACTCGGCGCTGGCCTGCACGTCGGCCACCGGGCCCGCACCACGCGGCTCCTCGGTCAGGATGGTGTCCTGCTCCAGCACGTACCAGCCGTCGTAGCCGCGGGCCCGCAGGGAGCCGACGATGGCCGGCACGTCCACGTCCCCCGACCCCAGGGGCCGGTACATGCCCTCGCGGACCCCTTGGGTGTAGGTCAGCCGGCCGTCCTGGACCCGCCGGGCCAGGCGGGCGTCGACGTCCTTGAAATGGACATGGGCGATCCGCTCGGGCGCCTGGGCGGCCAGCACGGCCGGGTCGGTGCCGCCGATGAGCAGGTGGCCGGTGTCGAGGCACAGCGAGATCCAGGAGCCGTCCAAGACACGCCGTACCTCCTCGCCGTTCTCGATCATGGTGCCGACGTGCGGATGCAGCACCGCCCGGACGCCCCGCTCCCGGGCCCGGTCGGCCAGCCGGTCGAGGTTGGCCAGCAGCACCACCCACTGGTCGTCGTCGAGCACCGGCCGGCTGTCGTAGCCCTCGGCGCCGGTGACCGCCGACAGCACCAGCACCCCGGCGCCGCTGGCGTCGTAGCCCTGGAGGAGGCGTTCGACCTCCGGCACGGGGTCGTGGTCGGCGACATGCAGGAGCAGGGGAGTGAACCCGCCGACCGCCTGGAGTCCGTGGTCGTCGAGGACCCGGGTCATGGCGTCGGGCTGGGCGGGCAGGAACCCGTCGGGACCGAGCTCGGTCGCGGTCAGGCCGACGTCGCGCATCTCGGCCAGGACCCGGTCGGGACCGAGCTGATAGCCCCACCCAGGGACCTCGCACACGCCCCAGGAGATGGGGGCACCGGCGATCCTGTGCTCGGCGGGCGGCATGGTTGTCATCTGCGCACCTCCTCCATGCGCACCGGTCGGTGCTGCTGCAGGGACGTGGTACAGGCCTCGGCGATCCAGCCGGCCTCCAGGGCGTCGGCGACCGTGCACGGCGACGGCCGGCTCCCCGCGACGACCTCGGCGAAGGCCTGGAGCTCGGCCCGGTAGGCGGGCAGGAACCGGTCCATGAAGAACTGCCAAGGCTCCCCGGAGGGGAAGCGCACCCCCGGCTCGACCGAGCGCAGCGGCAGGCGGTCCTCGAGGCCGACGGCGATGCTGTCCCTGGAGCCGTGCAGCTCCAGTCGCACGTCGTGGCCGCGCGGGTTGTAGCGGGTGTTGGACACCTGCACCAGGGTGCCGTCGTCCAGGGTCAGCACGGCCGCCGAGGTGTCGACGTCGCCGGCCTCCGCGAACAGCTCGTCACCGCGGTTCGCGCCGGCGGCGTAGACCTCGACCACCTCGCGGCCGGTCACCCACCGGATGATGTCGAAGTCGTGCACGCTGCAGTCGCGGAAGATGCCCCCGGAGACGGCCACATAGGCCGCCGGGGGCGGCGCCGGGTCCAGGGTGATCGCCCGCACCGTGTGCAGCCAGCCGAGCTCGCCTGAGGCCACGGCGGCGCGGGCCGCCTGGAAGCCGGCGTCGAAGCGACGCTGGTAGCCGATCTGCACTGGGACGCCGGCCGCCTCGACCCGCCGCCGCACCTCCAGGCCGTCGGCCATGGCCCGGGCCACCGGCTTCTCGCAGAACACCGGCAGGCCGGCGGAGACCGCGGCCTGGATGAGCGCCGGGTGGGCGTCGGTCGCCGCCGCCACGACCACGCCGTCGACCCCCGCGGCCAGCAGCTCCTCGGGCGTTCCGGCCGGCTCGGCGCCGAGCCGGCCGGCGACCTCGGCGGCGAGGGCCGGGACGGCGTCGGTGACGACCAGCGAGTCCACCATCGGCAGGTCGGTGAGGGTCTGGGCGTGGAACGCGCCGATCCGGCCCAGCCCGATCAGGCCAAGACGCATGGGGCGGCCTCCTTTCAGTCGTGTGCGCCGAAGACGTTCTGGTCCCAGTCGATGACGGATCCGGTGACCACGCCGCTGCGGTCCGACAGCAGGAAGACGACGAAGTCGGCGATCTCGTCGACCTGGCCGAGCTTGCCCATGGGGAGGGCGGCGGCCGCCCGCTCCCGCCAGTCGTCGTCGGCGGCATGGAAGGTGCGCTGGGTGGCGTCCTCGCCCTCGGTCTCGGTCCAGCCGATGTCGAGGCCGTTGATGCGGATGCGGTCCCAGCGGTGCGCGTGGGCGGCGTTGCGGGTCAGGCCGGCCAGCCCCGCCTTGGCCGCGACATAGGGGGCCAGGTAGGGCTGACCGCCCAGCTCGGAGGAGGAGATGACGTTGACGATGGTGCCGGGCGCCTTGCGGGCCACCATGTCCCTGACCGCCGACTGCATCAGGAAGAACGGCGCCCGTAGGTTGACCGCGACGTGGGCGTCGAACAGCTCCGGGGTGGTGTCCAGCAGGGTGCCCCGCGCGGTCAGCCCGGCCGCGTTGACCAGGCAGTCGACCCGGCCGAGGTTGGCCACCACGGCCGCCACCGAGCCCTGGGCCTGGGCGACGTCGGCCACGTCGGCCTGGACGAACAGCGCCGTGGCGCCGGCGGCCCGCAGCTCGGCGGCCAATGCCTCGCCGGGCTGGCGGCGCCGGCCGGTGACGGCCACGGCGGCGCCCTCGCGGGCGGCGGCCCGGGCGACCCCGGCCCCCACCCCCTGGGTGCCCCCGCTGACCAGGACGACCTTGTCGGTGAGCAGGGCCATTCACGCCTCCTCGTCGGCTGCCGGGCCGGCCGGCTTCCAGTCGGGGTTGGCCAGCGCCGCCGGCCGGCGGCCGGCCAGCACGTCGGTGACACCGCGGGCGGCGGCGGCGAAGGTGGCGGCCGTGGCCCGGCGGGTCAGGCCCATCAGGTGGGGGGTGAGGACTACGTCAGGGTGGTCGAACAGGGGATGGTGGGGGGGCGGCTCGGGGTCGAAGACGTCCAGGCCGATCCCGCCCAGCCGGCCCGATTCCAGGGCGGCCAGGGCGGCGTCCAGGTCGAGCAGGCCGCCACGCCCGCAGTTGACCAGGATCGCCCCGGGCCGGACCCTGCCCAGGAAGCCGGCGTCGACCAGGTGGTAGGTGGCCGCCGTCAGGGGGGCGTGCAGGGTCAGCACGTCGCTGGCCCCAGCCAGCTCGTCCAGGTCCGGGCAGTCGATCCCGGCCGGTGGCGGGCTGACCGGGTCATGGGCGCGCACCCGCATGCCGAACGCGGCGGCCAGCTCGCCGACCCGCCGGCCGATGCGCCCGTAGCCGATGATCCCCATGGTGGCCCCGTCCAGGTCGCCGACCGGGATCCGGTCGCGCTCGGCCCAGCCGCCCTCGCGGACCACCCGGGTCAGCGGGGCCAGCCGCTTGACCAGGCACAGGGCATGGGCGAGCACCCCTTCGGCGACGGCCCGGGTGCCGGCGCCGGGGGTGATGACGACGGCGATGCCGCGGGCGCTGGCCTCCTCGAGGTCGACCAGGTCGACCCCGACGCCGGTGCGGGCGAGCACGCGCAGCCGGGGGGCGCGGGCCAGCAGGGCGGCGTCCACGACCGCGTCGGCGCGCACGATGGCGCCCCCGGCGATGGCCAGGTCGTCCGGGCCGGGCTGGGCCACGAACTCGATCCCGTCGCCGAGGACCCCGCTGACCAGGGTCGGGTCGACGGCGCCGAGGGCGACCACCACCGGCCGGCGCCCGGTCACCGGCCTGGATCCCGCGGCTGGGCGCTGCTGGCCCGGATGACCAGGCGGGGCGCCACCAGGTGCTCGACGCCGGGACGGTCCGGGCTGGCGATCCGCTCGAGCAGGCGGCGGGCGGCCAGCTCGCCCATGCCGCCACTGTCGGGGTTGACCGAGGTCAGGGAGATCTGCCTGAGCTCGGCCAGGAAGGTGTCGTCGTAGCCGGTCACGGCCAGCCGGGCGGGCAGGTCCAGCCCGGCGTCGGCCGCGGCCGACATCGCCCCGACGGCGGCGAGGTCGTTCAGCGCGGCCAGCGCCGTGACCGGGCGGCCGCCGTCCAGCAGGGCCGCCGCGGCCGCGTAGCCGCCGTCCTCGCTGAAGTCGCACGCCTGGACCACGAGCTCGCCGGCCAGCCCGTGGCGGGTCATGGCCGTCCGGTAGCCGGCGGCCCGCTCGGCGGCCACGGCCCCGCCGGCCCCGCCGAGGTGGGCGATCCGGCGGTGGCCCTGCTGGACGAGGTGGTCCACCACCAGCTCCATGCCGGCGGCGTCGTCGCTGCGGACCACGTCGGCCCCGGCCAGGCCCTCGGCCTTGGCACCGACGACGACCACCGGCAGGTCGCCGACGACCTCGGCCAGCCGGGCCCGCTCGGGAACCGACCCGACGACCAGGAGTCCGTCCACGCGCAGGTCGCGCAGCGCCCCGACCACGCCCACGTCCAGCCGGGGCCGGCCGGTGGCGCTGGAGGGCAGCACCGCGCTGGTGAGCAGGGTGGCCAGGCGCGACTCCTCCAGTGCCCGGCCGACGGCCTCGACGACGTCCATCGACCAGGGGTTGCGCAGGTCGGCGGCGAGCACCCCGACCGTGCCCGACCGCACCGCCGACAGCGATCGGGCGGCCCAGTTGGTCCGGTAGCCGAGCTCGGCGGCCGCCTGCCGGACCCGCTGGCGCTTGTCCTCTCGGACCAGCGGCTCCCCCCGCATGACCAGCGACACCAGCGACTTGGAGACCCCGGCGCGCTCGGCCACGTCGCGGATCGTGGGCCGGCGCGGCGGCCCGACGGCCGGCTCAGCCATGGCTGGAGTCCGGGTTCACCGGGGCGGGCTCGCGACCGAAGCTGGCCCCCGGGACGGCCGGGACGGCCTGCCAGCTGCCGCTGGCGGCGGAGGCGTCGGCGGCGGCGATGACCTCGGCGACGGCGTGGGCGTCGTCGATGGTGGAGTTGCGGCGCTCGCCGCCGGCCACCGCGGCCAGGAACTTCTTGGCCTCGATGACCTTGAGGTCGTCGTAGCCCATGGCGATCCCGGGGCCGGGCTGGAAGCGGGCGTAGTCGCCAAGGTGGGGGTTGGCCAGCACGCAGGTGTAGCCCTGGTGGGGGCCGCTGCGGCCCAGGCACAGCCGCAGCTCGTTCATCTGCTCGAAGTTCCAGGTGGCCGACCCGTCGGTGCCGTAGAGCTCGAACCCGAGCCCGCACTGGGGGCCGACGATGGTCCGCGACGCCTCCAGGGTGCCGACCGCGCCCGGGCCCTGGGCGGTGGGGGCGAAGCGGACCAGGGCGGCGGTGTAGTCGTCGTTCTCCACCGGCCCGAGCTCGCCGTCCTCGATGACCGCGAAATGGGTGGCCGAGCCCATCGGCAGGATCGGCCGCTCGGTGTAGACGGTGCTGGTCAGCGCGCTGACCTCGGCGATCGGGCCGATCAGGTAGCTGACCAGGTCGACCACGTGGCTGAGCAGGTCGCCGAGGGCGCCGCTGCCGGCCAGCTCGCGCTTGAACCGCCACGACAGCGCGCCCCTGGGCTCGGCGGCGTAGCCGGTGAAGAACACCGCCCGGAGGTTGGTGATGCGGCCCAGCGCGCCCGAGGCGATCAGGTCGCGGACGTGCTCGACGGCCGGGGCGTGGCGGTAGTTGAAGCCGATGGAGGTGACCACCCCGGCGGCCCGCGCGGCCGCGGCCACCTCGCCGGTCTCCCGCGCGTCGCGGCCGACCGGCTTCTCGATCCAGAACGGCTTGCCGGCCTCGGCGGCGGCCACCCCGATCTCGCGGTGGAGCATGTTGGGGGCGCAGATGGAGACCACGTCCACCTCGGGGTCGGCCAGGACCTGGCGGTAGTCGGTGGTGCCCCGCTCGTAGCCGAGGGCGTCGCGGGCGTAGGCGACCCGGTCGCTGGCGGTGTCGGCGGCATGGACGAGCCGGGGTCGCAGCCCGAGCTCGGGGTACGCCCAGGGCAGCGCCTGGTAGGCGCGGCTGTGGAGCTTGCCCATCCAGCCGACGCTGATCAGTCCGACGCCGAGGTCGCGGGTCGCCTGGCCGGTGGTCTGGCCGCTGGTGGTGGTGCTGGTCATGTGGAACCTCCGGGTGTGCGAGCGAGCTGTCGCGCCCGCCCGAGCTCGCCGGCGACGGCGGCGGCGAGCAGGGTGGTGTCGGAGCCAACGGCCACGAACGTCCAGCCTTCGGCCTGGCGGGCGGCCGCGGTGGCGCCGTCGCCGACAAGCAGCCCGCACGCCTTGCCGTGGCGCCCGGCCGCCGCCCGGACCCGTTCGGTGGCGGCCAGGAAGGCGGGCGCCTGGAGGTCGCCGGGCACGCCGAGGTTGTGGCTCAGGTCCTGGGGGCCGACGAACAGGACGTCGACCCCGTCGATGGCGGCGATCTGCTCGACCTGCTCGACGGCGGAGGCCGACTCGACCTGGACCACGCCGAGGACCTCGTCGCCGGCGCGGGCCAGGGCGCCCGGGTCGAGCCCGAACCGGCAGGCCCGGTTGTAGGTGGCCACCCCGCGGTCGCCGTGGGGCGGGTAGCGCAGGTGCCGGACCGCCCCGGCGACCTCGGCGGCGGTGTCCATGCGGGGCAGCATCACCCCGACGGCGCCCAGGTCCAGGACCCGGCCGATGCGGATGCGGGCGGCCGACTCGACCCGGACCACGGTGGGGACGCCGTAGGCGCCGGCGGCCGGGACGACGTCGCGGACCTGCTCCTCGCCGCCGGCGCCGTGCTCCAGGTCCAGGACCAGCCAGTCGACCCCGGCGGCGGCGCACGCCTCGGCGGTGACCGGCGAGGCCGCCCCGACGAAGGTGCCGACGGTCGCCTCACCGGCGGCCAGCCGTGCCCGGAGCCGCCCCCGGTCCAGCGGCGACGGCCCGGCCGGGACGATGCCGGCGGGGGCGCTCATCCGTGCCACCGCTGGGTCGCCAGGCCGTCCTCGTACTCGGCCCGGAGCCGGGTCACCGCCTCCTGCTCGGCGACCTCGGCGGGCGCCACGTCCCACCAGACGCCGGCCCCTGGCAGGTCGGCGTGGGGGATCACCGGGACCACGATCACCACCGGCCCCGGGTGGTCGCGGGTGGCGGCCAGGGCGTCGCGGACCTCGTCGGCCGTGGTCGCCCGGATGGCGCGGGCGCCAAGGCCCTCGGCCACCTTGACCAGGTCGACCTCCAGGTAGTCGCCCTCCAGCCGGGACTGGGTGGCGTCGGCGGCCAGGTCGAGGGTGTCCTTGCGGTAGCGGAACTCGTTGCCGAACTCCCGCCCGCTGCGAAGCATCTGGAGACGGTGGATGACCTGGTAGCCACGGTTCTCCGGGATCACAACGGTGACCGCCAGGCCCTCCTGGGCGGCGGTGACCAGCTCGGTGGGGGCCATGAGGAAGGTGCCGTCGCCGAGGAAGGAGACGACCCGGGTGGCCGGGTCGGGCTCGGCCAGGCGCACCCCGATGGCGGCCGGCAGCTCGTAGCCCATGCAGGAGAAGCCGAACTCCAGGTGGGTGAAGCGGCCCTCGGTGGCGTCCCACACCTTCTGGAGGTCGCCGGGCGGGCCGCCGGCGGCGGCGATGATCACGTCGCCGGCCCGGGCGTGCTCCTGGAGCAGCCCGATGAGCTGGCCCTGGGTGAGCACGGCGGCGGTGCCGGCCCGCTCGACGGGGTCGAGGGCGGAGGGGTCGAAGGGGGTGTCGGGGGCGATGGCGGCGGCCCGCTCGGCCTGCCACCGGCGGTTGCGGTCCTGGACCCGCTCCCGCCAGCCGGCGGGGCTGCCGCTGCCGGCCCGCCGGACGGCCTCGGTCAGGGCGGCCAGCGCCCGTTTGGCGTCGGCCACGATCCCGGTGGCGCCGAGTCGCCCGGCGTCGTACGGGTTGACGTTGATGCTGGCGAACCGGACCTGGGGGTCCTGGAACAGCGACTGGGAGGCGGTGGCGAAGTCGGTCAGGCGCGACCCGACAGTCAGGACCAGGTCGGCCTCGCGGGCCAGCTCGTTGGTGGCCGGGGTGCCCTCGAGGCCGATGCCGCCCAGCTGCCACCAGGCGCGCTGCTGGACCGCCCCCTTGCCGGCGAAGGTCTCGGCCACCGGGATCCCGGCCGCGGCGGCCAGGGCCTCCAGCTCCGGGGTGGCGCCGGAGTAGACGACCCCGCCGCCGGCGATGATGAGCGGCCGTTCGGCCTGGGCGAGCAGCCGGGCCACGGCCTCGACCTCGCCGGGGTCGGGCGGCGGGCGGCGGATCGTCCAGTCGCGCTCGGCGAACAGCTCGGCCGGATAGTCGTAGGCGTGCGACTGGATGTCCTGGGGGAGGGCGAGGACGACGGCGCCGGTGTCGACCGGGTCGGTGAGCACCCGCATGGCCTGGGGGAGGGCGGTCAGCAGCTGCTCGGGCCGGGTGATGCGGTCGAAGAAGCGGGCCAGGGGCCGGAAGGCGTCGTTGGCGCTGGTGTCGGCCTCGACCGGGTGCTGGAGCTGCTGGAGGACCGGCCCCTGCCGGCGGGTCGCGTAGGCGTCGCCGGGCAGCAGCAGCACCGGCAGCCGGTTGACGGTGGCCAGCCCGGCGCCGGTCACCATGTTGAGCGCGCCCGGTCCGATGGAGGCGGTGACGGCCAGGGTGGCCTGTCGCCGCGACGCCTTGGCGTAGGCGGTGGCCACGTGCACCAGGGCCTGCTCGTTGCGGCCCTGGATGAAGGGGAGGTCGTCGCTGAGCTGGTCCAGCGCCTGCCCGATGCCGGCCACGTTCCCGTGGCCGAAGATCCCGAGCGCTGCCGGGATGAGGCGCCGGCGGCGGCCGTCGGCGACCGAGTACTGCCGGGAGAGAAAGGTCACGATGGCCTGGGCGACGGTCAGGCGCACGGTGTCGGTGGGCATGGTGTCAGCCTCCTGCGCTGCTGGCGGGTCCGGCCGCGGCTACCAGGGCCGGCCGTGGAGCACGATCGTCTTGGCCTCGGTCATCTCGGCCACGGCGGCGCGTGGTCCTTCCTTGCCGATGCCGCTGCCCTTGAGGCCGCCGTAGGGCATGAGGTCGGCCCGCCACAGCGGGGTCCAGTTGATGTGGATGCTGCCGGCGTCGATCTCGCGCATGGCCCGGACCGCGCCGGCCACATCCCCGGTGAAGACGCCGGCGGCGAGGCCGTAGCCGGTGCCGTTGGCCTGGGCGATGGCCGTCTCCCAGTCCTCGGCCGTGCTGACGGCCACGGCCGGGCCGAACAGCTCGTTCTGGCTGAACGGCGAGGCCGGGTCGACCTCGGCCACCACCGTCGGCGCCACCGTGGCGCCGTCGCGCCGGCCGCCGGTCAGGACCCGCGCCCCGCCGGCCGCGGCCTCGGCGATGGCCGCCTCGACCCGCTCGGCCTCGGCGGTGGTGATCAGCGAGCCCATGGTGGTGTCGGGGGAAGACGGGT
>Ga0081539_10001910_pt1 | contig 32284 bp, 35 predicted proteins | sample TabmetS4T2R2_FD_71023 | JGI IMG/M metagenome (GOLD analysis project Ga0081539, IMG submission 71023) | Tabebuia heterophylla rhizosphere microbial communities from the University of Puerto Rico - S4T2R2 | ecosystem: Host-associated > Plants > Roots > Rhizosphere ... | reverse complement strand
CGTGTCGCCGCAGATGTGGGAGTACGAGGTTTCCGGCAAGCAGGTGGTTTGGCACTGGTTCAGCTATCGCAGGCGCGACCGCAGCCGGCCGCAGATCGGCGACAAGCGTCCGCCTTCGCCGCTCGACTTCATCCAGCCGGATCATTGGCTCGCCGAATACACGAGCGACTTGCTCGACCTGCTCAATGTGCTCGGGCGGCTGGTCGCGCTGGAGCCGGCGCAGACCGACCTGCTTGACCGCATCCTCAAGGCCGACCTGATCGATATCTCTCATATCCAGGAAGTGCTCGGCGAGGCTGAGCCACAGGCGAGCGCAACTGACAGCGCGTCGTCAGGATAGCGGGGATAAGTATCGGCCGCGCGGTCGCGCCGGCCACCCTGGTTATGCATAGTCCGGACAGCGAATCGCCTAGCCAGGACTGCCATGACCGGCCGCAAGCAGCTCGATCTTTTCCAGACCGACGACCGGTCCGAACTCTTCGACGAGGATGCCGCGCCGGTCTATTACCATGGCGACCCGGACCGGGTGCGCGCGCGGCTGCTGAAAATCATCAGCGAGGCGCGTGCGGCCGACCACTTGCCTTGGGATGCGGCGCGTGCGCGGCTGTACCAGAAGATTGTGCCGCAGATGGCGCGGTGGCTGCCGGAGGAAGAGGCGGCGCAGCTTTGTTTCGAATTCGAAACCGAGATGGAGCGGCTGAAGGCGGCATAGTCAGCAGGACAGCGCCCCTCCTCTGGCCTGCCGGCCACCTCCCCCTCAGGTGGGGAGATTGGCTGGCCGCAAGCGCCGTGCCAGATCACCGAGCAGATGAAGGCAGCGCGGCGGTATGCAGCGGAATGTGCCGGCTCCATTCGACAGGCCCCCCGAGCCGCCAACCGAGCGCTGCGCGGCCTATTCCTCTCGGAACGCGTTCGAGAACGAGTCCATGACAGGGCGGAAGAGATAGCTCAGGAAGGTCCGGTCGCCGGTGGCGACGAAGACGTTGACCTGCATGCCCGGATAGATCTGCTCCTTGCGAATGCCCTGCGGAAGATCGTCGGCGATCTTGAACCTGGCGGCGTAGAACGGCCGGCCGGTTTCCTGGTCGACGATGCGGTCCGCCGATATGTAGGTCAGCTTGCCCGGCACCTCGGGGGTGATGCGCATGTTCAATGCGCTGAAGACGATCCTGGCCTCCTGGCCGATCCGGATCGAGTCGATGTCGTTGGGCTCGATGCGCGCCTCGATGATCAGATCGTCATTGGTCGGCAGCAATTCCATCAACGCTTCGCCCGGGCGCACGACGGCGCCTTCGTAGTTGTAGAGCGAACGCACGACCGTTGCGTTGGCCGGCGCCGACACGACGGTATGCTCGAGGATCGCCCGCGCCGCGCCGAGCTGTTCTTCGAGGTCGGCAATCGTGGTGCGCACCGTGTTCAATTCGCTGACCGCGGTCTCGACCCGCGACGTCGTGAGCCGTTCGATCTGCTGCGTGGCCTCCGACATCTGCGCCGCGGTGGCCGCGAGGTCGGATTCGATGGCCCCGACCTGGCCGACAAGCCCGGCGCTGCTGCGCAGCAATTGCGTGTATTCGCTGCGGTTGGTCAGGCCCTTCTTCAAGAGCTCCTTCTTGCGCTCCGTCTCGTCGGAAACGACGGAGAGCTGCTCCTCGGCGGCCTTCTTCTGCGCGCGCAGCCCCGCCATGGACTCGCGCAGCGTTTCGACGCGCTGGCGCAGGATTTCGCTCTCCGCCCTATAGCGGGCAAGGCGCGCCTTGAACTCGCCGTCCTGCTGCGCCATCACCTCGGACACCTCGGCCTGCAGCGCCAGTGGCTCGAGGTCCGGCGGCACCGCGATTTCGGAGAGGCCATCGCGCTCGGCCTCCAGCCGGGCGGCCCTGGTCCGCAGCGCGACAAGCTGATTGGTCAGACGCGCGACCTGCGTTTGCGCGATCGTGTCATCGAGAACGAAGAGCGGGTCGTCCTTTCTGACGGAATCGCCTTCCCTGGCGAAGATCTTGCGAACGATGCCGCCTTCGGGATGCTGGATCATGATGTTCTGACCGGCCGCCGCGACGATGCCGGGAGCGATGGTGGCCCCGGCCAGGGGCACGGTCGCCCCCCAGACGCCGAACCCGCCCACGAAAGCCAGGGTCACCAGATAGCCGGCGGCGGCAATCGTGCGCGTCTGCGTCGGGACCGCGGCATGCCACCGGCCCGCTCGGGAGCCGCCGTGGATGTTCTCGCCAATGGCCGACATGCCCGTCAGTTCAGCTTCGAATTTGCGGCGGTTGCGGATAGTCCCGGCACGCTGCCCGGCTTCAATGTCGCGCTGCCGATCTCGACAGGTCGCGGCATATCGCCATTCTGGCTTCGCCCGAGCTGGTTCAGGACCTCCCGAGCAGGCCCGTGCAGCTTCACCTCTCCGTCCCTCAGCACCACGATGGTATCGCATTTGGCGGCGATGGAAGGGCGATGCGTGACGATGACGACCGTCCGCCCTTCGGCCCGCGCGCGAATGACCGCCCGCTCCAGTGCGGCCTCGCCTTCGGGGTCGAGATTGGCGTTCGGCTCGTCCAGCACCAGTATAGCGGGACGGCCGTAAAGGGCGCGCGCCAGGCCGATGCGCTGCCTTTCCCCGCCCGAAAGCCTGACGCCCGCCGGACCGATGACGGTCGAATAGCCCTGCGGGAGACGAAGGATCAAATCATGGACCTGCGCGCGCTCAGCCGCCGCGACGATTTCGGTGGCAGGCGGGCCGGCTTCAAACCTGGCGATGTTCTGGCTGATCGTTCCAGGGAACAGTTCCACCTCCTGCGAGAGGTATCCCATGTGCTTGCCGAGCTGATCCGGCTCAAGGTTCTGGATGTCGGAGCCGTCGACGCGGACCACGCCCGAGTGAGGGCTGATGGCGCCGACGATCAGCCTGGCAAGCGTGGACTTGCCGGCCTGGCTCGGCCCGATGATGGCGACACACTCGCCGGCCGAAGCAGCGAAGCTCACCCGCTTGATGAGCGGCTGGCCTCCGGGAACGACGTTCGGCGGAAAATAGACGAGCTGGTCCAAGGTGAGCGCGCCGGTCGGCGGCGGCAGGTCGGGGCGGGCGGTTTCGGAAGGGACGCCCGGCGCCTGCAGCGCCGCGATCCTTTGCCAGGCCTGGCGCGCCTCGGCGATCTGCCGCCAGCTTCCGACGATCTGGTCGAGCGGCTGGAAGGCCCGTCCGGTTATGATCGATGCCGCGAAGATCGTTCCGGCCGTCATCTGCTGGCGCAGCACCAGATACGCGCCCGTCCCAAGCACGGCGAGCTGGACGATCATGCGGATGGTCCGGGACAGTCCGCCGAACAGCGCATTGGTCCGCCCCAGCCTGTCGGTCATGCCAAGCCATTTCGAATAGTTGCCGGCCCAGCTTTCGGTAGCGGCGGAGACCATGCCAAGGGCGCGCACCGTTTCGAAATTGCGCGCGAAGGTCTGGGCGGAGTTCATCGTCGCGGCCAGCAGTTCGCCAGCTTCCTTGCTGTCGCTTTTCGTCGCGAACTGATTGAGCAGGCTGACGGCGACCAGCACGACAGCGCCGACAAGCGCGACGGCAAACAGCAGCGGGTGAATGAAATAAAGCAGGATCAGAAAGAACGGCCCGAACGGCAAATCGAACAGGAAAAACAATGCCCTGGAGGCAACGAAATTGCGCAGGACGGCAAGGTCGCGCAAGGGCTGGACGTCGCCGAGGCCGGCGCGGGGGCTGCCGATCGCCGCCACAAAGGCGAGGGCTGCCCACCGCACCTCGAAGCGGGCCGCCAGGCGATTTGCATAGAGCGCGCGAACGACGTCCAGGATACCGAGGACGACGAGGCCGGCAACTGCCAGCAGGGTCAAATAAAGCAGCGTGCTGATACTCGAGGAAACCAGGACGCGGTCGTAAACCTGCACGAGGTAGAGGGGCGATATGAGGAGCAGCAGGTTCACGACGACGGAAAAAACGCCCATGTCGACCAGGCTCCTCGACAGTGGCAATCCGCTGCCGGAGACCGTCATTGATGTCACTCCGTCAATAATCGCGTCGATCTCTCATAGCGCGCACATTCGATGCCAGTGCGGGGAACTCAGCACGGCGTGGAAAATCGGCCAACCGCAAGTGCAACCCCAGGCCAGCCGCCTCGGCGCTCAAGGACCGGCAGCATTCCGCTCCCGGTCCCGGACAGATCATTGCCGCAACAGCCGCGGCAGGTACGCGGATCTAAGCGAATATGAAATCGGCGTTGGAGAAGTTTGAAGCGGAAAGGGTGTTTGTCGGGTCGTCGACGAGAACCGAAACCAGATGGCCCGACGAGTCATAGCCCTTGATCAGAACATCTCCGTCGGACAGGTCGTAGGCATAGACCGTGCCAGCGGCGCCAGAACTCGAATACTTGGTGATGCCCAGCTTTTCGAAGACGATGCGGTCAAGCCCGTCCTGGAAGTCCATGATCGTGTCCTGTCCCGAAAGCGCCGGGGTCGATTTGAAAACAAACCAGTCGGCGTCGGCGCCGCCCCATAGCAAATCAGATCCCGCCTCGCCGATCAGCTTATCGAAGCCGGCGTCGCCTCGGATCTGGTCGTTGCCGTCGCCGCCATAGAACAGATCGTTCCCGGTGCCGCCATAAAGCCTGTCCGCCCCGGCCTCTCCGGAGATCCAGTCATCGCCCGCATCACCGTATGCGACGTCGTCGCCTGCGCCGACCTCGATGCGATCATTGCCGGCCCCACCATGCGCCTCGTCAACGCCGGTCTCGGAATCGAGAATGTCGTCCCCGTTACCGCCGTCGAGATAGTTGTTGCCGTCGCCGCCGTCGACGCGATCGTTCCCTTCCCCTCCATAGACACGATCATTACCGGACTGGCCTTTCAGCGCGTCGTCGCCATCTTCGCCGTAGATGATGTCGTTGCCGGCCCCACCACCGACCGCCTGCTGCGTCACCTTTCCGGTCGCGGGGTCTACCCGGTTGTTGAACCCATCATTTCCGGAGCCGCAGTAGATGATGTCATCTCCGGGTCCGGCATCGATATAGTCTTCACCGGCCCCGCCGTAGAAGATGTCGTTTCCGCTGCCGCCCAGCAGATGGTCGTGGCCGTCGCCCCCGTCCAAGGTGTCGTTCCCATCTCCGGCATCCAGGACGTCGTTTCCCAAGCCTCCATAGAGCTTGTCGTTTCCGGGTCCTCCATCGAGCGCGTCGGCACCGTCGTTCCCCCAAATGAAATCATCGCCACCATAACCAAAAATCTGATCAGCCGAATTCGTCCCGGACAGCCGATCAGCCAGACTCGTCCCCTTAAGAATCATGTGATGTCCCTCGCAACGCCCCCCGGCACGCTCCGGCTATCCAATGAATGAGGCATAACGGTGGCCCGGGATATTAACAGGGCAGGCGGATTACTTTTGACCGATCGCGTTGATACAATAATTTGACGGGGGACCTTCACGCGATAACTCGACATTTGCTTAGTTATCGAACCCGATCCAATAACTGCTTATATGTCAACGTGTTGAGGAGCGCCTTCGGCAGCGCACTCGTCTTGCGTGCCGATTGCCTGAGTCAACAGATGCGCCGCGACAAGTGATCGCCAAGGCGCAGAGCCAGCGGCCCCGGCCGCCAATGTCGGGCTAGACCCGCGGCTGGAAAGATCGAACTGCCGGCCACGAACAGGTTATCCACATCGTGCAAACGGCAAATCCGTGTGGACCACGCCCGAGCGCGGGGCCCCGGAAATCCGGGTGAGCCCGATCCGATGGTAGCCGTCCGTCGCCTGGCCCAGGTAATGCCTCGGCGGGAACGTCACTAACCCGTTCGACTGTGGCGCGTCGGTCACCGCTATACCTCGCCCCGGAGGGTGGCGTCAGGAAAAATCCGGCTCATGTCTCGGAAATTCACCTTACTAGCCGGCGAAGCGTCCTCGTAGTCTCAATCGCCCAAAAACTGGGCGATGGCTGGGAGGAAGCAATGGACAGACTGAGACGCGTTCTTACCCTTTCGACGGCGACTGTACTGATTACCTCGGTCGCTGCTCCGATTGCCAGGATCGCTTACGCTGAAGCCGAGGGCGGCAGCGCTGAAGGCGGTGGCGGCACTGAAGGCGGCGGCGGCAGCGAGGGTGGTGGCGGAACTGAAGGCGGCGGTGGCACCGAGGGTGGTGGCGGCACCGAAGGCGGCGGCGGCTCCGAAGGCGGCGGCGGCACCGAGGGTGGTGGCGGCTCCGAAGGCGGCGGCGGCTCCGAAGGCGGCGGCGGCTCCGAAGGCGGCGGTGGCGGTGGCAAGAGCAAACACGCCAACAACGGCTTCGGCAATGGCGGTGGCGACGGCGTGCCCGGCAAGTCCAAGCATTCCGACACCAATCGCTAGCGAGCGTATAAGAGATGCAAAAGGGCGGTCCTCCCGAGGAGGATCGCCCCGGGATTTCGGGCCGTTGACGAGAGGTCAGCGACGCTTCACAGCCTCGGTTCTCCCCCTCGCCCTTCAACTTGGGCGGACAGCCGGGCGCGGCGCTCGGTCAAGATGTTGAAAATCGCTTTTCCCGCAAGGCGAGAGATAAAGGCGTTTACGCGAATGCGCCGTGGCAGTGCTTGTACTTCTTGCCGGAGCCGCAAGGGCACAGCTCGTTGCGGCCAACCTTGCCCCAGGTGGACGGCCTCTTCGGGTCCCGCTCAGCGGCCGGCACCATGCGGGCATCCGAACGCGTCAGGGTCATAACCCCCGCATCGTCGTAGCCTTCGCCAAAATCGTCCTCGCCGGTGGTGCCGTCGATGTGGCTGCCGTGAACCTCAGGGGCTTGCGGCGGCGGGGCTTCGGCTGCCTGGCGCACCAGCTCGACGCGCATCAACTGCGCGGTGACGGCCTGGCGCAGATTGCCGAGCATGGCCTGGAAAAGCTCGAAACTCTCCTGCCTGTACTCCTGCAGCGGGTCGCGCTGCGCATAGCCGCGGAAGCCGACCACAGAGCGCAGATGGTCGAGATTGACCAGATGCTCGCGCCACAGATGGTCTAGCGTCTGCAAGACGATCGAGCGCTCGACATAGGCCATGATATCCGCGCCGAAACGCTGGGCGCGGTCGGCGGCGGCTGCGTTGGCGGCCTCCGTGATGCGCTCGCGTATATTGCTCTCGTCGATGCCCTCTTCCTTGACCCATTCCGTGACGGGCAGGTCGAGGTTGAGGTTGACGGCCGTGGCTTCCTTCAGGCCGGCCGCGTCCCACTGCTCGGCATACGCCGTCTCGGGGATGTGGCGGGCGACCATCGCATCGATCACCTCCTGGCGCATCTCGGCGACGGTCTCCGACAGGCTCTCACCGTCCATCAATTCGAGGCGCTGCTCGAAGATGACCTTGCGCTGGTCGTTCATCACGTCGTCGTATTTCAGCAGGTTCTTGCGGATGTCGAAGTTGCGCGCCTCGACCTTCTTCTGCGCCTTCTCCAGCGCCTTGTTGATCCAGGGATGGATGATCGCCTCGCCTTCCTTGAGGCCCAGCGTCTTCAGCATGCCGTCCATGCGGTCGGAGCCGAAGATGCGCATCAGGTCGTCCTGGATGGAAAGGTAGAATTTGGAGCGGCCAGGGTCGCCCTGGCGGCCGGAGCGGCCGCGGAGCTGGTTGTCGATGCGGCGCGATTCGTGACGTTCGGTCGCGAGCACGTAAAGGCCGCCGGCGGCCAGGGCCTTTTCCTTGAGCCGCTGCACGTCGGCGCGGATCGCCGCTTCCTTCGTCTCGCGCTCGGGGCCTTCCGGCACCTCGGCGAGTTCCTGGCGGATGCGCATGTCGGGATTGCCGCCAAGCTGGATGTCGGTACCGCGGCCAGCCATGTTGGTGGCAATCGTGATGGCGCCCGGCACGCCGGCCTGGGCGACGATATAGGCCTCCTGCTCGTGGTAGCGAGCATTCAGCACCTGGAAGTTCTTCACACCTTCCTTGCGCAGCCGCTCGGCGAGCAGCTCGGATTTCTCGATCGAGGTGGTGCCCACCAGGATCGGCTGGCCCTTGGCGGCAGCGTCGCGGATCTCCTGGACGATCGCCTTGTATTTTTCCTCGACCGTCCGGTAGACCTCGTCGTCCTCGTCGAGCCGGATAACCGGCAGGTTGGTCGGGATCTCGACCACATCGAGGCCGTAGATGTTGCCGAACTCTTCCGCCTCGGTGGCGGCCGTGCCGGTCATGCCGGCGAGCTTCTTGTACATGCGGAAGTAGTTCTGGAAGGTGATTGACGCCAGCGTCTGGTTCTCGGGCTGGATCTGCACGTGCTCCTTGGCTTCGAGCGCCTGGTGCAGGCCCTCCGAATAGCGGCGGCCAGGCATCATGCGGCCGGTGAACTCGTCGATGATGACGATCTCCCCGTTGCGGACGATGTAGTCCTTGTCCCTCTGGAACAGGCGATGGGCCTTCAGCGCATTGTTGACGTGGTGGACCATGGCGACGTTTTCGACGTCGTAGAGCGACTCGCCCTTGAGCAGGTCGTTCGCCTCCAGCATGTTCTCCACTTTCTCGGTGCCGCCTTCCGTGAAGATCGCGGTGCGCTGCTTCTCGTCGATCTCGTAATCTTCCGGCTGCAGCTTCACGATGAGCGCGTCGACGGTGTTGTACATCTCCGAGCGGTCTTCGAGCGGGCCTGAGATGATGAGCGGCGTACGAGCCTCGTCGACCAGGATCGAGTCCACCTCGTCGACAATGGCGAAATGGTGGCCGCGCTGCACCATCTGCGCGCGTTCGTACTTCATATTGTCGCGCAGATAGTCGAAGCCGAGCTCGTTGTTGGTGCCGTAGGTGACGTCGCAGGCATAGGCCGCGCGGCGCTGCTCGTCGGAAAGGCCGTGCACGATTACGCCGGTGGTCAGCCCGAGGAAACCGTAGACGCGGCCCATCCATTCGGCGTCGCGGCTGGCAAGGTAATCGTTGACGGTGACGACATGCACGCCCTTGCCTTCGAGCGCGTTGAGATAAACCGGCAGCGTGGCGACCAGCGTCTTGCCCTCGCCGGTGCGCATTTCGGCGATCGAGCCCGAATGCAGCACCATGCCGCCGATCAATTGTACGTCAAAAGGACGCAGGCCGATGGCGCGCCTGGCAGCCTCGCGGACGACGGCAAAGGCCTCGACCAGGATGGAATCGAGCGTCGCGCCAGCGGCGAGCTTCTCCTTGAATTCGACTGTCTTGGCGCGCAGTTGCTCGTCGGTAAGCTTGCTGATCTGAGGCTCCAGCGCGGTGATTTCCGCAGCACGCGGGCGCAGCCCCTTGATGCGGCGATCGTTGGAGGAGCCGAAGATTTTGCGGGCCATGCCGCCGAGACTGACCATCCGCTGGTCCTTTCAATTCCAAGCTTGCCGGGCGAGGCCTCGCGATGGCCGAACCCGTCCCGACGCCGACAGATGGCAGGGTCCACGAGCCTCCTTGAAATGCGTGAGGGCGGACTGCAAATGACGATTTCTGTGCTTCCGGTGCTCACATACGCTTATGCACGCTGCGCTCCGGTTCTCGAAATCTCCATTTTCGCCGCGCCCTGACGCATTTCCAAGAAGGCTCTACCAACCAAAAGCGTCCAGAAAAGGGTTCTGGACGCAAAGACGAAGGACAGATAAGAGGGGCCCGAACCGATGTCAACGTAGCAGCAAAGCCTGCTGCGACGCGGAAATCTGCCCTCGCGACAAGCCCCTTCGCGAATCCCGATCCTTCGGAGAAGTTTCAATGTTGCTGTCACTGTTTCGCGGCTCGTTCGCCCGCCTGTTCGCGATCGTCACCCTTTCGCTGCTCGGGACTGCCATGGGCTCCGCCCAGGACACGACGCAGCCAGCGCCTGCCGCTCCCTCGCCCGACATCGTCGTAGGCACGGTGAACGGCCAGCCGATCACCGAAGGCGACCTGGCCCTGGCGCTCGCCGACCTCGACCCGCAATTCTCGCGGCTGCCGCCGGAGCAGCGGCGCGCGGCGGCGATGTCGGCGATCATCGAGATCAAGGTGCTTGCAGCCAAAGCGGCTGAGGAGGGGCTGGACAAGACGCCGGAATTCCAGCGCCGCATCACATTCCTGCGCGACCGCACGCTGCACAGCGCCCTCGTCGAGGCCGATGTCGCCGGCAAGATCACCGATGAGGAAATCCGCGCCCGCTACGACCAGGAAATCGCCAACACGCCGCCGGTCAACGAGGTGAAGGCGCGCCATATCCTGGTGAAGACCAAGGAAGAAGCGCAAGACATCATCAAGCAGCTCGACGGCGGGGCGGATTTCGAGAAGATGGCCAACGAGAAGACCAACGACCCGAGCGGCAAGGCTTCGGGCGGCGATCTTGGCTGGTTCGGGCCGGGGCAAATGGTGCCGGAATTCGAGAAGGCGGCGTTTGCGCTCAATGCCGGCGAATACACCAAGGAGCCGGTGCAGTCTCAGTTCGGCTGGCACGTCATCAAGGTCGAGGACAAGCGCGTGAAGCAGCCGCCGGCATTCGAGCAGGTGAAGGACCAGGTGCGCTCGCTGCTGTTGCGCGAGAAATACTTCGCGCTGGTGAAATCTGTCCGCGACGCGGCGACCGTCGATATCGCCGATCCCGCGTTAAAGGCAGGCGTCGAGCAGATCGAGAAGCAGCAATAGCGCGCTCCGCGCCACACAAGGCGACCTCACCGGGGGCGAAGGCGGTGCGTGCACGCCGCCACATTTTACGAAGTGCTGTGGCATTTTGCAGCTTTTTGACCGAAATGTACCGGTAGTCGGAAACAAAGCCACGCATTCGCGACATCGTCCTGAAACAGACGCGCTATAGGCCCTCTGCCGCCGGAGGAGCATGCGAGTGGCTTAGCCCGGAATTCCTCCTGCCAAATAAAGCGTGCGACCGCGAATCCGGCAGCAAGAGCTGGTTGCGGCTGCCACGGCCCGAACCCCAGGAGGAGAGAAATGACCAAGCATGTTGTCATGACGGCGTTGGCCGTCTTCGCATTCGGCGGCGTGGCGGCGGCCGAAGACCTGAAGCCGATGCAGGCCCGCAGCATCGATCTCGGCGCGATGGCCGGGGTTGCCTATTATACGGTCGAGCCGGAAGGCTATCACGTCGTCGCCACGCTGGCGGGAAGCGACGCCGGCACCCCGGTCCGGTTCGAGGCGACGCTGGTGTCCGGCCAGACGGTCACCCTGTCGACCCCGCGCGAAGGAGGCACCCAACCCGTCAAGGTCGAGATCAGCCGGGTGGCCGACCAGGTCCTGGTTGAGGACGCCAGCGCGATCAACTGACCCGGCTGCAAGTGGGACCATGCGCAGCCGGCCCGGCCTGCGACTGCCGGAGGCGGGTTTTACGCGGTGGCGCCCGTTCGGAGGAACCTGCAGCCGCGCGAGCGGTTCTATGTAGGGGCTGAACGAAAAAGGGTGATCCTCATGGCCCGATGCGACCTTTGCGGAAACGACTACGACAAGGCCTTCACCGTAACGATGGAAGGGCGGACCTTTACGTTCGACAGTTTCGAATGCGCGGTCCAGAAGCTCGCTCCGACCTGCGGCCACTGCGGTTGCAGAGTTATCGGGCACGGCGTCGAAGAGGATGACGTCATCTACTGCTGCGCCCACTGCGCGAAAGCGGAAGGCGCGACGGCAGTCGTCGACCACGCCGCCTGAATCCGGCACGCCCCGCGTAGCGAGAGTTCCTTCGCCGTGGGGGTTCAGCCGCGAGCGTCGGCCGGCAGGTGAACTTCTCCGGCAAAGACCCGGTGATGCTCGACGAATTCCGGCCGGTCGAGCAGGAAACGATCGTCTTCCGGATAGTAGACTGCGCGTTCCGGGTGCGGCCCGGCGAAGCCGCGGACGGCGTCCATATCGCGCCACCAGCTCAATGTGGTCACCTCGCTGACGCCGTCGCCGAGGGTGCGCATCATCATCTGATAGCCGAGATTGCCAGGCGTGTTCTTGCAATCGGTGAGTCCGGTCTCGGCGATATAGGCGACGTACTCCTCCTCGTCGGCCGTGCTGATGCGGCCGCTCCATTTGCGCAGGATGATTGCGGGCTCGCTCATCGTTACCTCCCAAGACAAGTCGGAAGACCCATACGCCTCAGGCATGGGGATAACAGCAAAAATCTTGCGCGGCGGGGCGGTCTGGGGCAAAGGGTGCCGTCCCTTCACGCCACGTCTCCAGAGCCTCCATGTCGACCAAAGTCTCGCCGCTCGCGCCGAAGTCCTTTCTGAAGCTGCCGCTGATCGAAGGCGTGCGCATCGCCACCGCCGAAGCCGGCATCAAGTACAAGAACCGCACCGACCTGATGGTGATGGTCTTCGACGAGGGGACCGAGGTCGCCGGCGTGTTCACGCGATCGAAATGCCCGTCCGCGCCGGTCGATCTGTGCCGCGCAAACCTTGCAGGCGACAAGGCGCGGGTGCTGGTCGTCAATTCCGGCAACGCCAATGCCTTCACCGGCAAAAAGGGCCGCGAATCGACGAGGATCGAAGCCGAGGCGGCCGCCAAGGCGGCGGGCTGCAAGGCGAGCGAAGTGTTCCTCGCCTCGACCGGTGTGATCGGCGAGCCGCTCGACGCCAGCCGTTTCGCGCATCTGCTCGATGACCTTGCCGAGAAGGCCGAGCCCGGCCGCTGGGCCGACGCCGGCGAGGCGATCATGACCACCGACACCTATCCGAAATATGCCACGGCGACCGCGGCGCTCGGCGATGCGGAGGTGACGATCAACGGCATTGCCAAGGGCGCGGGCATGATCGCGCCCGATTTGGCGACGATGCTCTCCTTCGTGGCGACCGACGCGCCGATCGCGGCCGATGCGCTGCAGGCGCTGCTCTCGGTCGGTGTGAGCAAGACGTTCAACGCGGTGACGGTCGACAGCGACACCTCGACCAGCGACACGCTGCTTTTGTTCGCAACGGGAGCGGCGGGAAAGCGCGGCGCGCCGCGCATCACCGACGCCAGGGATGCTCGCCTGGCGCAGTTCCGCCGCGCGCTCAACTGCGTGCTGAAGTCGCTGGCGCTGCAGGTGGTGCGCGACGGCGAGGGCGCGCGCAAGCAGGTTGAGATTACGGTGACCGGCGCGAAGTCGTCGCGCTCGGCGAAACGGATCGCGCTGTCGATCGCGAACTCGCCGCTGGTCAAGACCGCAATCGCCGGCGAAGACGCTAATTGGGGCCGGGTGGTCATGGCGGTCGGCAAGGCCGGCGAGCCGGCCGACCGCGACCTGCTCTCGGTGTGGTTCGGCGACATTCGCGTGGCGCATGAGGGCGAGCGCGACCCGAACTACTCGGAAGCAGCGACCTCGGCCTACATGAAGCAGGACGAGATCACGATACGCGCCGATATCGGGCTCGGCCGAGGCAAGGCGACAGTGTGGACCTGTGACCTCACCAAGGAATATGTGGAGATCAATGGCGACTACCGGAGCTGAGAGCCTGCCTCGAATGCGTGATGACGGACTGCAAAACAGCGCCTTGCGCGCTTCCGGTGCTGGCGTACCTTCAAGTTCGCTCGCTCCGCTCCGGTTCTCGGAATCGCGATTTTTCGGCGCGTCCTGACGCATTTCGAAACAGCTTCTGAGGCAATGGTGGCCAAACAACGGAAGGAACGCCGGCCTGATTTCGCGACGGTGCGCCGCTTCGAGGCGGCGGGCTTCCGCGCCTGGCCGGCCGCTTCGGTAAGCTATGACGGGACCTGGGCGGTGAGGTTGACCGCAGGCCACCCGGCGAAGCGCCTCAACTCGGTCAATCCCCTGGATCCCGCCGATATCAGCGACCTCGAGGCGCGGATTGCGCGCATCGGTCGCCGCTTCCAGGCTTACGGCCGCCCGCTCACCTTCCGCATCTCGCCGCTTTCTGGAAGGAAGCTGTCGACCCATCTCGACCGCGAAAGCTGGTTGTCGTTCGACGAATCGCTGGTGATGCACCTCGACCTCGACAAGGCCGAACTGTCGGAGGCGATAGATCAGATCCCGCTCAAGGACATAGGCCGTTTCGTGACGGCGGCGCTCGCCGTGCGCGGCGCCGATCCGGCGGGGCGTGCGGGCTTGTCGGAGATCATCAGCTCGATCAAGGCGGATGCAGGGCTCTTCGTGCACGAGAGCGAAGGGCGACCGGTGGCGAGCGCGATTTGCGTGCATGACGGCGATCTTGCCGGCCTGTTCGAAATCGCCACCGAAGGCAAGGAGCGGCGCAGGGGCCATGCGCGGCGGCTGGTGCTCTCGGCGCTGAAATGGGCGCGCCAGCATGGCGCAAGGCAGGCCTGGCTGCAGGTGGAGGCGGACAATCCGCCAGCGCTCCCGCTCTACCGTTCACTCGGGTTCGAGGAGATCTACCGCTACCATTACCGCAGGCCGCCACGAGAGCAGGCCGATGAATAGCGGGGCCAAGCCGGTGCTGCTGGTCGCCGCCTGCGCACTCGTCGACGCTGACGGGCGCGTGCTGATCACGCAGCGGCCCGAGGGCAAACCGCTGGCGGGGCTCTGGGAGTTTCCGGGCGGCAAGGTCGAGCCGGGCGAAACGCCAGAGCAGACGGTAATCCGCGAACTCCAGGAGGAGATCGGGGTCGAGACGCAGGCCGCCTGCCTTGCGCCGCTGACCTTCGCCAGCCATAGCTACGAGGCCTTCCACCTTCTGATGCCGCTGTTCGTGTGCCGCCGCTTTGCGGGCGTGCCACAGGCGAAAGAGGTTCAGGCGCTGAAATGGGTGAGGCCCAAGCAGTTGCGCGACTACCCGATGCCGCCGGCGGACGCGCCGCTGATACCCTTTCTGATCGACCTGCTTTAGGTGCGTTGATCTTCAGGTGAGGCGAACCCTGCCTGCCGTTGGCCAGGATTAATCGATCCTTTATCCGAACGTGAAAAGTTGAGCGAAGGACGGGAAGGTCCGTCGGGCAACACAAGCGCGTCCAGGGGGCGGCGTCCAGGGGCAAGCATGGAAAACGACTGGGAGGTGGTGCGCGGCGACCGCAGGTTGCCGTCGGGCGGCACAGGGGTGGGAATATTGCGCATCACGCTGCTGTTCGGCTCCGCGGCCGTGGCGCTGGCGCTGATCGTCGCACCGCTCGCCGACAGCCAGACTCGCGACTACGCGGCCGACAACGGCTCAGCGTCGGGCCTCGACGACATCACGACGGGCAGCATCGGCAAGTCGGGCAATGTGTACACGATCCACAAGAGCGTGCTGCAGTCGTCGTCGCGGGACGCGGTGTGCGTAATCCATCACGACGGCAGGCGGGAAGGCGACTGCTGACGGCGTCGCGGAAGCGATTTCACCGCTGGTTAAGAGTGCTGCGTTAATCTTCCTTAACGGCCGGCCGCTAGACTGCGGACAAACAGGATGTCGACATGCGAGTGATCATCGGCAGATTTCTGAAAGATCAGAACGGCGCGACAGCGGTCGAATACAGCATCATCCTTGCCGTGCTGTCGCTGGTGATCGTGGCCGGCATTCAAGGTTTCGGCAACTCGATGGTGAACATGTTCACCCGGGCATCCGCTATCCTCGACGCAAGTTGGCAGCGCGACTAGCCTACTTCAGCACCTTCGTCAGCGAAATCTCGGCGCTACCGGGCTTGAGCGGTTTCTGCTGCGAGGCGTGCGGCGCCCAGCCTGACATCCAGACGGTGGCGAAGGTTGCCCGCACGCGGCCGTCCGGGTCGGAAAAGCGCTCGGCGTAGATTTGCGCCGCACGCACGAACAGGCGGCGTGAGGCGGGCCGCCGAGAACGGGCGGCGAGCGCGTTCGAAGCGCCCATCGCGCGCAGGTCGCGCATCAGCTCGAACATGGTTGAGTAGCGGACCGTGAGCGGCTCTACGTCTGCGACGGGAAGCGCGAAGCCTGCGCGCTGCAGCAGCGCGCCGGCATCGCGAACGTCGGTGAACGGGGAAACGCGCGGACTTGCGCCGCCGTAGAGCTCGGTTTCGGCGGCGAGCAGGCTCTCGCGCAGCTCGGCCAGCGTGCCGCCGCCGGCCATGGCGCCGAGGAACAGGCCATCCGGCCTCAGTGCGCGGCGGATCTGGATCAGCGCGCCCGGAATGTCGTTGGCCTCGTGCAGCGACATCAGCGAGACGGCGAGGTCCATGCTTTCAGGCTCGAGCGGGATGTGGTCGAAGCTGCCGATCTCGCCAGCCTCGCCACTGAGGAAGGCGGCGTCGGCTTCTATGCGGACGGCGGATTCTACCTTGCCGCTCGCCAGCATGGCCTGGCGCGCGGCGGAAGTGCCGCAGAACAGGGCTGCCGCATGAGCGAAGCGGCGCTCGACCGCCGACAGGCGTTCGGCGAGGTCCTCGACGGCGCGGTCGAGCAGGAAGGACACGCCGGGCACCGCGGCGCCAAGCGCGCGCCGCTTGTGCCGGAGGATGAGGTCGTCGTCGAAGATCGGCTGCAAAGGCTTGCCTTGTGTACCTGGATTCTTGCCGATGGCGGCCGGCCCGTTGGCGCGCTATTGTCAGTCATTCTTGTTTGTCGCGCGTCCGGACGGAAACCGGTAGCCACTTTTCCTGGACGCGCTCTGATGGGGCACCACTTGGCGGATCGGGGGAAAGAGTTCAAGGCCCTTGCCGGGCGCGCGCTTGGCTGGACGGCCCAGCTTCTGTTTCCGCCGGTCTGCGCGGGCTGCCGCCGCCAGGTCGCAGAACCCGGAACGCTGTGCGGCGCCTGCTGGCCGAAGCTGCGCTTCCTGGAAAAGCCGTGGTGCCCGGTGATGGGCACGCCGTTTTCCTACGACATGGGCGAGGGCGTTCTTTCAGCGGAAGCGATCGCCAACCCGCCGCCGTTCGGGCGGGCGCGTTCGGCGGTCGTCTATTCGGGCGTGGCGCGGCAGATGGTGCAATCGCTGAAATATGATGACGGCACACAGCTTGCGCCGTGGATGGCGCGCTGGATGATCAGGGCAGGCGCCGAGCTGATCGCGGAGGCGGAAGTCATCGTGCCGGTGCCGCTGCACTGGCGGCGATTTCTGAGACGACGCTTCAACCAAGCGGCGGAGCTGGCGCGCGGTGTCGCCAGGCTCTCCGGCAAGCCGTTCGAGCCGCTGGCGCTGTCGCGCGTCAAGGTCACGCAACAGCAGGTCGGGCTCGGCGTGCTGGCCCGCGAGGATAATGTGCGGGGCGCGTTTCGCGTATTGCAGGAACAGGAGATACTGGTTCGAGGACGGCGCGTGCTGATCGTGGATGACGTTTATACGACCGGCGCAACGGCTTCGGCCGCCGCGCGGGCGCTGAAGCGGGCAGGGGCGGCCGGCATGGATGTGCTCACCTTCGCGCGTGTCCTGCCCGGGGACTTCTCGGCGGACGAGACGGAGCCTATATAGGCCGCGAAGGATTTTGAGAATTCCATGGCGGATGTGACGATCTACACGCGCATGATGTGCGGCTACTGTTCGGCGGCAAAGCGCCTGCTCGACCAGAAGGGCGTGGCTTACACTGAGCACGATGCGAGCTTCTCGCCGGAGCTCAAGCAGGAAATGATAGCGCGTGCGAACGGCCGTGTGACCTTTCCGCAGATATTCATCGGCGACGTGCATGTCGGTGGCTGCGACGAGCTCTATGCGCTCGACGAGCAGGGGCGGCTGGACGGGCTGCTCAAGACCGGGCAATTGAACTGAATAAAGGCTGAGGCGGGCGATGGCGACTTTCATTGCGGCGGCGATCCAGATGCGTTCCAGCACCGACGTGCTGCGCAACGCGGCACTCTTCGAGAATGCAGTGCGCGATGCCGTGGCGAACGGCGCGACCTATGTGCAGACGCCGGAGATGACCGGTGCGCTGGTGCGCGACAAGGCGGCGCTGCGGGCTTCGCTGCTGCCAGAAGAGAGCGACGCGATCGCGCTTGCCGCCGCGCGGCTTGCTGGCGAGCTCGGCATCCACCTGCATGTCGGCTCGACGGCGATCGCCAGGACCGACGGCAAGGTGGCAAACCGCGCCTTCCTGTTCGGGCCCGACGGCGGCCGCATCGCCACCTACGACAAGATCCATATGTTCGACGTCGACCTCGACCGTGGCGAGAGCTGGCGCGAGTCGGCAACCTATGAGCCGGGCACCGAGGCGGTCGTTGCGGACCTGCCCTTTGCCAAGCTTGGCTTTGCGGTGTGCTACGACTTGCGTTTCCCGCAGCTCTTCCGCGCCGAGGCGATGGCCGGCGCCGAGGTTCTGACCGTGCCGGCCGCTTTCACGCGGCAGACTGGCGAGGCGCATTGGCATGCGCTGTTGCGCGCCCGCGCCATCGAGAACGGCGCCTGGGTGATTGCGGCCGCGCAGGGCGGGTTGCATGAGGACGGACGCGAGACTTTCGGCCATTCGCTTGTTGTCGACCCGTGGGGACGCATTATTGCGGAACTCAACAGTGACGAACCCGGCATCCTCTATGCCGAGATCGATACGGCTGCCGTCGCCGAGGCGCGCAAGAAAATCCCCAACCTGAAGAACGCGCGCGACTTCAAGGTCGCGACCGTCACGCCCGTCGCGGAGCGGCTGAGGGCTGCATCTTGATCCGTTTCAGCCTTTCCTGCGACCACGACCACGAATTCGAGGGCTGGTTCCGCAGCAGCGACGATTTCGAGAAGCAGAAGAAGCGGGGGTTGATCGACTGCCCCGAATGCGGTTCGCATCGCGTCCAGAAGAGCCTGATGGCGCCAGCCGTCTCAACCAGCCGCAAGCAGGAGAAGGTCGCGCTGGCGATGAATGCCGAGCAGCGCAGGATCATGACCGAGATGAAGACGCTCTCGGAAAAGATGCGCGAGAACGCCGATTACGTCGGCGACAAGTTTGCCGACGAGGCGCGCAAGATCCATTTCGGCGAGGCGGAGGAGCGCGGCATCTATGGCGAAGCCTCGCTCGACGAAGCCAAGAGCCTCGCCGAGGACGGCGTGCCGTTCATGCCGATACCGGTGTTCCCCGACGAGCAGAACTGAGGATCAGGCAGCGTCCTGCCGAGCGAGCAGGGCGCCGATCACATCGTTCGAGTCTGCCGTCCAGCCGAAGAGAAGCTCGATAGCAAGGAGCGACGCCTCGTAGTTGCTGCGCGGCGAATCCAGGGCGATCGGTTCGGCCGTGCAGTCGCGGAGGAGGACGCAGCGATAGTCACGGAACATGGCGTCACGCAGGGTCGACTCGACGCACACGCTAGTAGTGGCCCCAGTGAAGATCAGCGTTTCGACGTCCTTGGCGCGCAGGATGGAATCGAGCTTCGTTTCGAAAAACGCGCTGAAGCGATGCTTGGAAATCACGACGTCGCCCAGTTGAGGTGCGAGTTCAGGCACAATCGCCGTATTCCATGTGTCGCGGATCAATACCCTGCTATCCATGCCGTCCAGTGCGGTCACGTTGTGGCCGACATTCATGCGCCTGTGCTTGATAAAGTGAGGCGAATGTTCGCCGCCGGCATCCGACAGGTCGGGATTGTGCTCCTGTCTAGTGTAGATGATCGGCAAGCCAGCATTGCGCGCCGCCTCGAGCACGCGCGCGATGGGCTGGACGATGCGCTGGATTGACGAAATGTCGATACCGGCGCGGTCGAACATGCCGCCAGGGCTGCCGAAATCATGCTGCATGTCGATGACGATGACGGCTGTCCGGGCAGGATCGAAGCTGACCGATTCAGGCCGCGCAGCAAAAGAATATTGCGTTCCCATCAGTGACCCCCAATGAAGACGTCGCTTGCACGCCGCCAAGAGCTGCCCTGACGGCAACCGCATCATGCGCGCATTTTCCGGCAGACCTCAAGCTAGATCTAGGCTCTCAACCAGCTTCGCCAGCAGCCCGGCCAGGGTGTCCTGCTCCTCCCGCGTGAGGCCTGACAGGATCTTGTGCTCGTTCTCGACATGCGCCGTGACGGCCTCGTCGATCAGGGCTTTCCCCTTGTCGGTCAGTTGCACGACGACGCCGCGTCGGTCAGCCGGGTGCGGCCCGCGGCTGATCAGCCCCGCTTTCTCCAGCCGGTCCAATCTCGCGGTGATGGCGCCTGAGGTGACCATGGTGGCCTCGTAGAGGGCGGTCGGGGTCAAGGCGTAAGGCGGACCGGAGCGGCGCAGCGTCGCCAGCACGTCGAACTCGCCGGACTGCAGGCCGAACTGCGCGAAGACCGGCGCCAGCCGGTCGCGAGAGATGAGGTTGGCGGCTTCGCTCAAGGCGCCAAGCATAGCCATCGGCCGGCAGTCCAGGTCCGGCCGTTCCTTCTGCCATTGTTCGAGTGCCTTTGTTGCGCGAGTCATCTATCTCAACGTTAAGTATCTTGACATCAAGAATATTAGAGCTATCTTAGCGCGAAACCTGGCGCATGAACAGGTCGCCCATGGAGCCTCGCTAATGACTGTGCTCGCTGCCAAAGAGGTTCGGATGGACAAGCTTTGGAACTCGGCATTCGCCCTGTTGATCCTGACCGGCGGCTTGCTCGGACTGACGCTGCCGTTCGGCAAGATCGCGACGGAGGCAGGCGTACCCGCGATGCTGTGGGGCATCGTGATCTCCGGCGGCGCCGGCGGCGTGCTGCTTGCCGCGCTGCTGCTCTCCGGGCGGCGAATGCAACTTACGGCGCACCGGCTGCGCTACTTCACGATCGCCGCTGCGGTCTCCTACGCGATCCCCAATCTGCTGATGTTCTCGGCCATCACGCATCTCGGCGCCGGCTATACGGGCATCATGTTCACGCTGTCGCCGGTGATCACGCTGGTGCTGTCGATAGCGCTGCGCGTGCGGCGCCCGAACCTGCTCGGCATTGCCGGCATCGCGGTCGGCTTCGTCGGTGCGATCATGGTGGCAACGACGCGCGGCGAGGTCGGGCAGCCGGCCGACCTGTTCTGGGTCGTGATCGGCCTGCTGATCCCGGTCTTCCTGGCGGCCGGCAACATCTACCGCACCTTCGACTGGCCGGAAGGCACCGGGCCGATCGAGCTCGCCGCCGGCAGCCATCTCGCCGCGGCGGCGATGCTGCTGGCGCTGCTGTTTGCCACCGGCAACGCCGGCACATTCGCGACGCTCGCTGCCGTGCCGGCGGTGACGCTTGCGCAGGTCGCGTCGAGCTCGGCCATGTTTGCGTTCTTCTTCCGCCTGCAGGCGGTCGGCGGTCCGGTCTATCTTAGCCAGATCGGCTATGTAGCCGCCGCTGTCGGCTTGGTTACGGGCACGGTGTTTCTCGGGGAGCACTACCAGGCGCTGACCTGGATCGGTGCGGCGATCATCACCGTCGGCGTGCTGATGACGACCAAGGCGCAGAAGTAGCGGTTGATTTGTGGATAGGCCGATCAGGCCCCCTCATCCGGCCGTCCTTCGGCAAGCTTAGGACGGCCACCCTTCTCCCCCTCGGGGAGAAGGGGTTGGCGCTGGCGCCAGACGATCTCCTCTCCCCAACGGGGAGAGGGTAGCCGAGCGAAGCGGAGGCCGGGTGAGGGGGGCAGCAGCTTGCCTGGATCAACCCTTCCGAGCAGTCGCCAGCCAGGCGCTCGTGGAAAGCGTCGCCGGGAGCTGACCTTCCAGCGAGCGCCTGAGCCGGTCCAGCGCGCGGCCCTCGATCTTGGACCATTCAGTCGGGCTGGAATTGTGTTTCATCATGGTGACCGGCGCCATGGCGCGAACGATGTCGTCCCAGAAACGCTCGACATCATCGACGTCAAAGCCGTGCGTGACCGCTTCGATGCGAATGTCGGCGAAGCCGGCGGCGTGCATCTCGGCCTCGAACACGTCGCGATCCTCCAGCGTGGACAGAGGCTGGGTAGGCTGGGGTGGAGTATCGTCCGGCTGCAGCGCGGCAAAGACCACGCGATAGAACGGCGACTGTTCGGCCGGCAGCCAGCTCGACACCAATGCCTGCCCGCCGGGGACCAGGACGCGGTGAAGCTCGGCAAATCCTTTCGCGCGATCCGGAAAGAACATCAGGCCGAACATCGAGACGCCGAGGTCGAAGCTGCCGTCCTCGAACGGCAGCGCCTGACCGTCGGCATCGACGATGTCGAGGTTGGTGGCGCCGGCGAGGGCAGCATTGCTGCGCAGCTGGGCGAGCATTCCGGCGGAGAAGTCGACGCAAGTAACGTGCTTCACCACAGGCGACAGCAGCAACGTCGTCGTGCCGGGGCCACAGGCGATGTCGATCACTCGGGTTTCAAGCCCGTAATGGAGCCTCGCTAGCCCCGACCGGGAAAACAGGCCGAGAAACGGGCGGGTGATCTCATCGTAACCGTCGACGACGAGGTTCCATGGGTCGGGAGAGGCCAGCGGACTGAGGGGCCTGGCTTCGACTGTTTCGCTCATGTCCGTCCTCCGTCAGCAGTTGCGGCTGAGTCGAGCGCCTTCCGGAGCTTGGCAGGGGCGACGTTGCGCCAGGCCGTCAGCAGCGCGCTTTTCAGCGTAAGCTCGTCGGCGGCCGCCAGCAACACCCTGGTCCAGCCCTGGCGTCCCCAGCCGCCGTTGACCGGCTGGAACATCGCCGGCTCGCCGCCGACCAGCATCTCCTGCTGATCCGGCGTCAGCTTGACAACCGCGAGGCCGTCCTCGGGTAAGGTGGCGAAGACGCGGTTGCGGACGCGGAAGTCGGGCTTGTCGAAATGCGATTTTTCCTCCGCTTCCGGGAGGGCGAGCGCAAGGCGGCGGACGGTTTCTCGGTTCATGGCGAGCATCATGCCTGAAGCGAGGCGGCCGGTCTTGAAGGAATGTCACCCCGGAAGCGCCGGTGGCGAGCTAGACAAGCTCGGCTTTCAGCTCCGAGCGCCAATGCTGCAGGCGGTCCTTGAGCGCTGCAGCCTGGAAATATGCGGAGCTCTCCTCGTCCAGCCTTTCGATGATCTCGAACGCGAAGGCGTCCGCGCCCGACTCATTCCACGCCGACTGAAGCGCACGATTTGCGCCGGCATTCTGGCGCAGCGCGAACCAGACGCGGTTCTGGATCGTGGCCAGGTTCGGCGCGCTGCCGATCCATAGTTTGCCGGTTGGCATGCATCGCACGGCGTAAATGCCGGCGACGACTTTCTGCTCCTTGTATGCGGCAATCGCCGCCTTGCGCTCAGCGCCTTTCATGGGAACCTCCGATACCGAAGTGACCGGCGAAGCCTGTTCTCGAGGGATCACACCGCGCCCGCATCGGCCGCAGGCGCATCGGGGGTCGCGGGCAGAGGCCGCTCGGCCAGAACCATGTAGTTGACGTCCATGTCCCTGGAACGTTGCCAGCGATCGGCGAGCGGGTTGTAGACGACGCCGGTGCGGTCGATGATCGCCATGCCGGTCGGCGTCAGCGCCTTCTCCAGCTCGTCGGGGCGGACAAGCTTGGAGAACTGATGCGTGCCGCGCGGCAGCCAGCGCAGCACGTATTCGGCGCCGAAGATGGCGAGACCCAGCGCCTTCAGCGTGCGATTGATGGTGGCTATGAACATCAGGCCGCCGGGCGTCACCATCTCGGCACATTTGGCGATGTAGAAATCGACATCGGCAACGTGCTCGACCACCTCCATGTTGAGCACGACGTCGAACCGCTCGCCAGCCTCCGCAAGCTCCTCCGCTGTCGTGTTGCGGTAGTCGATCGTCACGCCGCTCTGCTCGGCATGGAGCTTCGCGACCTCGATGTTGGTCGCGGACGCGTCGGCGCCGACCACCTCGGCGCCGAGCCTGGCCATCGGCTCGCACAACAGGCCGCCGCCGCAGCCGATATCGAGGAAACGCAGGCCCTCGAAAGGACGCGCGGCACGCGGGTCGCGGCCGAAGCGAGCGGCCACCGCGTCGCGGATATAGACCAGCCTGATCGGATTGAACTTGTGGAGCACGGCGAACTTGCCGCTCGGGTTCCACCATTCGGCAGCAAGCGCGGAGAAATGGGCAATTTCGCCGGTGTCGATCGACGTGCGCAACGCTTCGGCCATGGGCGTGGTCTCCTCGGACGCAATGAAGTCGGGTTGCGCGGGGCGAAAGTCAAGGACACAGTTTCCCCCGGCAAAGGGTGCTGCGAGATTTCCCGTCTCAGGCAGCCGTTGACTTGCCGATCCGCCGCCACAGATGTTGGCCGACGGGTTCGCCGCCGGTCGGGCGACGGCTGACCGCAGCCGAGACGGGCATTTCATGAGGATATTCGTCAGCGGGGCCACTGGCGTGATCGGACGGCGCGTCATTCCGCTGTTGCTGGCGCAAGGACATCTGGTGACGGCCGGCGTGCGGGAGATGCCGGCTTCGTGGACCGCGGCGCGTCTCAGCCTCAAATATGCGAAGGTCGATCTGTTCGATGCGGATGCGGTGAAGCACGCTGTCGCCGGGCATGACGCGATCATCAACCTTGCCACGCATATGCCGTCTTCGGCCTGGCGGATGGTGTTTCGCAGCGCCTGGCGGCAGAACGACCGCATCCGTCGCGAAGGTGCGGCCAACATCGCCGCTGCCGCCCGTGAAGGCGAGGCGATCAGGCTGATCCAGGAATCCTTCGCGCCTGCCTACCCCGATCGGGGCGATGAGTGGATCGACGAAGAGGTGCCCCTGGACCCGGCTCGCTACAACAGGACAATCCTCGATGCGGAGCAAGCTGCGAGAGAGTTTTCCGGCACGGACCGCACGGGCGTGGTGCTGCGCTTCGCGGCCTTCTATGGACCGGATGCCATGCAGTTGCGCAGCTATGTCGACGCCCTCCGCTGGGGATGGGCAATGCTGCCGGGCCGTCCTGACGGCTTCATCTCTTCGATCTCGCATGACGATGCCGCCGCTGCGGTCGTCGCGGCCCTGAATGCGCCGGCCGGCGCCTACAATGTGAGCGATGACGAACCCGTGACGCATGCGATTTTTTTCGGGTCGCTTGCCGAGGCACTGAAATTGGGGCCGCCGAAATTCGTGCCGGACTGGACCATGCCACTGTTCGGAGCAGTCGGACCGACGATGGCGCGCTCGCAGCGCATTTCCAACCGGAAGCTGAAGCAGGCGACCGGCTGGGGACCACGGTTCGCGAGCGTGCGCGAAGGCTGGCCCGAGACCCTGGCGGGGATGAACGGCGGGTAGCTGGCGGCTTACCTGCGACGCCGCAATCCCGTTCCTGACATCATTCTGGCAGCAGCCGTTGTCCACAACTGTAACGATCGGCGCCTGCTTGCGTAGTCGACAGTATCACCCAGTTCGTAGGGAGGAACTCCATGCAGGAAATTCTTGCTTCCATCCTGTGGCGACGGCTCGATGCCGAAGGCCATGACGGCTGCCGTCTCTTACGCACTGCCGACGGCTTCGAACTTGCCGGGCATGCGCTGTTCGAACAGGATGGCGAGCCGTGCGGCATCGCCTACCGGGCGCAGTGCGCGGCAACGTGGCTGACGCTTTCCGCGAACATGCGCGGATTTCTGGGCGCGCGCGACATTGACTACGAAATTGCCCGGTCGTCCAACGGGACATGGACGTTGAACGGTGTCGAGCAGCCGCAGGCCGAAGGGCTGATCGACATCGATCTCAACTTCACGCCGGCGACGAACCTGATAGCCATCCGGCGCTTCGAGCTTGCCGTCGGTGCCGAGACTCCTGCAGCCGCGGCCTGGCTCACTTTTCCGGAACCCAAGCTGATCGGGCTCGACCAGACATATGGACGCCTCGACCGGACGCGCTATTCGTATCGATCGCCAAAACACGGTTACGAAGGGACGCTCGAGGTCTCGGAAGCCGGCTTCGTTCTGGAATACCCGGAACTGTGGACGACGGTTGCCGTCACGCCCAAAGCGCGTCGCGATCTTTCAGATTCGCTGTCCGCGCTTTAGGTCTTTGTTTTTACGCATGTCTTTGTCCCGAAACCGGCTACCACTTTCGGGAGAGATGCTCAGTCGACTGGCCTGAGCAATGCCTTGAAGCGCGGGTGGTCGCGAATGCCGTCGAAATCGGTATCGTTCGCGAGCCAATTCCTCGTCACCTTGTTGACGCGTTCGCTCCACGGCTCGATGAGATCGAGGGCCTTTTCCGTTTCGTGTAGCAGCGCGTAGACGCAGGCGACGTTGTAGTGCGTCAGCGGGTCATCAGGCGCGATGGCGAGTGCCCGGGCAGCCCATTCGAGCGCTCGCTCCCGCTCTCCCATTGCGGCCAGGATCGAAGCCCCGAGCGATGCCGGAAGCGGGATGTCGGGATGGCTTTTGAGCGCCTGTTCGGCGCGCTTGAGGCCAGCATGTGCCGTCGCGCGGAATTCCGGCAGTCGGCCCAGATCCCGCAGCATCCCCGACTGCAGCATCAAGGTGCGGTAATCGTCCGGCGCAAGCTCGGCGGCCCGTCCATACAAACGCGCAGCTCCCTCCGGATCGCCCGAGTCGCGGCACGCATAGGCGTAGAGATAGAAGGCTTCGAACAGGTTGGGGCCGAGCGCGATAGCCTTCTCGAATTCCTCTCGTGCGTCCTTCTGACGGCCGAAAAGATGAAGCGCCATCCCATGCGAGGCATGCGCTTCGGCAAGCGTCGGATCGAGCTTGAGCGCCGTCGTGCTCGCCGCCATGATCTCATCGGGGTCGGCGCCCTCGTAGTGGTTCATAAACAGGACCCAGGCGCAGTCCGCCAGACCCGAATAGGCGCGTGCATAGAGAGGGTCGAGCTCGACGGCCCTGCGGAAAAGCCGCTGTGCGATCAGCGCCTTCTGGGTGGAATGAAGATGATAGAACTGCCGGCCCTGCAGGTAATAGTTGTAGGCGTCCAGGTTCTGCGTCGGCTCCGCCTCGATGGCCCGCTTCTCTGTCGGCAGCAGCCTGACCTTCAACTGCTCGACAATGGCATGGGTGATCTCGTCCTGGAGCGCGAAGATGTCGGTCAGGTCGCGGTCGTAGCGATCCGCCCATAAATGCGTCCCGTCCTTGCCGTCGACGAGCTGGGCGCTGATGCGAACACGCTGGCCGGCCTTGCGCACGCTGCCTTCGAGGATGGTCGCAACATTGAAGCGCCGGCTGACCTCCTGCACGTCTGTGGCTCTGCCTTTGTAGGTGAAGACGGAGTTGCGGGCGATCACGGAGAGGCCCGAGACCTTGGACAGATCGGTTATGAGGTCCTCGGTCATGCCGTCGGCGAAATACTCCTGCTCGGGATCGCCGCTCATATTGCTGAATGGAAGGACTGCAATCGAAGGCTTTTCGCGGCTTGTGCTCATTACGGCCACACCGGTCGCTCGCGCGACCGTTTCCATGAAAGCGACGCGATATACCCTGACCGGCCGCTCGATGTTCTTCAGTTTCTGCTCACCGGCGTCCTCGAAGGCGATATCCAGCCGATTGCCGACATGCTCGCGGACCGACGCCGAGATGCAGATGCCGCCCGGTTCGGCAATGCCTTCGAGCCGTGCCGCCACATTGACGCCATCGCCGAAGATGTCGCCCTCCTCGACGACCACGTCGCCGAGATTGATGCCGATGCGAAATTCGATGCGGCGGTGGTCAGGGACATCGGCGCTGCGCTGGTTCATGCCGCGCTGGATGTCCACAGCGCAGGCGACCGCGTTGACCACGCTCGGAAACTCAACGAGCATGCCGTCGCCAGTCAGCTTGACGATGCGACCCCTGTGCGCGGCAATGCTGGCGTCGATCAGCTCATTGCGGATCGCCTTCAGCGCGCCAAGCGTACCGGCTTCGTCGATGCCGATCAACCGGCTGTAACCGACCACATCGGCCGCGAGGATCGCGGCAAGCCGCCGCTCGGCGCGCTCGTCAGCCATGGTCGCGGATCGTCTTCGCAAGATGCGGCATGCGGAAGTCTTATTGAGCGGCGGCCGCCAAGTCTACCACGTGCTTGTTGGCCGCTACTGGCCAATCGGGCAGGGCTTGCGAATTCCTGACAAAGCATGTTGGTGCCATGCCGATGCGGCCCTATATGCGGGCCAGCCGCGGCCGACCAGGCATTGGAAGCAGCGCGCCCCAGGGGAGGGGTTGTCAAAAGTGACGGGGAGTTGACGATGAAGCCGTTCATGCAGCCGGTCGTCGCGATTTCCGGGCTTTCCAAGACCTACGCTTCGGGATTCGAAGCTCTGAAAAAGGTCGACCTCGATATACGCCGTGGCGAGATCTTTGCCCTGCTCGGGCCGAACGGGGCCGGCAAGACCACGCTGATCAGCATCATCTGCGGCATCGTCAATGCGAGCGCCGGCAAGGTGATGGTCGCTGGCAAGGACATTGTCGCGGACTACCGCGCCGTGCGCCGCATGATCGGACTGGTGCCGCAGGAACTGACCACTAATGCCTTCGAGAAGGTCCGGGACGATCTCGCCTTCAGCCGCGGGCTGTTCGGCAAGCCGGTCAGCCCGGAGCTGATCGAGAAGATCCTCAAGGACCTGTCGCTCTGGGAAAAGCGGGACGCCAAGATCATCACGCTTTCGGGCGGCATGAAACGGCGCCACATGATCGCCAAGGCGCTGTCGCACGAGCCGGAAATATTGTTCCTCGACGAGCCGACCGCAGGCGTCGACGTGGAGTTGAGGCGGGATATGTGGCAGCTCGTGCGCGCGATGCGCGACGCCGGCGTCACCATCATCCTCACCACGCACTACATCGAGGAGGCCGAAGAGCTCGCCGATCGTGTCGGCGTGATCAACAAGGGCGAGATCGTTCTCGTCGAGGAAAAGGTCACGCTCATGCGCAAGCTCGGTAAGAAGCAGCTTACGCTTGAGCTGCAGAGTCCGCTCGAGGCGATACCTGATGCGCTCGGCGCCTACAAGCTCGGGCTTGCCAATGACGGGCACGAACTGGTCTTCACCTACGATACGCAGGGCGAGCGCACCGGCATCACCGCGCTGCTCGGCGACCTCAACAAGGCGGGGATCCGCTTCCGTGATCTGCAGACGCATCAAAGCTCGCTCGAGGACATCTTCGTCAGCCTGGTGAGGGAGCGGCAATGAACCTTTATGCCATCAAGGCCATCTACAGCTTCGAGATGGCGCGGACGTTCCGCACGCTGACACAAAGCGTCATCTCGCCGGTGATCTCGACGGCGCTCTATTTCGTCGTGTTCGGCGCGGCGATCGGCTCGCGCATCAATGCGGTCGAGGGCGTGACCTACGGGGCTTTCATCGTCCCGGGGCTGATCATGCTCACCCTGCTCACCCAGAGCATCGCCAACGCGTCGTTCGGCATCTATTTCCCGAAATTCACCGGGACGATCTTCGAAATCCTGTCGGCGCCGGTTTCCTATTTCGAGGTTGTGCTCTCCTATGTCGGGGCTGCCGCCACGAAATCGATCTTGATCGGACTGATCATTCTCGCCACGGCCAACTTCTTCGTCGATCTGCATATCGAGCATCCGTTCTGGATGGTGCTGTTCCTGGTGCTGACGGCAGTCACCTTCAGCCTGTTCGGCTTCATCATCGGCATCTGGGCGGACGGCTTCGAGAAGCTGCAACTAATCCCGCTGCTGATCGTGACGCCGCTCACCTTCCTGGGCGGCAGCTTTTATTCGATCGACATGCTGCCGCCGGTGTGGCGGACGATTTCTCTGTTCAACCCGGTCGTCTATCTGATCAGCGGCTTTCGCTGGAGCTTCTTCGGCACGTCGGACGTAAGCGTCGGGATCAGCCTCGGCATGACGCTGGTATTTCTGGCGATCTGCCTCGGCGTCGTCGCGTGGATCTTCAGGACGGGGTACAGGCTGAAGAATTAATCATTGCCGTCGAAGCGGTTTTTGTATATACGAAAACCGTGCTGATCGTCTGGGACGAACCGAAACGACTTGCGAATCTCTACAAGCACGGATTCGATTTCCAGGATCTCGACGAGGCTTTCTTCGTCCAATCTGTTGTCATCCCGGCGAGAGGCGGACGAAGAAAAGCAATCGGATCCTTCTCCGGTAAGATAATCGCCGTCGTGTTCTCCTATCTCGGCACTGAAGCGCTTTCCGTGATTTCGATGCGGGTAGCGGATCGCGGCGAAAGGAGTCTGCTCGAATGAAAACATTGAAGAAATTCGTGCCGGGCCGCGGCTATACGAAGGAAGATTGGGACGCGGTCGACAGCCCTCCGGCGACACCCGAGGAGCTAGCGCAGGCCCGCCCGTTCGCCGAAGTATTCCCGGAACTCGCGGAGAAAATGCGCAAGAAGCTCGGCGGCCGCCCGCCCGTCGAGCGACCGAAGCGATCGATCTCGATCCGCCTCGACCAGGATGTCATCGACAAGTTCAAGGCGACCGGCCCGGGCTGGCAATCGCGGATGAACGAGGCGCTCAGGCGCGCAAAGGTCTGACGGCGGCGTAGTTCGACCGCCATCCTTGCGCGGCCTCTCCCTTTTGGCTAATGAGCCCGCGAATTCCGCGCCTCGGCAAGCCGGGGCGCTTTCGTTTCAACAGACCGCCGGATAAAGCGAATGTTCGCGGCGGAAGAGGGTTCGCCCAGGTCCTATGGCGCGCATCGTGATGAAGTTCGGCGGGACGTCCGTCGCCGACTTGAGCCGCATCCACAACGTGGCGCGGCACGTCAAACGTGAGGTCGACGCCGGCCACGAAGTAGCCGTGGTGGTCTCCGCGATGTCGGGCAAGACCAACGAGCTGGTCGGTTGGGTGCAGGGCATGCCGAAGGCGACCGGCGCCAACAGCCCGTTCTTCGACGCGCGCGAGTATGACACCATCGTGGCTTCGGGAGAGCAGGTCACGTCGGGCCTGCTCTCCATCGCGCTGCAATCGATGGGCGTCAATGCGCGCTCGTGGCAGGGCTGGCAGATCCCGATCCGCACCGACAACGCCCATGGCGCCGCCCGCATCCAGGATATTGACGGGTCGTTCCTGGTGAAGCGCTTCGGCGAAGGCCAGGTGGCCGTGGTTGCCGGCTTCCAGGGTCTGGCGCCGGACAACCGCATCGCCACGCTCGGCCGGGGCGGCTCCGACACCAGCGCGGTGGCGATCGCGGCAGCCGTGAAGGCCGACCGTTGCGACATCTATACCGATGTCGACGGGGTTTATACGACGGACCCTCGCATCGAGCCCAAGGCCCGGCGGCTGGCGAAGATATCGTTCGAGGAAATGCTCGAAATGGCCTCGCTGGGGGCCAAGGTGCTGCAGGTCCGCTCGGTCGAGCTTGCGATGGTGCACCGGGTGCGGACCTTCGTGCGTTCCTCCTTCGAGGATCCGGGCGCGCCCGGCATGGGCGATCTCGACGATCCGCCCGGAACGCTCATTTGCGACGAGGATGAAATCGTGGAACAGCAAGTCGTCACCGGTATCGCCTACGCCAAGGACGAAGCCCAGATTTCGTTGCGCCGGGTGGCGGACCGGCCGGGCGTGGCGGCCGGCATCTTCGGGCCGCTGGCCCAGGCCAACATCAATGTCGACATGATCGTCCAGAACATCTCCGAGGATGGCAAGTTTACCGACATGACCTTCACCGTGCCGTCGGGCGACATCGACAAGGCGCTCAATGTGCTGGAAAAGGTCAAGCAGACGGTCGGCTTCGACGCAGTGCAGTCGGAAGCCGGCATGTCGAAGGTTTCGGTGATCGGGATCGGCATGAGAAGTCACGCCGGCGTTGCAGCCACAGCCTTCAAGGCGCTCGCCGATCGGGCGATCAATATCCGTGCGATCACCACGTCGGAGATCAAGATATCGATCCTGATCGACGGTCCCTATACGGAACTAGCAGTTCGCACTTTGCATTCCGTCTACGGTCTCGATAAGCAATAGACAGAGATTGGATTCGAGCGACGGCCGGCTCAGCCTCCTCGACCCTCGATGGATTTCAGGGTCGAACAGGCGCAAAGCCGGTCGATGGGCGTTGGAAAATGCCGGTACGTGACATTGCGGCAGGCCCACGTGTGCTTTTGAGGCGCCTGCGCGAACTTATGGCGGAGCCGCTGGAGCCGCAACCGCGGCTCGACCGCATTGTGCGCGAGATCGCCTCGAACATGGTGGCCGAGGTCTGCTCACTATACGTTCTGCGCGCCGACGGCGTGCTCGAGCTCTACGCCACGGAAGGCTTGAATCCGGGTTCGGTGCACCTTGCGCAACTGAGGCTCGGCCAGGGTCTGGTCGGCACGATCGCGGCGAGCGCCAGGCCGCTCAACCTTTCCGATGCCCAGAAGCATCCCGCCTTCGCCTACCTGCCTGAGACCGGCGAAGAGGTCTATAACTCCTTCCTCGGCGTGCCGGTGCTGCGCGCCGGCCGCACGCTCGGCGTTCTGGTCGTGCAGAACCGCACGAAGCGGCACTATCGCGACGACGAGGTCGAGGCGCTGGAGACCACGGCGATGGTGATCGCCGAGATGATCGCGACCGGCGACCTGGCGCGGCTGACCCGGCCGGGGCTGGAGCTCGATCTGTCGAAGCCGGTGAGCATCAAAGGGCTGGCCTTCAACGACGGCGTGGGGCTTGGCCATGTCGTGCTGCACGAGCCGCGTATCGTCGTCACCAACCTCTTCAATGAGGATAGCGAGGAAGAGGTTCGCCGCCTCAACAATGCGCTGGGATCGCTGCGCCTTTCGATCGA
>Ga0081539_10001909_pt1 | contig 32287 bp, 30 predicted proteins | sample TabmetS4T2R2_FD_71023 | JGI IMG/M metagenome (GOLD analysis project Ga0081539, IMG submission 71023) | Tabebuia heterophylla rhizosphere microbial communities from the University of Puerto Rico - S4T2R2 | ecosystem: Host-associated > Plants > Roots > Rhizosphere ... | reverse complement strand
GGCCCTTCGGGCCGCCCGGGCCCGGCGGGGCGGGGCCGTGCCCTGCCGCCGCGGCCCCCGGCTGGAGCCCCTGGTCGCCGTCTACCGGCGGGCCCCGGCCCTGGCCGCGGCCCGGGCCCGCCTCGCCGGCCCGGCGGCCGGCCGCTCCCTCCTCGGCCTCCTGGGCGACCTCGACACCGTGGTCGTGGAGGAGCCCGAGTGGCGCGCCCTCGACCCCGGAGGCCGCTCCTTCGTCGACCTCGACGATCCCGCCGACCTGGCTGCCTGGGAGCGCGAGTGACGCTAGGGTTCGGTCCTGACCGCTCGCGACCGGAGGTGCCGTCCATGGACCAGGCCAACCAGCTGGAGGCGTTCCTGGAGCGGGTCCGCTCCCTGCTCGGCCCCACCCCGCCCACGGTCGGCGCCGGCGAGGTCGAGGCCATCCTGGAGCTGGCCCGGGTGGCCGCCCACAGCTCCGAGCGCCGGGCCGCCCCGGTGACCACCTACCTGGCCGGGCTGGTCCTGGGCGGGGCCGCCCCCGAGGCCCGGGAGGCGTTCCTGGACGACCTGGTGGTCAAGCTGGAGGCTGGCCGCTGACCGTCCCCGAGGCCCTCCGTCGCCAGGCCCTGGCCGTGCTCGAGGCCCACTGGGACCCCGACCGCGGCCACTGCTACCCGCACGGCTCCCGGTACCCGCACCAGTGGCTGTGGGACTCCTGCTTCACCGCCATCTGCTGGGCCGCCCTGGGCGACGGCCGGGCGGCCTCCGAGCTCGAGACCGCTCTCTCCGACCAGCTCCCGGACGGCTTCGTCCCCCACATGCGCTACGCCGGCCCGACCATCGAGCGGGGCCCGCTGGGACACGTCTCCTCGTTCACCCAGCCGCCGGTCCACGCCCACGCCGCCGCCTACCTCGCCGGCCACGGCGTCGAGCTGCCCCAGGGCCTGACCGACCGGATCGAGCGGGCCCTGCACTTCCTGTGGGCCCGCCGCCGCGACCGGGGCGGGCTGGTGTTCATCGTCCACCCCTGGGAGTCGGGGGCCGACGACTCGCCCCGCTGGGACAGCTGGCTCGCCGCCGACTGGGCGCCCCTGCGCTGGGACCAGCCCCGCTTCACCGAGTTCGACCTCCACCTGGTCGGGCAGGCCCGGTTCGACCGCCACGGCGCGGCCGTGGCCAGCACCGAGTTCCAGGTCGCCCCGGCGGCCTTCAACGCCCTGGCCGGCCACGCCGCCGTCGAGCTGGCCGGCCTCGGCGGCGACCAGCGCTGGCGGGACCGGGCGGCGGCCCTGGCCGCGGCCATGGACGACCGCCTGTGGGACGACCGCCAGGGCCTGTGGTCGGATGCGCCCCTGGTGGGCGGCGGCCCCAGCGCCGCCGTCCCGACCCTCGACGGGGTGCTGCCCGCGCTGCTCACCGCCGACCCGGACCGGGCTGCCCGCGCCCTCGACCAGCTCCTCGACCCGGCCCGGTTCGCCGCTCCGTTCGGCCTGGCCTTTGTGGCCCGCGACCACCCCAAGCACGAGCCCGACGCCTACTGGCGCGGGACGGCCTGGATGCAGATGAACTACCTGGCCGTGCTGGCGGCCCGCCGCTGGGGCCGGGACGATGTGATCGGCCAGGTGGTCGAGTCGTCGCGGCGGGCCGCGGTGGCCAGCGGGTTCGCCGAGCACTGGAACCCCGAGACCGGCCAGGGCCACGGCGCCGTCCCCCTCACCTGGTCGGCGCTGGTCGTCGCCCTGGAAGGCTAGACGGTCGGCCTTTGATCGGCACCAAACTTAGTGCTACTCTAAGTTTGGAACAAGACCAGCGAGGTGAGGAGGCGCCATGAGCGCGACGAACGTGCTCGACCTGGTGACGAGCTGGGCCAAGGCCGAGGAGGCGAACGACGCCGCGGCCCTGGACGGGCTGCTGGCCGGCGACTTCGTGGGCGTCGGCCCCCTGGGGTTCGTGCTCGGCCGCGACCAGTGGCTGTCCCGGTTCGGCAGTGGGCTGGAGAACCGCGCCTTCGCCGTCGAGGACGTCCAGGTCCGCGACCACGGCACCGCGGCGGTGATCGTCGGGGTCCTGGCCCAGGAGACCAGCTTCCGGGGCGGTGACAACTCCGGCCGGTTCCGCGTGACCCTGGTCGCCGTGCGGCCCGACGGCCACTGGCGGCTGGCCGGGGTCCACATCGGCCCTCTGCAGCAGCCGCCGGCCGGCCCGCCACCGTCCTCGTGAGCGGCGGAGGGGTCCCGATGCGGGTGAGCATCAACCTGACCAACTACTCCTGGCCGGGCGGCCCCCAAGGGCTGGGCCCGGAGCTGGCCCGGATCGCGGGCGAGGCCGAGCAGGCCGGGGTGGACACCGTGTGGGTGCCCGACCACCTGCTCCAGGCCGACCCCACGGCCGGGCCCGGCGACACCGAGATGCTGGAGGCCTACACCACCCTGGGATTCCTGGCCGCCCGCACCGAGCGGGTCCGGCTGGGCACGATGGTCACCGGGGTGACCTTCCGGCCGCCGGCCCTGCTGGTCAAGGCGGTCACCACCTTGGACGTGCTCTCCGGCGGGCGGGCCTGGCTCGGGCTGGGCGCCGGCTACCACGGCGAGGAGGCCGAGGCCATGGGGCTGTCCCTGCCGCCGACGGCCGAGCGGTTCGAGCGCCTGGAGGAGACCCTGGCGATCGCCATGCAGATGTGGGCCGGCGAGGAGACGCCCTTCGCCGGCCGCCACTACCGGCTCCAGCGCCCGGCCGGCAGCCCGCCGCCGCTCCGCCGTCCCCACCCGCCGGTCCTCATCGGCGGGGCCGGCGAGCGGCGGACCCTGCGGCTGGTGGCCCGGTACGCCGACGCCTGCAACCTGTTCGACATCCCCGACGGCGGCGCCACGGTCAAGCACAAGCTGGAGGTGCTGGCCCGCCACTGCCGGGAGGTTGGCCGGCCGTACGAGGCGGTCGAGAAGACCCTCAGCACCCGCCTGCACCCGGGCGAGCCCGCGGGCGAGTTCGCCGCCCGCTGCGCGGCCGCGGCCGCCCTGGGCATCGAGCACGTGGTCGTCCTGACCCCGGGCCCGTGGACCAGCGAGGCCGTGGCCACCCTCGGGGAAGCCATCGCGACCATGCGGGAGGTTGGCGCATGAGCGTTGGGGCTGCCGATCCGGGGGCGCGCAGCGGCGTGCTCGCCGGGGTGAGCTTTGTCGGCGGGGTGGCCGGGGCGATGGCCCTGGCCGACCTGCCCTATCCACGGCCCGGGGCCGACCCGGCCCAGATCAAGCGGTACTTCACCGAGAACGCGGGCCCGGCCCGGCTGAGCGTGGCCGGCCAGGCGGTCTCGGCCCTGGCCCTGGCCCGGTTCGCGGCGTCGGTGGCCAGGCTGGCCGGGCGGTCGGGGCGGGGGTCGCGGGCCCTCCAGGTGGCGGCGGTGGCCGGCGGCGCCGTCGCCGCGGTGTCCCTGGCGACCGCCGCCGGCTTGGCGGCCGCGCTCACGACCGACCCGGACCGGTCCGAGGCCGGTGCCGCCGCCCTGGCCAGACGGGCCTTCGTGGCCGGCGGGCCGGTGCACACCGCCGGGTTCGGCGTGCTGGTCGGTGCCCTCGGCCTGGCCGGGCTGCGGACCGGCGAGCTGCCCCGGCCCCTGGCCGTGGCCGGGCTGGCCTCGGCGGCGGCCAGCCTGGCCTCGCCCCTGTACTTCCTGGCCGAGCCGGCCGGCTGGCTGATCCCCGCCGGACGGTTCTCGGGCCTGGTGGTCGGCGGCATCGCCGGGGTCCGGCTCGGCCGCCCCGGCTGACCGCGGCTCGGCGGCTGTCAGGGAACTGCCAGGTCCGCCGAAGGTTGGGCCAAGGTGCCGCTGCCAGCATCGCCCGACCGGCTCGACTGGAGCCACCGAGCAAGGAGGAGGCAGCGAGTGGAGGGCAGCAACGAGCGGCGCGGTTGGCGCAGCTGGGGCGGCAAGGCCGCCTTGGCCGTCGGCGGGATGCTGGTCGGCGGGGTGCTGGCCGGGACCTTGGCGGCCAGCGCCGCCGGCAGCAACGCCGCCGCCAGCCAGTCCGGCGCCTACGGCGTCCCCGGCTACGGCGCCCCCAACGGCGTCGGCCGCGGCGGGGGGCCGCGGGGCAACGTCGACGAGTCCAGGAGCCAGCGACCCGACGAGCACCTGCTCACCGGCGACACCGCCGCCAAGGTCAAGGCGGCCGCCCTGGCCAGGTACCCGGGCGCGACCGTGCTGCGGGTCGAGACCGACTCCGACGGCGTCTACGAGGCCCACCTGACCACGTCAGGCGGCCAGCGGGTCACCGTCGAGGTCGACAAGTCCTTCAAGGTCACCGGCGAGGAGTCCGGGCCGGGCCATCGCTGATCCCGTTCTCGCGATAGGCGTCAGCGGCCGGATCCCCCCGGGTCCGGCCGCTGGCCGTCCCGGGGCTCGAGGAGCTCCCCGGCCTGGCGGTTGCGAGATCGGGCTTGACAGAATCCGCGCGAGGCTTCCAGCCGGCGCCCGGAGGGAGCGGACGAGGCCTGGGGCCGTGGGGGACGGTCTGACATGGCACAGAAAGGATCTCACCACGGATGCCCGAGGAGGGGGTTCTGCCGCCACTGGCGTTCCGGGGGCGGTGGCGGCGCTATCAGGAGCTCGCGCTGGAGGCGTTCGAGCATGACCGGCAGACCGGCAGGCGCTCCACGCACCTCCTCGCACCACCGGGCTCTGGCAAGACCGTTCTTGGGATGGAGATCGTCCGGCGCCTCGGCAGGCGGTCGCTGGTGCTGTGCCCGAACTCGGCCGTGCAAGCGCAGTGGCTCAGGACGGCCGAGCTGTTCGGCGCGCGCGACGGTGTCGCGGCACCAGATCCCAACGCCCCGATCGCCTGCCTCACCTACCAGTCGCTCTGCCAGATCCAGGATCCCGGGGTGGCGCTGGGCAACGCGGCCGAGCGGCGCTGGGCGGTCGACCGCGCCCGGGCCATGGGCGTCACGGTCGCGGAGGTCGAGCGGGACGTCGCGACCTGGCGGGACGCGGCGGCGCGGCGCCGCGCGCGCGAGATCGCTCGGGTCAAGGCGGCACTGAAGCGGGAGATCGCCCGCGGCGAGCACGAGCGCGTAGACCTCGCCGACCTGCTGGAGCCGGCCGCGCGCCGGCGCGTGGAGACGCTGCGGCGTCGCGGGGTCGCGACCCTGGTGCTGGACGAGTGTCACCACCTCGCCTCGCTCTGGGGCTATGTCGTCCGCGCGGCCGCTTCGCTGCTCGGCGACGTCCACCTCGTGGGACTCACCGCCACCCCTCCCGACGAGCTGACCGAGGAAGAGGCAGAGCTGTACGAAAGCCTGCTTGGGCCGGTCGACTTCGCCGTCCCGACCCCGAGCGTGGTCCGCGACGGGTTCCTGGCTCCCTACCAGGAGCTGGCGTGGCTCACCGAGCCGCTCGACAGCGAGGTCGAGTGGCTGCGGGAGCACGACCTCCGCTTCCGCCAGCTCATCACCGATCTCCACCAGCAAGACCGCGACGGGTCGTTGAGCTTCCCGGAGTGGGTCATCACACGCTTGCGCGCGCGGAGTACGGGTCAAGGGGAGCCCGAAGTGCCGTGGGGATCGTTCCAGCGGCGGCATCCCGCCCTGGCCCGCGCAGGAGTCCGGTTCCTCGCCTCGGCCGGCCTGACGCTGCCAGAGGGCGCTCCCAGAGGCGAGGGCTACCGCGAGCCTCCGAGCCTGGACGACTGGCTCGTCCTGCTCGAAGACTACGCGCTGCGCTGCCTCGCCCCCGACTCCTCGCCAGCCGCGGCCGAGCGCTACCAGGCGATCGCGAGCGCGTTGCGGGACCTCGGCTACCTCCTGACCCGCCGGGGCATCCGCCGGGCCGCCTCCGATGCGGACCTCCTGCTCGCCAGCTCCATGGCCAAGACCCTGGCCCTCACCGAGCTGGTCGCCAGCGAGATCGGCGCCCGCGGTGAGCGGCTCCGCGCGCTGGTGCTGTGTGACGCCGAGCTGGTCCGCCAGCCAAGCGCGGCGCTGGTCGGCGTCCTGCGGCCAGAGGCGGGCACCGCGCCCCAGGTCGTCCGCGGCCTTGCCGCCGACGACCGGACCGCCGTCGTCCGCCCGCTGCTGGTTTCCGGGCGTGGGCTCCGCTGCGTACGCGACGACGCCGATCACCTCCTCGGCGCGCTGTCGGCAGCGGCCGCGGCGGCCGGGGAGCCGCGTACGGGATGGCATGCCGAGCCGGCAGGCGATGGCCTGGTCCGGTTGGTCGCGGCGGGTGCCCAATGGCAGCCGCGCCAGTGGGTGCCGTTGGCGACCCGGATCTTCACCGGCGGCGCGACGTGGGCCCTGGTCGGGACACGGGCGCTGCTCGGCGAGGGATGGGACGCTCCCTGTGTCAACTGCCTGGTAGACCTCACCATGGCGACCACGGGCGTGTCCGTGCGGCAGATGCGCGGCAGGTCGCTGCGCCTGGATCCCGCCGACCCGGAGAAGATCGCCTCCAACTGGGACGTGGTCTGCGTCGCGCCCGATCTGCCGAACGGACACACCGACTACGACCGGTTCGTGCGCAAGCACCTCAAGCTGTTCGCGCCGTCGGAGGACGGGCTGATCGAGGCGGGGCCGACGCACGTCCATCCGGCGCTCGGACCGTTCGCGCCGCCGCCCGCGACCGAGTTCACCGCCATCAACCGCGCCGTCGCCGCCCGGGCGCGGGACTACGAGCGTGCCCGGGCACGCTGGCGGATCGGGGCGCCCTACCGTAGCGAGGACCGCGACACCCTGGTGGTGCGCTCCCGCCGGCAGCCCCTGACGGTCGCCGCACCACCACCAGCGCGACCGCCACACTACCCGTACCGGCAGCGGGTCCCGCTCACGCTCGGGATCGCGGGGGCGGCCGGCGGCGCGATGCTCGCGATCCTCTCCGGCGAGCCTGCCGCCCTGGCCGTTGCCGCCGTGCTGCCTGCGGGATTCGGCTGGGCGGCCGTCCGCCTGGGTCGAGTCAGGGCCGAGCTTGCCGACGCGCTTCCGCTCGACCGCGCCGCCCGCGCGGTTCTTGACGCCTACGAGGAGCTCGGCGAGCTGCGCCCCGAGGTGGCCTCCTCACTGGCGATCGAGCCGCGCGCGTCGGGCTATCTGCGCTGCCTGCTCAGCGACGCGAGCGAAGCGGAGAGCGCCCGGTTCACCCGCGCGCTCGATGACCTCCTGTCCCCGCCCGATGCCCCTCGGTACCTGGTGTCACGGCTGGTGCCCGGGCGGGTGGGGGGAGGGCGGCTGCTCCTCAAGCTCCTGGCCGGACGCGCGGTCTTCCCCGCCCGATGGGAAGCAGTCCCGCGCGACCTGGGGCGGCGCAAGGATCGCGCCGAGACCTTCGCCCGCGCCTGGCGGTGCTGGATCGGCCCAAGCGAGCTCATCTTCACGCACCGGACGGACGCAGGTCGCGCGGCGCTCGCCCAGGCCGAAGCACAGTCGATCGACTTCGAGACGAGCGTCCGTACGGTCTGGATCTGAGGCGCCCGCAGACATCAGCCTCGGCGCTTGCCTGCGCCACAACGGAACGTTTCTACGCCGAAGACGCCAGAGTCGTCCGCCAGGTTCGCCGTGGCCCCGGGTCAGGTACCTTGATGGCCTGGCGGGTTCCAGCACACCACGGTCGGTGACCGCCCGGCCTGGAGGACTTCAGTCCCGCTATCAGCCCTGACGGTCAGTGGATGGCCGAGAGGTCGCATCGCGATGAAGTCGAGCAGTGCGCCTGGAGCCGGACCGCCATGGCTCCCTCCGTGACATGGCTCGCCCGGGACGCCCGATCGCATGGCCGCCTGGTCGCTACCTGGTGACCGACGTGCAGGAACCAGCCAGCGGCCACCAGCCAGCGGCCGAGGTCCGGGTCCACGGCCAGCCCGGCCAGCGCTCGCAGGGCGATGAAGGGGGTGATCCCGACCACCAGGTCCGGCCAGGATGCCTGGCGACCATCTCCAGATAGTGGCGGGAACCGCCATCTGCCGTGCCTTCGGACCGCGTGGGTCGGATGCCGGCTGCCGGTCTCCACCCGCGGCGTGCGGGCTTCGTTTGCGTCTTCATAGGGTTCAGGTAGAGCGTCTCGGCGCCGTTGGAATCAGCGAAGTCGCCGGTCTTGGAGCCGTAGCCAGCTCAGGCAACCGAGCCGCTCGCCCGCTTCCAGGCGTGGGCCACGACCTCGGCGCCGCCGCCTGGGTCGACCGTGCCCGCGCCGAACTCCAGGCAGCCGGCCAGGCCACCCCGCAGCCGGCCGCCAACGAGCTTGTCGCGCTGACCCCGCAGGAGCTGCGCATCGCGGTGGCCGTTAGCGAGGGCGCCTCCAATCGCCAGATTGCGGCTCGACGTGCTGCCGGTTGAGCGTGACCAGGCAACGGAACCCTGGTCCGGCTCACCCACCGCGACCCTTCCGGCACCGCGTTCGCGGCTCACCAGGCCTTCCTACGGGTCTTGCCAGGCGGCCAGGATTCGGTCGATGTCGGGCCGCACCCGCGCGCGTGCCTCCCCTCGGGGCACGCCGGCCATCAGCAGCTCGTCATAGCCAGTGTCCTGGTGGCGCACCGAGGCGATCACGGCGAGCATGACCGCGTGTTCGTCCAGCGCGCGCCCGGCCGCTGACCGCCCAACCCGGCCGCTGCTCCGCACGGCGGCATGCCGGGCGATTGCCTCGGCGCGCCCGGCCGGGCAGCCCGGGAACATCCGCCCCACCGTCTCGGCGAGCCGCGCCTCGAACGCCACATCCTGGTCGGCGCGGCGTCGCCGGTCGCGCTCGCGACGCCGAGCACGTGCCTCCTCGTCGGCCAGGCACTGCACCTCGGCCTGCTCCAACGCCCCCTCCTCCACCAGGATCCCCTGGCGCTCGTAACGCCTGCGGGAGCGGCTGAAGCGGACCACCACCGCCGCCAGGCCGCTCGTCCTCCGGGCGCGCCGGCTCAAGGCGGCATCGCCGGCCGGTAGGAAGACCAGGTGGTCCAGGTCCGCGCAGCCCATGCACAGTGGCCCGGCGTCCTCCATGAACAGCAACGAACCCGAGCCGCCGCAGCCCGTGCAGGTCCACGGATTGAGCGGCTCAATGACCACCATGGACTCCGCGGCCGCGACGACCCGGCGCTCAGGCCTGGACCGCCACTGGCTGGCGGCTGGATCTCTCGGCATGACACGAGAGGATACGGGTCAGATGCGGACCGCGGCCGGCGCTCGGTAGAGTGCCGCCGTGCGTCTGGAGTCCGAGCGTTTCGCCACCTTCGTCCCGGCCGACCCGCCGCGTGCGGGTGCGCTGGCCGTGTGGGGCGATGGGCAGGGCCCGGACGAGTTCGACCTGGTGGTGCCGGCGGGCAGGGGGACGCGGCGGCGGCAGATCGGCGGGCGGCTGCTGCCGCTCGCGGATGCGCTGCCGGCGCTGCTGGCACCCGCGGCTGGCCGCGCCAGCCCCTCGGTGGCGGCCTGGTCGGCCGCGGCGGTGACCGGTGTCGGGCTGGTCGCGCGGGGGCGCCTGCTGCCTGCCGCCAGCCCCGACGGGTACGGTGCGTGGCGGGTCGGGCCGCTGGACGCCGCCGACCTGGACTGGCTGCGGCGGATCGCCGCCGCGATGCCGCCGCAGGGACACGCCGTGCCCGTCGACGGGCGGCGCCCGCTGCGGCTGCGCTCACCCGAGGGGCTGATCCGCGAGCTGTGGGACGCGATCGCCGACACCCTGGTGCGCACCCCCGCAGCGGTCCACGCCACCGGGGCGCGTGCCTTTGCCGCGGCCGAGCCGGTCCCGGTCGGGGAGCTTGCCGGCTGGCTGTCGGAGACGGACCGGGGGCTGGACGCCGGGGTGCAGGCGCAGCTCCGGGTCGAGCTGCCGGCCAAGGAACAGGAGCCATTCGTCGCGGTGGTCCAGGTGCGTAGCATGGCCGACCCCAGCCTGGTGGTGGACGCCGGCGAGCTGTGGCGCGCCCCGGCGGCGGTGCTGGCGCGGCTGGGCGAGCGCGCCGAGACCGACCTGCTGCTGGCCCTGCGGCGCGGCGCCCGGGCCTGGCCGCCGCTGGCGCTCCTGCTGCGCGCGGCGGCGCCGACCGGGGTGAGCCTCGACGAAGCGCAAGTGGCCGAGCTGCTGGAGACCGGCGCCGAGGCGCTCGGCGGTGCCGGCATCGAGGTCCTGTGGCCGGCCGAGCTGCTCGGCGACGGGCTGGACGTGCGAGCCACCGTGGCGACCCCGGCACCGGCCGGCGCCGCCGCGCCCGTGTTCCGGCTTGAGACGCTGCTCGACTTCGACTGGCAGGTGACCGTGGGCGGCGAGGCGCTGACGGCCGAGGAGGTCGCCGCGCTGGCCGAGGCCAAGCGTCCGCTGGTGCGGCTGCGCGGCCGTTGGGTGCGGGTCAACCGTGAGCTCCTCGAGCGGCTCCGGCGCCGCCGCGGCCCGCGGATCAGCGCCGCCGAGGCGCTGACCGCCGCGCTCACCGGCAGCCTGGTGCTGGACGGCGACCGGGTCGAGTTCCACGCCGCCGGCGCGCTGGCCGACCTCGTCGACCGGCTGGCCGGGGCCGGGCGAGCCGCTGTGGGACCTCCCGCGGGCCTGCGGGCCACCCTGCGACCCTATCAGCGCCGAGGCTTGTCCTGGCTGGCGCAAATGTGCGAGCTGGGGCTGGGCGGCTGCCTGGCCGACGACATGGGGTTGGGCAAGACGGTGCAGGTGATCGCGTTGCACCTGCACCGGCGGCCGCTGGCGGCGGGGCCGACCCTGGTGGTCTGCCCGACCTCGCTGCTCGGCAACTGGCAGCGGGAGCTGGCCCGCTTCGCCCCCGGCATCCGGGTGCGGCGCTACCACGGCGGCGACCGGCACCTGGAGGACCTGGCGGCCGACGAGGTGGTGCTGGTCACCTACGGGGTGGTGCGCCGCGACCGGGCGGTGCTGGCCGAGGTCGGCTGGGGCCTGGTGGTCGCGGACGAGGCCCAGCACGCCAAGAACCCGCTGTCGCGCACCGCGCGGGAGCTGCGCGCCATCCCGGCGCCGGCCAGGGTGGCGCTGACCGGCACGCCGGTGGAGAACCGGCTGACCGAGCTGTGGTCGATCCTGGACTGGACGACCCCGGGGCTGCTCGGCCCGCTGGAGCGGTTCCGCCGCTCGGTGGCGGTCCCGGTCGAGCGCTACCGCGACCCGGACGCCACCGAGCAGCTGGCCCGGGTGGTCCGGCCGTTCCTGCTGCGACGCCGCAAGAGCGACCCGCGGATCGCTCCGGAGCTGCCGGCCAAGACCGAGACCGACCGGGTGGTGCCGCTCACCTCCGAGCAGGCGACGCTGTACGAGGCGGTGGTGCGCGAGACGCTGGCTAAGATCGCCGCCAGCGAGGGGATCGAGCGGCGTGGCCTGGTGCTCGGGCTGCTCACCGCACTGAAACAGATCTGCAACCACCCGGCGCAGTACCTGCACGAGGCCGCGCCGCTGCCCGGCCGCTCCGGGAAGCTGGCCGCCCTGGACGAGCTGCTCGACGTCCTCCTCGACGAGGGGGAGGCGGCGCTGGTGTTCAGCCAGTACGTCGAGATGTGCCGGCTGATCCGGGCGCATCTGGACGATCGGGGCGTGCCCTCGCTGTTCCTGCACGGCGGCGTACCGGCCCGCCGTCGCGAGGAGCTGGTGGCCAGGTTCCAGGACGGCGGGGCGCCGGTGTTCCTGCTTTCGCTCAAGGCCGGCGGCGTTGGCCTGAACCTCACCCGGGCGACCCACGTCGTGCACTACGACCGCTGGTGGAACCCGGCCGTCGAGGACCAGGCCACCGACCGCGCCTACCGGATCGGGCAGGACCGGCCGGTCCAGGTGCACCGGCTGGTCACCGAGGGCACGCTGGAGGACCGCATCGCCGCGCTGCTCGCGTCCAAGCGCGGCCTCGCCGAAGCAGTCGTCGGCGCGGGGGAGGCGTGGATCACCGAGCTGTCCAATGCGGAGCTGGCGGAGCTGGTCAGCCTCCAGGAGACGCCATGAGGAACCTGCCGCAGGAGGATCGCCGGTCGGCCGCCGGGCCGCGGCGGCGCCGTCGCGGCTTCGGCCTGACCTGGTGGGGGGAGGCCTGGGTGACCGCGCTGGAGCAGCGCGCCCGGCTGGACCCCAACCGGCTGCCCCGCGGCCGCAGCTACGCCCGTGCCGGCACGGTCGGGGAGCTGGCGGTCGGCCCTGGAGAGGTGCGCGCGGCGGTGCAGGGCCGCCGCGTCCGGCCGTACCAGGTCCGGGTGCGGGTCCGGGTGCTGGACGCCGGCGAGTGGGACCGGGTCCTGGACGCGATCGCCGCGCAGATCGGGCACGCCGCGGCCCTGCTCGACGGGGAGCTGCTGCCCGAGGTGGCCGACGACGTGCGGAGCGCGGGCACCGACCTGCTGCCCGGCCCGGGTGAGCTGCAGCCGCGCTGCTCCTGCCCGGACTGGGCCGACCCGTGCAAGCACGCCGCGGCGGTCTGCTACCTGGTGGCCGGCGCACTGGACGCCGACCCGTTCTCGCTGCTGCTGTTGCGTGGCCGCCGGCGCGACGAGGTGCTGGCCGGGCTGCGCGCCCGCCGCCGTTCCGCCGGGGTGGCCGTGGCCGAGCCGGACCGGTCCCGGCCGGCCACCGACCCTGGGGTCGACGCGCGTGAGGCCTACCGGCGCGCGCCGGCGCCGCTGCCCGCGCCGCCGCTGCCGCCGCAGCGACCGGGCCAGCCGTCGGTGCTGCCGGTGGACCCGCCGCGCGGTGCCGGCCTCCGGCCGGAGGACCTGGCGGCGCTGGCCGCCGACGCCGCAGCCCGCGCCTTCCAGCTGGCAACCGGGTCCGGCGACGGTGGCCTGTCGCTCGACCTGGAGGCCGACCTGGCTCGCCGCGCCGCAGGGCTGCTGGGAACGGGTCGTGGCCTGGCCGAGCTGGCCGCGTCGGCCGGCATGCCCTCTCGGGAGCTGCTGCGGTGGGGAGTCATTTGGCAGCAGGCCGGTCGCGGTGGGCTGGAGGCGCTCCGGACGACCTGGCAGCCTGCGGCCACCGACCTCGTCGAGGGACGGGCCGCGCTCGACCGGCTCGCCGGCCAGGATGCGGTGCGCGCATGGCGCAACCGCCTAACTTGCGGCAGGGTCCAGCTTCGGCTGGGCGGCGACCGGCAGTGGTACCGGTTCGTCCGCTCCGGCAGCGACTGGGTCCTGGACGGCCCGCCCTCCCCCGAGCCGGACGCACTGGTCGCGGGCGCCCCCCGCTGACCTGCTGGCAAGGACCCGACAGGTTCGCCGCCGAGCGCCGCTACTGCGGAGCCGGTACGCCGCGGCGGCGGCAGCGCGATGGTGGAGCAGCCCGCAGAGCACGCGGCGACCACATGCCGTCGCGGCCTGAGGCGATCGCAAGGAACACCCCGTTCACCATTTCCTTGTGCTCGTATCTTGTTGTCACGCCTGAACGTTCTCCGCCGAAGCCGTTCGCCGGCCTAGTGGGCATCGCCGGTGGAGCGGCGGCCGAGGACGACCATGGCCCGGTGGACCAGGGGGGGTGTCAGCGGCGGCTGGGGTAGCGGGTGGGCGCGGTCGGCGCGGAAGCCGTCCAGCAGCAGGCCGAGGTACCGCCGCCAGGCGTCGGGGGCACCGGCGGCGCGGACCGCCTGGAGGATGCGCGTGTTGGCCCAGCTGACGAAGGCGAGGTCCTCCAGGGTGAGGTCGGCCCGCAGCCGCCCGCTCTGCTGGGCGCGGTCGACCACCTGGGCGAGCACCTCGAACAGGCGGGCCTTGGCGGCCTCCACCCCGGTGGCGCGCGGGAAGCGCATGCCCATGGCGTCGTTGAGGCCGCGGTCGGCGGCCTGCAGCCGGCAGGTCGCTTCCAGGTAGGAGGCGAACCCGTCCCAGGGGTCAGGGTTGGCCAAAGCCTGTTCGGCCGCCTGGACGTGGGCCTGGACGGTGTCGGCCAGAACCGCGTCCAGCAGCTCCGCGCGGCTGGGGAAGTGGCGGTACAAGGTGCCGATGCCGACGCCGGCGCGGCGGGCGATCTCCTCCAGCGGCGCCTCCAGGCCCAGGTCGCAGAAGAGCTGCCGGGCGGCGGCGACGATGGCGTCGCGGTTGCGCTGGGCGTCGCGGCGCAGCCGCCGCGCCGGCGCTGCAGGATCGCTGGGGCGGTCCGCGGTCGTCATGGAGGGCAGGGTAGCGGGGAATACGGAGAGCCGCCTCCGCCTTATCCCAGTCGACGGATCAGATCGGAGGGTCGCCTCCGATTGTGGAAGGAGTGGTGGCCATGACCACCGAGGTCGAGACGACGGGACGCGACGCCGTGCTGGTGGAGGACGCGGCGGAGATCCGGATGATGGGCATGCCGGTGCTGGAGGCGGTCCCCTCCCGCCGGGCGCCCTACGAGCTGACCGACCCGTTCATCCTCGTGCACGAGGGCCGCTTCCGGCTCTCCGAGATGGCCGGCAAGCAGACCAGGCACCCGCACCGGGGCTTCGACAACCTCTGGTACGTGCTGCAGGGCTCGGCCAGCACCGGCCACACCACCGGACCGGGCGGATCGGTGGAGCGGGCACGGCTTTCCGAGGGCTCGCTGCTGTGGCTCAGGACCGGACGGGGCGCCTGGCACGCCGAGTCCATCGGCGCCGACGAGCGCAAGGAGGGTCGCGGCGACACCGAGTTCCGCAGCGTGCTGTTCTGGGTGAACCTGGCCCGCAAGGACAAGCAGGCCGAACCCCGTGCCATGGTGCTGCACAAAGACCAGCTCCCGGTGGGCCAGCAGGGCGACGCCGTCGTCCGGGTCCTCGTCGGCGAGGGCTCCCCGGTGCGGCTGGGGACCCCGGCGCTCATCCTGGACGTCGAGCTGCCCACCGGCGGGCAGGTCACCACCCCGGTGCCCCCGGAGTTCCAGGGCTTTGCCTACCTGGTGGACGGCGAAGCGGTCTTCGGGGCGAACCGGCGCAGGGCACGACCTCCCCAGCTGGTCCTGCTCGGTCCGGGGGAGGAGCTCACGGTGACCGACGCCGCCCCCGGCACCCGGTTCCTGCTCATGACCGGCCAGCCGTACGGGGAGGCCCCCCTTTTCAACGGACCCTTCGTCGACTAGCCGTTCCACCTGGTTTGAACGACGCGGTACAGGAAGTGGTGTGATGCGCCCGATCGTGGAGGACTTGACGCCGCCGGTGGACCCCGACCGCGACCACTGGCGCGGCGGCGAGCAGGCCGCGGTCACCCTGGTCGAGTACGGCGACTACGAGTGCCACTACAGCCGCCTGGCCTTCCAGGCCATCCAGCGGCTGGAGCGGCAGCTCGGCGGCCAGCTGCGGTTCGTGTTCCGCCACCTGCCCCTGACCCGGATCCATCCCCACGCGCTGGCGGCCGCCCACCTGGCCGAGGCGGCCGCCCTCCAGGGCCGCTTCTGGCCCATGCACGAGCTGCTGTTCCACCGACAGCGCCCTGGAAAGCGGTGCCCGCGGCACCCCGACGCTGTTCATCAACGGGCGGCTGCACCTGGCCAGCTATGACGAACCGACCCTGGGCGCGGCCCTGGCCGCCGCGATCGAGGAACGATGACGATGGCGGTCTGTATCCATCAGAGAGGAGAAGCAGGTGAGTGCTACGGCGGGTCTGATCTTCCCTTTCGCAACGTCATCGCGCTGGCGACCAGGCTGATCCTGTTCGGAGTCTTCACCGCGTTCGGGCCCGCGCTCAGGTTCGCGATCACCAAGCCGCTGTTCGATCTCTAGGGAACCGTCCCTCCGCGCGCGGGCCCGGCGAGGTCCCTGGCATTGGGCTAGACGCCGTACATGGAGGCGAACAGGTAGTTCACGGCCAGGCTGCGGTGCGGCCGCCACGCCTCGGCGATCGCCACCACCTCGGCCTGGCTGGGGAGGTGGTCCAGCCCGTAGGCACGCTGGATCGCCTTGCGGAGCGCAAGATCCCCTGGGAGCACGACGTCCTCGCGGTGCAGCGCGATCGCCAGGAACCCCTCGGCGGTCCAGCGGCCGACCCCCGGGACCTCGGTGAGGCGCGCCACCACCTCCTCGTCGGCGAGCCGCTCCAGCTCGGCCAGGTCGAGTCGGCCGTCGACGAATCGCTCGGCCAGCTCGTGCAGCGTCTGTACCTTGCGGCGGGATAGCCCGGCCGCCCGGATGTCCTCCGGGTCGGCCGCCAGCAGCTGCACGGGCGTGGGCAGCTTCCCGCCGAAGCGGTCCATCAGGCGGCCCAGCATGGTCCGCGTGGCCGCCACCGAGAGCTGCTGGCCGATGACCTGGAAGATCAGCACGCCGAAGGCGTCCATCGTCGGCAGCCGCTCCAGCCACGCGTCGGGGTCGTAATCGGGGTTGGCGTCGATCAGCGCGGCGATCACCGGGTCGGCCCTCCGCAAGGCCGCGACTGCCGCGGGATCGCGACCCTTCACCTTCCCGCTCAAGCCACCGCCCAACTTTCGTCAGCCGTCCCAACTCCACGTCCAACGGAAGCAGCGCAGCCATGGCTGCCGGTATTCCCGAGCGGCCCGGTCAACTGCCTGGGCGCGGGACCGTGGCGGCAGCCAAGAGTTCCCGCGCCCGGAGGAACACTCCCTCCAGCATGTTCTCGGTCAATTTCCTGGTGCTCGTATTTTGTTGCCACGACTGAACGTTTCGACGATGACTTTCCGGTTCGCGGAGCGTGCGGTGGTCAACGAGCATTGCCGTGGGGGCGTGGTAGAGGCCGAGCACCAATAGGCGCCCGCGAGCAAGGGTCCGCGCCGACCTGAGCCGCACTGACGCGGTGCGGACGCGAGCCTGCCGGGGGCGTTCCGTGCCGCCGTCGTTGCAGAACCCTCTGATACCTCTGGTTGTGCGACGTTGATTTCGGACACGGGTTCTGGACGCGCATGGCCGTGCTGCGGCAGGGCGGGGGCGGCTGTCGCAGAAACGCTCGATTGGACAGGTCAACGGCTTCGGACGTGACCGTGGAGGCGAGGCCCCAGGTGACCTCTTCCGTGGCTGCAGACAACGGGTGACACGTGCACCGCAGAGCAGGTCCAGCACCAGACGGCGCCTGCCCGGTAGCAGCGGTCAGGGTTCGCCCCAGGCGTTGGCGCGCAGGAAGCGGCTGACGGCGAAGAACCAGACCGCCGACAGGATCGCCACCAGCAGCAACGCCAGCAGCCAGGGCGCCGGTCGCAGCCAGCCGGCGAGCAGCGCCGCCGCGGCGCCGCCGCCCAGCGCCAGACGCAGGGGGTGGAACACCAGCGACAGTCGCTCGGCGTCGGCCAGCGCCCCCTCGGTCAGGACCAGGGCCACCAGGCCCGTGGCCACGGCGCCGGCCAGCAGCCAGCTCGTCCCCGCCGGCGTGGCCGGGTCATGGGCATGGCCGATCAGGCTGACCATCCCCGCCCCGGCCGCGGTGATCGCCAGCGCGATCGGGAGATGGCTCAGCACCCAGCTGGCCAGCGCGACCCGGTTGGCGCTGGGCAGCCGCCGTCCCACCAGGTCGAAGTAGATCCACCACAAGCCAAAGCCCAGCCACAGCGCCAGCATCCCGGTGCCGATCGACCTGGCGTCACGCTCGGCCCCCGACAGGCCCCCGACGACCCCGATCACGACCTCGCCGAGCACGATGATGATGAACAGCCCAAAGCGCTCGACCAGCGAGTCGGTGGGGGTCAGGCCCAGGCCGGCGCGGGACCGCCGGGCGGCGATCGTGATGCCGACGATCCAGGCGACCACCAGGCCCGTCCACACCAGCAGCCGCGGGGTGGCCAGCAGCAGGGCGCTGGCCCCCATGACCATCGCCGACACGGCCATGCCGACCACATAGCCCGCCGTGGTCGCCAGGAACTCGGGGTGGTCGCGACGGTCCTGCCGCCAGACGCTGTACCACAGCCCGGTCTGGACGACCTGGTAGCTCGCGTACACCACCGCGAAGCCCCCACCGCCCGCGGCATCGGCGGTGAACACCGCCAGCAGGACCAGGACGCCCATCTGGACAAACACGATGCTGCGGGTCCGCCCGTCCTCGCGACCATGCAGCTCCAGGTACAGCGACCCGTTGATCCACGCGATCCAGATCAGGGCGAAGACGACGGCGAACTCGCCCACCCCACCGACCGAGACATGGGTGGCCAGGCGATGGGCCGCCTGGCCCAGCACGGCCACATACACCAGGTCGTAGAACAGCTCCAGGACGCTGACCTGCCGGTCGGCGATGATCTCACCGTGGGCTCGTGGCGGCCGCCAGAACCACCGCTTGAAGCGGCCGTGCGTCTCGCTCGTCATAGCCCCAGTAGACCACCCCGACCATCCGAGCCGAACGCCCGGCGGCGACCCTGAGCCACCGACAGCATGGTCACTAGGAGACGGCCGGGTCACCAGCAACCGGGTTGGCCTGGTCGGGGTGGCGGCGCAGATAGGCACGGACGAACGGACAGAGCGGGACGAGCTTGCGCCCACGGGCGTGGAGGTCCTCCAGGGCGCCGGCGACCAGTCGCTCGCCGAGGCCTTGGCCCTCGAAGGCAGGGTCGATCTCGGTGTGGACCAGGAACACCAGGCCCCGTTCGGACCGGTACTGGATGAGCCCGGCACGGGTCGTTCCCAGCCAGAGCTCATAGCGCGACGCCCGCGGGTTGTCGGTAACACGGGGTGCTGTCGACATGGCCATCACCTCGATGGTCCTCGTCTCGAGTTACCACCCGATCGGTGGCCCGCCCTGGCCCAGAAGCCCTGGCGGCTCGCAGGCTGTCGGGGAAGCGGCTGGCGTCCTCCTCCTGGAGGTCGGCGGTGCGTGCTAGGAGCTGGCCGGCCGGGGTGGGTTGAGGACGGCCTCGATCTCGAGGAAGACCTGGATACGGTCCCCGATGACCACCCCACCGCCATCCATGGGGATGTTGGTGCTGATGCCGAAGTCGCCCCGGTCGAGCTCGGTAGTGGCCGAGAAGCCAGCCCGGGTGCCGCCGTAGGGGTCACGGGTGAAGCCATTGACATCCAGGGCCAGGGTGACCGGCCGGGTCACCCCGTGCAAGGTCAGCTCGCCGTCGACATCGAAGCCATCCTCGCTGTGGCGGATGCCCGTGGAGCGGAACGTCATCGTCGGATAGGTGCCGGTCTCGAAGAAGTTGGCCGAGCGGAGGTCGTCGTCGCGTTGGGGGTTGTTGGTGTCGATCGAGGCCAGCTCGATGGTGGCCGTCACCGAGGAGGCCAGCGGATCCGGTGCCAGGGCGAGTTCGCCCTGGAAGCGGGTGAAGTGGCCGCGGACCTTGCTGACCATCAGGTGGCGGACGGTGAAGGCCACATCGGAGTGGCCGGGATCGATCGTGTAGGTCCCGGCAATGTAGCCGGGGATCTCCACGGCAGTGGTCGACATGACTGCTTCCCCTTCCGTTCCAGGGCGATAGCGAGGGCCCGTAGCTGGACGACGGTGAGCTCGGGATCCTCCTGGTCAGACCCCCGTCTGCTTGGATGAGCGGAGTAGCGACGCCGCCTCTTCCTGATCCAGGAGGCGGCCATTCAATCCGCCGAAGGCATGCAGGTCGCCACCGACCTCGATCCGACCAGATTCCCGGACGCCGTCGACGGCCATCGGCTCGAAGCCTGCGATCCGGATCAGGCGCTCCACCTGGGTCGCTGCCCTGGCGTCGTCGGTCGCGTAGAAGAGGACTGCAGGCGCTGGCCGTCGATTCGTTCCCGACGAGAGCAGCGGTGCAGGCAAGCTTCCAAACGCCTTGGCATAGCTGGTTCCTTGTGGGAGCCAGCCCGCGACGACCTCACCGGCGGACTGACCATCGGGAAGCGTTCGAGAGACCGTCCCGTCTGCTGCGATCGCGATTGGATTCGATGGGTCGATGACGAGCTTGCCCGGCAAGAGGTCGGCGACCTCGTCGATCACGGCCTTCATCGGGCCAAGCCACAGGGCAAGGATGACGGCGTCGGCCCGTTGAACCGCATCCCGGTTGTCCGACGTCGCAGTTGCCGCAGCTCCGATCTCGGCGGCCAGCTTCTGCACGCTGTCGGAACTGGTGGCCGAAAGGAGAACGGGCTCCCCGCCTGAAGCAAGCTCGCGCGCCACGGTTCCGCCGATGTTGCCAACTCCGATGATTGCGGTCGTCATGTCTGCCTCCTGAAATATCGGCCGGTCATCCTGGTCAGGGGTGGACGTAGGAGCCGTAGCCGAGGTCGAGGCGGATCGACTCCATGACCCAGAAGGTGGTGCTGGGGGTGAACACGTCAGCCGCCGCCAGCACTCCGGTGTACTTGTCGATGACCGGTGCGGCGGCCGCGGCCGCAGTTGCGTCGAGCAGCCCCTTCACCGCGGCCCACACGTTCTCGCCGTACTTTTTGAAGTACGGCGTGGGATCAATGGTGGGAAGTGTCGTTCTGACGCTGGCGTCGATGTCGGCCATGTACTGCTGGTGCAGCCGGACGTCGTCACGGCTGCCGAGCCTGCCCAGGTGGCCGCCGATGAAGTGCTTCCACGGGTAGGACAGGGCGTTCGCCGGGGCCTGGACGTAGCCGGGGATGTCCTCAGTGAGGTTGCTGAGGTAGACCGGCGCCCACCCCGGGTTGACGATGTCGACCAGCATGAGCGTGTCGTGGTCGGGCAGGTGGATGATGATGTTGTCGGGCGAGTGGTTGGCGCCGTGCCAGGCTAGCTCGATCCGCTCGCCGCCGATCTCCAGGGTGCGCCGGTCGGTGAAGGTCTCGGTCGGCGCGGGCCGGGCCGGGTCGTCGTCGCGCAGCAGCCGCCGCCGGGTCTCCTCGTGGCCGATGCGGACGACGTCCCTGTCGAACAGCGAGGACGCGCCGGCATGGTCGGCGTGATGGTGCGAGTAGACGAGGTGCGTGACCTCGTTGCTCACACCGTTGGCGGCGGCGACCTCGTCGATGGCCCGCTGCAGGTTGTGGCCGATGGTGGGCGGGGCGTCGAACAGGACCACGCCATCTGGGGTGGTCAGGAACGCTGCCTGGTAGGTGCCGTCGGTGACCCAGTACAGGTTCCGCTCCACCCGGCCGACCGCATAGCCCTGGTCGTTGAGCGCCGGGCCGAGCGCCGAGCGAGGGACCGGCGCGTAGTCTGGTAGCGCCCCCGCGCCCGACCTTGCGGTTGCCGTCTCACGTTCGCTCATCGAGTCCTCCTCCTCGCGTGGTTCGTTGGGTCAGCCCGCCCACGGCAGCGAGACCGCGCCCACCTGGCTGAGGATCGCCGCCATGTCCTCGAAGGCCCATTGCTCGCTGATCCTGCCGTCATCGTTGACCCGGTAGATGTCGACGGCGTCCCACCGCACGCCGCGGCCGGTCGCCGGGACTCCGACCAGGTTGCCGGTGTGGGTTGCGTTGACAAGGAGCCGGAGCGCGACGAGGTCGTCGCTGGCGATCACGTCCTGCACCTCGGACTGGATGTCCGTTAGCGCGCTGATGAACCCGTCCAGGACGGGGACGAGGTTGTCGACGCCGCTGATGGTTCCGAGTGCCCCGCCGTGCCACACAACGTCCGGGGTGAAGAACTCCCGGGCCCGCTCCGCGTCGCGCCCGTTGAAGACCTCGTTGACATACGCTCGGGCGACGGCCACCTTCCTGTCGACGCTGACTGTTTCGCTCATGCCCGTTCCTCTCTTCGTCCGGTGTGGACGCAAGCGTTGCAGCCCCGACCCCCGGTCGAATCCCGGAAATCCATAGTTCGGACCCGAGGGCTCGCTCCCACGTCCAACGAGGTGGTGACAAACAGGGAACGGCGTATCGTTGGCGCGTGGTCACGAGCGTGCGGGGGAAGCGGCTCCTCGGCCGGCAACGAGAGCGCGAGGTGCTCGATCGGCTGCTGGAGGGTGCGCAGGGTGGGCATGGCGGGGGCCTTGTCGTCCACGGAGAACCGGGCGTCGGCAAGACCGCGCTGCTCGACGACGTCGTCGAGGCTGCTCGAGGTTTCGAGGTCGCCCGGGCCGTCGGCGTGGAAGTGGAGATGGAACTCCCCTTCGCGGCGCTCAGCCAGTTGTGCTCACCGACCTTGGACGTCATGGACCGACTCCCAGATCCCCAGCGCGCGGCGCTCGACGTCGCGTTCGGGCTCAGAACAGGGCCGACTCCGGATCCTTTGCTGATCGGGTTGGCGATTCTGGGTTTGCTGGCCGAGGTCGGGGAGGATCGCCCGCTCCTGTGTGTTGTCGATGACGCGCAGTGGCTGGATCGGGCATCTGGGCGAGCGCTCTCGTTCGTGGCCCACCGCCTGGTGGCGGAGAGGATCGCGCTCGTGTTCGCGACACGGGAAGTCGGCGACAACCTGGTGAGGTTGCCGGAGCTTCACATCGGGCCGCTGGGTCATCGTGATTCGCGCGCGCTGTTGGAGTCCGTTGTCCCGGGGCCGCTGGATGAACGCGTGCTGGAGCGGATCGTGGTCGAGACGGGCGGGAACCCGCTCGCGCTCCTGGAGTTGCCCCGCGAGCTGACGCCCGCGCAGCTCGCCGGTGGGTTCGGGCTCCCCGCGGCATTGCCCTTGTCCGACCGGATCGAGGAGAGCTTCCTGCGCCGGCTGGCCGGGCTCCCGCGCGACGCGCGACGCCTGTTGCTGGTCGCTGCGGCGGACCCAACCGGTGACTTGGCGCTGGTATGGCGGGCCGCGCAGCGTCTCGGGATCCCCGAGTCCGCGGCTCGAACGGCGGAGTCGGACGGGTTGGTGACGTTCCGTGCCGGGGTGGTGTTCCGGCATCCGCTGGTTCGTTCAGCCGTGTACCGGGCGTCCGCTGCGGATGAGCGGAGCGAGGTGCACCGCGCACTCGCTCAGGCGACTGACGCGGACATCGACCCGGATCGGCGCGCCTGGCACCGGGCGCAGGCCGCGACCATGCCCGACGAGGACGTCGCGGCGGAGCTCGAGCGCTCCGCTGCGAGCGCCCAGGCGCGAGGCGGGTTCGCCGCCGCCGCAGCCTTCCTTGAGCGTTCTTCCGTCTTGACATCAGACCCCGCGGTTCGGGCGGGGAGGGAGCTGGCCGCCGCGCAGGCGAAGTTCCAGGCAGGTGCCCTCGACGAGGCGCTCACGCTCGTTGCGAGCGCGGACGTGGGTCCGCTCGACGAATTCGGACGGGCCCAGGTCGACGCCCTTCGCGCCCGAATCTCCTTCGCTGCGAATCGCGGAAGCGAGGCGTCCTTGTTGTTGCTCTCGTCGGCGAAGCGACTCGAGCCGCTGGACGTGCGACTGGCCCGTGAGACCTATCTCGACGCGCTGAACGCAGCGATTTTCGCGGGTCGCATGGGAGGCGGCTGTGGCGCTCGAGAGGTCGCGGCGGCAGCACTGGCCGCGCCGCCGGCGCCACCTCCGGCGCGAGGAGCCGATCTTCTTCTCGACGGGGTTGCATCGCTGATCACCGAGGGGCCCTCGGTCGGGACGCCGGCAATACGGAAGGCGTTGCGCGCGTTCCGACGCGAAGAGGTCCGAACAGAGGAGGCCCTGCGCTGGGCCTGGCTGGCCGGCCGGGCAGCGGGATACACGTGGGACTACGAAGGCTGGGACTCCCTGACGACGCGCCAGGTCCGGGCTGCCCGCGAGATCGGGGCACTCGCGCACCTCCCGTTCGCGCTCAGTACCCGCGTCGGGGTTCTCCTGTTCGCGGGCGAGACACGGGCGGCGGCGTCGCTGGTCGAGGAGTCGGACGCCCTCGGCGAGGCCACCGACGGTCGCATCATCCCCGCGTACGGGGCACTCGCGCTGGCCGCCTTCCGTGGCCACGAGGACGAGGTCGCGCGGCTGGTGAAGGACGCCACTGCGGACTTCGTCGCTCGAGGCGAGGGGATGGGAATCACGGTGTCGCAGTGGGTGACCGCCGTGCTCTTCAACGGCCTGGCCCGCTACGAGGAGGCATTCGCCGCGGCCGCGGAAGCAGCCGCGGATCCACACGAGCTGTGGTTCTCGACCTTTGCGTTGGTCGAACTCATCGAAGCCGCCAGCCGCAGCGGTCGCAGCGATCGCGCCGAGGAGGCCCTTGCGCTGCTGCGCGAATCGACGCGGGCCGGCGGCACCCCGTGGGCACTGGGCGTCGAAGCGCGCTCGCGGGCCCTCCTCCATCGAGGCGAAGCAGCCGAGACGCTGTACCGCGAGGCGATCGACCGTCTGCAACCAACCCGCCTCCTCTTGGACCTCGCGCGGGCGCAGCTGCTGTATGGCGAGTGGCTGCGACGGCAACGCCGACGCCTTGACGCACGCACGCAGCTGCGGGTCGCCCACGAGCTCTTCTCCGACTTCGGGATGGAGGCCTTCGCCGAGCGCGCCCGGGTCGAGCTGCAGGCCACCGGCGAGCACGCCCGCAGACGGACCGTGGACACCCTCGACCAGCTCACCCCGCAGGAGACGCAGATCGCGCGCCTCGTCGCCCAGGGACACACCAACCGGGACATCGCCGCGCAGCTGTTCATCAGCCCGAGCACGGTCGAGTACCACCTACGCAAAGCGTTCCGCAAGCTCAACGTGAAGACACGCACCCAACTTGCCCACCGCATATCGTAGCTGGGCCACTTTCACTGGGAATCCGGCCGGTGGTGCTGTCAGCCTGTCGGCCGGCAAACACGCCGAAGTGCGGCGTGCCGGCCGGGGTACTGCGCTGTGGGCTCCCGGCTGCAGCGCGAGGCTGGCCATCGCCGTCTCTGGCGGCGGCTTGATCGGGTGGAGCGGGCCTGCGGCACGTCGCAGAGAGACCCGGTCCCAACGCTGCGGTTCGCGCCCTTGTCGCGGAGCACAATCGGCCTAGACTGAGCTGATGGTCACGGCGCTGTCGGCGATGTCGGCGGCTCACCGCAACGCCGCCACGGAGATCGTCCGCGTGATGCGGGCCGGCGAGCCTGACCTGGTGGGCAGGGTCGTGGAACGGATCCGCGGCGAGATCCCGTTCTACGCCGCCGGGGGCGTGGTCTCGGCCGACGACCTGCGCAGGTCGACCACCAGCAACATCGACTATGTCCTCGACAGCCTGGCAGGCGCAACTCCGGTCGACCTGCGCGCCCCCGAGGCGACGGGGCGGGCGCGGGCGAGGCAGGAGGCTCCGCTGGTGGAGCTGCTCACCGCCTACCGGGTGGGCTTCGGAGAGGTATGGTCCGCGCTGGTCGCCACGGCACGCGCCAGATCCGTCCCGGCCGACGTCGTGGTCGACCTCGCTGGGACGATGTTCGCGCTGCAGAACACCTACAGCAACGCGGCGATCACCGCCTACCGCGACGAATCACAACAGCTCCTGCGCGCCAGGGAACGGGAACGCGCCGTGCTGGTCGAGGCGATCCTCACCGGCACAGCGGCGAAGGGCGCACTATGGGAGGTAGCCCGCACGCTGCGCCTCCCGCTGGACGGAGTGTTCCTGGTGGTGGCGGCGACCGCGGAACTCGGCCACGACCCGATGCCGCGCGTGGAGTCGGCCCTGGTGGTGCGGGACATCAGCTCGGTGTGGCGGCTCGAGGCGGATCTCTCCCTGGGCGTGCTGTCCCTGCCTGACCGGTCAGGGATTGACGCCGTGGTCGGCGTGCTGAACCGGCATGCGACAGGTCGGGTCGGCGTCAGTCCGGCCTTCACCGAGCTGCGTCAGGCCGCCTGGGCGCTGCGCCTGGCCCGCCTGGCCCTGGGTAGCCATCCCGGCAACGCCGGAGTGGAGCAGTTCCGCGACAGCCCGCTCAACGTGCTCGTCGCGGCTGCACCGCAAACCGCGCTTGAGACCGCTCACGAGGTGCTGGGCGCCATGCTGGACTTACCGCCCGAGGACCGCGACCTGCTGCTGGGCACCTTCGACGCCTGGCTGGAAGCCGGTGGTTCCGCCAAGGCCGCCAGCGCCGCGCTGTTCTGCCACCCCAACACCGTCCGCTACCGTCTGCGCCGCGTCGAAGCCTGCACGGGCCGCTCCCTCAGCGATCCGCGCGATATCGCCGAGCTTGTCACCGCCGCACGTGCTTGGTCCCAACTGCCGCACCCGACCTGACCGTCCCTGCTGCTGCGCACGTCGCGGACAACCAGCCGGGCCGCGCCCGACCGGCCAGCGCTCGCGGCAGCGGTCGTTTGTCCCAGGCGACAACCGGGACGCCCCATCCGTGTGGCCGGAGCCATTGTGATGGGCCGAGCAGGCTGACAGCATTGACGCCCCAACGGCCAGTCGCGGCCCCTAGAAGGAACACCTCATAGCCATGGCCCGCGAACACGACGCCGACCAGCTGCTGACCGAGCGCATTGACCAGGCGCTGACCGACACGTTGGCGTCACATCCTCAGCCTCCGGCAGACGGAGTCGGACCGAAAGGTGGGGTCCAGACATGAACCTTGCATCGAACCTTGTGAACAGCGCCGAGGCGCAATCCGACCGCGTCGCCGTCCGTCTCGGAGACAGCAAGACGACGTATCGGGAGCTCGACGAGGACAGCGCCCGGGTCGCCGGCCTCCTCCACGACCGCGGGATGCAGCCGGGCCATCGGGTGGGGATCATGCTGCCCAACGTCCCGCAGTTCGCGGTGACCTACTACGGGGTGCTGCGCGCCGGCGGGGTGGTCATCCCGATGAACCCGCTGCTGAAGGCGCGGGAGGTCGCCTACTACCTCGGCGACGCCGGCGCTGGGTTGTTGTTCGCCTGGCACGGGTTCGCCGACGAGGCGCAGGCCGGCGCGAAGCAGGCCGAGGCCGAGGCGATCGTCGTTGATCCCGCCACGTTCGACCAGGTGGTGTTGGCCGCGGGGGAGCCCCTCGGAGCGGTGGTCGAGCGGCGGGAGGACGACACCGCGGTGATCCTGTACACGTCCGGCACCACCGGCCAGCCAAAGGGCGCCGAGCTCACCCACGCGAACCTCGCCCGCAACGCCGACGTGACACGGACGGACCTGCTCCGGCTCACCACTGGCGACGTGGTCTTCGGGGGGCTGCCGCTGTTCCACTCCTTCGGCCAGACCTGCACGCTCAACGCCGCGGTAGTGTCGGGGGCATGCCTGAGCCTGCTGCCGCGGTTCGACCCCGGCCAGGCGCTGCAGGTCCTGGCCGAGCACCGCGCCACGGTCTTCGCGGGCGTGCCGACGATGTACGGTGCGTTGCTCTCCCATCCGGATCGGGCGGCCTACGACGTGTCCGCGCTGCGGGTATGCATCTCGGGCGGTGCGGCGATGCCGGTCGAGGTGCTGCGGGGCTTCGAGGAGGCGTTCGGCTGCCTGGTGCTGGAGGGCTACGGTCTGTCGGAGACCTCGCCGGTGGCCTCCTTCAACCACCCCGACCGGGAGCGCAAGCCTGGCTCGATCGGCACGCCGATCCAGGGCGTGGAGATGCGGGTCATCGACGAGCAGGGCACCGAAGTCCCTCAGGGCGAGGTCGGCGAGATCGCGATCCGCGGCCACAACGTGATGAAGGGCTACTGGCAGCGGCCCGAGGAGACAGCCAAGGCGATCCCGGACGGGTGGTTCCGCACCGGCGACCTGGCCCGGCAGGACGACGAGGGCTACTTCTACATCGTCGATCGGCTGAAGGAGCTGATCATCCGCGGCGGCTACAACGTCTACCCACGGGAGGTCGAGGAAGTGCTGTACGAGCACCCGGCGGTGGCCGAGGCGGCGGTGATCGGCCGGCCCCACCCGGAGCTGGGCGAGGAGGTGGCCGCGGCGGTGGCGCTCAAGCCGGGCGTCCGCGTGACGGCCGAGGAGCTGCGCGACCACGTCAAGGGGCAGGTCGCGGCGTACAAGTATCCCCGGCATGTGTGGATCGTCGACGCGCTCCCCAAGACCGCCACCGGCAAGATCCTCAAGCGGGAGATCGTCCCCCCGCCCGACCCTGGCGAGCGATGAGGATGCTGCTGCTCGCGCCTCCCGGCACGGGCAGGGGGACCCAGGGCGAACGGCTCGCCGACCGGCTGGGGGTGCAGCACGTCTCGGCCGGGGAGCTGCTGCGGGCCGAGGCGCGGGCCGGCACCCCGGCCGGCCGCCAGATCGCGGCCTACCAGCAGCGGGGCATCCTGGTTGCGGTCGACGCCGACCAGCCGCCAGAGGCGGTCACCGCCGAGATCCTGGCCCGACTGCCGGCCAGCTCGCCGACCCGGGGGCGCCCATGACGACCGAACCGGACACCCAACCGGTCGCCGACGATGTCGCCGACCAGGCCGCCCCGCTGGATGCGCTGCTGGTCGAGGCGGCGCTGGGCCCGTTGCGCCGCTTCGCCCCGGACGCCTCCACGGTGCGGTTCGCCTTCCGGCTCGCCCGCCACCCACGTACCACCGGTCGGCGGCTGGGCGGCCTGGCCGCCGAGCTGGCCCGCATCGCTGCCGGCACCTCAAGGGTCGCCCCGTCCAGGCGGGACCGCCGCTTCACCGACCCCGCGTGGGCCGAGAACCCGCTCCTTCGCCGCGCCGTGCAGGCCTACCATGCCGCCGGGGAGACCGCCGAGCAGGTCGTCGGCGATGCCGCGCTCGGCTGGCAGGACGAGCAGCGGGTGCGCTTCCTGGTGGAGAACCTGGTGGCGGCGGCGTCGCCGAGCAACCTGCCGCTGGTCAACCCGGCGTCGGCCAAGGCGGCCATCGACACCGCCGGGATGAACTTCGTGCGCGGCGGGCGCAACCTCCTGGGTGACCTGGCCACCGCGCCGCGGGTCCCGGAGATGGTTGACCGCTCGGCGTTCGAGGTGGGTCGCAACATCGCCGTCACCCCGGGCGCGGTGGTGCTGCGCACCGACGTGCTCGAGCTGATCCAGTACCGCCCGCAGACCGCACAGGTCCGCAAGATCCCCCTGCTGATCGTGCCACCCACGATCAACAAGTACTACGCACTCGACCTCGCGCCGGGCCGCAGCCTGGTGGAGCACCTGGTGCGGCAGGGCCAGCAGGTGTTCGTCATCTCCTGGCGCAACCCCGACGCCCGCCATGGCGACTGGGGCCTGGGCAGCTATATGCAGGCGGTGCTGGAGGCGCTGGAGGCGGTCGAACAGGTCAGCCGGGCCGACCAGACGGCGCTGGCCGGAGTCTGCTCGGGCGGCATCATCGCCGCCATCACCGCGGCCCACCTCGCCAGCACCGGCCGGCAGGACCGGCTGGCCGCGTTCGGGCTCCTGGTCACGGTGCTCGACAACGCCCGGGCCGGGATGGCCGCCGCGCTGGCGGACCGGCGGCTCGCCACCGCAGCGGTCGCGCTGTCCCGGCGCCGCGGCTACCTGGACGGGCGGGCCCTGGCCGAGGTGTTCGCCTGGCTGCGTCCCGACGACCTGATCTGGAACTACTGGGTGAACAACTACCTGCTCGGCCGCAAGCCACCGGCCTTCGACATCCTGTTCTGGAACGCCGACACCACGCGGATGAGCGCCCAGCTCCACGCCGACTTCGTCGACCTCGCCATGGAGAACCATCTGGTCACGCCCGGCACCCTGCACGTGCTCGGCGTCCCGGTCGACCTCTCCCGGATCGAGGTGGACGCCTATGTGGTGGCCGGGATCGCCGACCACCTCACGCCGTGGCAGAACTGCTACCGCAGCTCCCAGCTGCTCGGGGGCGACAGTCGCTTTGTCCTCTCCACCAGCGGGCACATCGCCGCGCTGGTCAACCCGCCGGACAACCCCAAGGCCAGCTACCAGACCAACAAGGACAATCCGACCGATGCGCAGCAGTGGTTGAGGTCCGCGGAGACCCAGCAGGGGAGCTGGTGGCCCGACCTGGTGGCCTGGCTCGGCGAGCGCAGCGGCCCCGAGAAGCGGGCGCCGGCCCGCCTCGGCGGCGGCGGGCTGCGCCCCCTGGTCGAGGCGCCCGGCACCTATGTCTTCGACAGCTGAAGGGACGGGATCATGTACGAGGGCATCGGTCGTTCCCTAGGCACGGACTACTTCCGGATCGCCGACCAGCTCACCGGCGAGGAACGCGACTACCTGCGACGCACCCGCGACTTCGTCGACGACCAGGTCCTGCCGGTCATCAACGGCTACTGGGAGCGCGCGGAGTTTCCCTGGCCGCTGGTCAAGGAGCTGGGCAAGCTCGGCATCGTCGGCGACGGCATCCAGGGCTATGGTTGCCCGCCAATGAGCCCGATCGCCAGCGGGCTGGTGAACATGGAGCTCAACCGCGGCGACGGCAGCCTCGGCACCTTCCTGGGGGTGCAGGCCGGGCTGGCCATGCAGTCGATCGCCATGCTCGGCTCCGAGGACCAGAAGCAGCGGTGGCTGCCGCCCATGGCGACGCTGGAGAAGCTGGGGGCGTTCGCGCTCACCGAGCCCCTGCACGGCTCGGACTCGGTCGCGTTGGAGACCTCAGCCGACCGCGACGGCGGCACCTGGGTGCTCAACGGGACCAAGAAGTGGATCGGCAACGGCACCCTGGCGGACGTGGTCGTGGTGTGGGCCCGCGACGCCGCCGACGGCCAGGTCAAAGGGTTCCTGGTGGAGAAAGGGACAGCGGGCTACGACGCCAAACGGATGGACGGCAAGGGCTCGTTGCGCGCGGTGTGGCAGGCTGAGATCACCCTCACCGAGGTGCGGGTGCCCGAGGAGCACCGGCTGCCCGGCGCCAACAGCTTCAAGGACGCCGGCCGGGTGCTGGCCGGCACCCGCAACACGGTGGCATGGGCGGCGCTGGGCCACGCCACCGCGGCGTATGAGTGCGCGGTGGCGTACTGCCGCCAGCGCCAGCAGTTCGGCAAGCCGCTGGTCAGCTTCCAGATCGTGCAGGACAAGCTGGTCAAGATGCTGGCCGAGGTCTGCTCGATGCAGCTGTACTGCCTGCGGCTGGGCCGGCTCATGGAGGAGGGCAAGCTGACCGACACGATCGCCGCCCTGGCCAAGATGAACAACACCCGCAAGGCCCGGCAGGTCATCTCAGGGGCCCGCGACCTGCTCGGCGGCAACGGCATCCTGCTGGACTTCCACGTCATGCGGCACATGGCCGACATCGAGGCGATCCACACCTACGAGGGCACCGAGACCATCCAGACGCTGATCGTCGGGAGAGACATCACCGGTGTCGGCGCCTTCACCTGACCAGCAGCAGATCCGGTTCGTCGAGGTCGACGGGGTCCGGCTGCGCACCTCGGTGCGCGGCCAGGGGCCGCCGCTGCTGCTGATCACCGGGCTAGGGGCCAGCCTGGATCTTGCCGAGCCATTCGAGCGGGAGCTGACCGCCCGCGGCGTGCAGACGATCAGCTTTGACGCGCCGGGTGTCGGGCAGTCCACGGCCTACCGGTGGCCGCGTCGGATGCGTGCGGTGGCGTCGACCGTGGAGCAGCTACTGGACGCCCTCGGCTACGACCAGGTCGACGTGCTCGGCGTCTCCCTCGGCGGCGTCATCGCCCAGCAGCTGGCCCACCAGGCACCACAGCGGGTGCGGCGGCTCGTGCTCGCCGCCACCGGCCCCGGTCTCGGCGGCCTGCCAGGGTCGCCGCGGGTCCTGCTGGCGCTGGCCACGCCTCGGCGCTATGAGCAGCCGGACTACTACCGCCGCGTCGCCGGGCGGATCTACGGTGGCGAGGCCCGCCGCGACCCGGACGCGCTGCTGCACGGCTCGGTCGCGCGGTTCATCGAGCGGCCCTCGATGTGGGGCTACGCAGGCCAGCTCTACGCGATCAGCGGATGGACCAGCCTGCCCTGGCTGCGGACACTGCGGCAGCCGACCCTGGTGCTGGCCGGCAACGACGACCCGATCGTCCCGCTGGTCAACGCACGGATCCTCGCCCGCTGCATCTCCAACGCGCGGCTGCGCATCGTTCACGGAGGCGGCCACCTGTTCCTGCTGGAACAACCGGCGCGGATCGCCGCAGTGGTCGCCGCCTTCCTCAAGGCCAAGGAAGGCGCCAGCTTCGCGCCCTCGACGGCCCGGCCACAACCAGACAGCACCACCGACACCACCTCCGGAAGAAGGTGAGCCGCATGCACACCGTCGCCGTCGCCGAGCTGTCCACGTTCGAAACCACCGTTCTCGGACCCGGCCCTTGGCACGAGGTGTCCCAGCAGCAGGTCAACCAGTTCGCCGACGCGACCGGCGACCACCAGTGGATCCACGTCGACCCCGAACGCGCCGCGGCCGGACCGTTCGGCCGGACGATCGCGCACGGCTACCTCACGCTGTCCCGTATCCCGGCCCTTCTCAACGAGCTTCTACAGGTCCACGACGCGGCCCAGGCGATCAACTACGGCCTGGACAGGGTCCGCTTCCCCGCGCCTGTGCCGGTCGGGTCGCGCGTTCGGCTGACCGCCGTCGTCGAGCAGGTCGAACCGGTGCCATCGGGATTCCAGGTCGCCCTCGCGGCCACCGTCGAATGCGACGCCGGATCCAAACCGGCCTGCGCCGCCCGGGTGCTGTGCCGCTTCTTCGGTGAACAGCGATGAGGAGCGACGTGACCCAGGCCCGGCCCACCATGCGCGGCAAGAGTCCTCATGGGCGCGGACGCCCACCCTGGCGGATGAAAATGGTGCTGGTCGCCCGGTGACGTCGGCGCAACTTGGTGTCGTGAGCCCGATCAAGAGTAGGACGCAGGAGCCTCGGGCAC
>Ga0081539_10001908_pt1 | contig 32290 bp, 28 predicted proteins | sample TabmetS4T2R2_FD_71023 | JGI IMG/M metagenome (GOLD analysis project Ga0081539, IMG submission 71023) | Tabebuia heterophylla rhizosphere microbial communities from the University of Puerto Rico - S4T2R2 | ecosystem: Host-associated > Plants > Roots > Rhizosphere ... | reverse complement strand
GCCCCCTCGGCGCCGGACGAGCTGGGGATCGTCCTGTTCCTGCGCCTGGCCCCGCCCAGCCCGGCCCTGGCGCCGGAGCTGTCCGGCACCCCGGTGGTCGGGCTCAACCTGGTCTGGGCCGGCGACCCGGCCGAGGGCCAGGCGGCGATCGCCCCCTGGCGGCGGATCGGCCGGCCCCTGGGCGACCTGGTCCGCCCGGCGCCGTACCGGTTCGTCCAGTCCAGCCTGGATGCCGGCAACCCCCACGGGCAGCACTACCACTGGCGGTCCCAGCGGGTCCCGGACCTCACCGTGGCCGTGGTCGACCGGCTGGCCGGCCTGGCCGGCTCGATCACCTCGCCGCTGTCGTACATCGCCGGGTTCGCCATGAGCGGCGCCGTCACCAGGGTCGACGCCGACGCCACCGCCGTCGGCGAGCGCGAGGTCGGCTACGAGCTCAGCATCGTCGCCGCCTGGCCGCCGTCCGACCCGGACCGCGACCGCCACCTGGCCTGGGTCCGCGGCGGCGCCGAGGCCCTGCGCCCCTTCCGGACCGGGGTCTTCCCCCACTTCCTCTCCGACGAGGGCGCGGCCGGGGTCGAGGACGCCTACGGCGACCGCCTCAAGCGTCTCACCGCCCTCAAGGACCGCTGGGACCCGGCCAATTTCTTCCGCCAGAACGCCAACATCCCGCCGACCCCCGCGGGCGGGCGCTAGTGCGTCGCCCGTCCTGACCCCCGGGTCACCCTAGACTTGGCGTATGGTCCACCCCCCACGGCCGCGGCTCGTCAACGGCGGGCTGCTGCTGGTCTTCGTGGCCTCGTTCGGGGCGATGGCCGGGTTTTTCCTGCTGCTGTCGGTGGTGCCGCTGTACGCCGAGTCGGTGGGGGCGGGCGGGGTCGGGGCCGGGCTGGCCACCGGGGCCCTGATGGCGACCACGGTGGCCGGCGAGCTGGCCGTGCCCCGGCTGCTGGCCAGGTTCGGCCACCGGGCGGTGCTGGCGGTCGGCCTGGTCCTGCTGGGAGCGCCGGCCCTGGCCCTGCCCGCGGCGGCCTCCATGCCGGCCATCCTGGCCGTCAACCTGGTCCGGGGGCTGGGGTTCGCCGTCTGCGTGGTCGTCGGTGCGGCGCTGGTGGCCGCCCTGGTCCCGCCCGAACGCCGCGGCGAGGGGCTGGGGTTGTTCGGGATCGTGGTCGGCGTGCCCGGGGTGGCCTTCCTGCCGCTCGGGGTATGGCTGGTGGACCAGGCCAGCTATCCGGCGGTGTTCACCTTCGGGGCGGCGGTCACGCTCGTCGGCCTGGCGGTGGTGCCCGGGCTGCCCGGACGCCGCCCGGCGGCGGGTCTGCCCGTCGGCGTCCTGGCCGGGCTGCGCACCCCGGCCCTGGTCCGCCCGGCCGTCACCTTCGGGGCCACGGCCATGGCGGCCGGGGTGGTGGTGACCTTCCTGCCCCTGGCCGTGACCCGGGGCCCGGACGGCCTGGTCCCGCTGGCGCTGTTCGTGCAGGCGTCTGTGGTCACGGCCAGCCGCTGGTGGGCCGGGCAGTACGGCGACCGGCACGGGCCGGCGCGCCTGCTCGTGCCGGGGGTGGTGGCCGCCGCGGCCGGGATCGGCGCCCTGGTCCTGCTCGACCGCCCGGCGGTGGTCCTGGCCGCCATGGCGCTGTTCGGGGTCGGGTTCGGGGTCATGCAGAACGCCAGCATGGCCACGATGCTGAACCGGGTGGCGCCCTCGGGCTACGGGGCGGTCAGCGCCATCTGGAACCTGGCCTACGACCTCGGGATGGGCCTGGGCGCCTTCGGCTTCGGGCTGGTCGCGACCCGGACCGGCTACCCGCCGGCCTTCGCCATCACGGCCGCGCTCGTCCTGGCCGCCCTGGTCCCGGTGGCACGGGTAGAGCGCTAGGCGGCGCCGGCGACCCAGCGGGTGAACGGGTCGGCGAAGCGGCCGCCGCGGGCGCGCAGCTGGTCGGGGTGCCGGACTCGACGATGCGGCCATCCTCGACCACCGCGATCTGGTCGGCCTGGGCGATGGTGGTGAGGCGGTGGGCGATGACGATGGTCATCCGGCCGGCGCGCAGGCGCTGGAGGGCGTCGGTGACGCGGGCCTCGCTGACCGCGTCCAGGTTGCTGTGGCTTCGTCCAGCAGCAGCAGGGCCGGGTCGGCGATCCAGGCCCGGGCGAAGGCGACCAGCTGGCGCTCGCCGGCCGCCAGCAGCGCCCCCCGCTCGCCCACCTGGGTGTCGTAGCCGTCGGGGAGGCCGGCGATGACCTGGTCGGCCCCGACGGCGCGGGCGGCCGCCTCGACCTCCTCCCGGGTCGCGCCCGCGCGGCCCAAGCGGATGTTGTCCCGGACCGTGCCCGAGAAGAGGAAGCTGCGCTGGTGCACCGAGCGGGCGCCGGGTCGTCGAGTTCTGGTGGGCGAAGCGTTGGAACCAGCGCCTCAGGTGGCGATGCCGATGGCTTGCTTGATCGTCTCGGGTTGGTGGAGCACGCCGAGCATGAGGTGGGCGACGTCGGCGCGGGAGGCGAACACGCCGCGCCGGAGGTTGCGCCCGTAGGCGGTGCGGTAGCGGCCGGTCGCCGGCTTGCCGGTGAGCCGTGGCGGCCGGACGACGGTCCAGTCCAGGCCGCTGTCGCGGAGGACGTCCTCCATCAGCGCCAGGTCGGCGTAGTGCTCGCGGAACATGGCCTTGGCCAGGGGGCTCAACAGGTGCCGCATGAGGAACCCGTCGCCAGGATCGTGCCGGGGCGGCTTGGGGCGGCCGGGCGAGGGCACGGTGCCGATCGGTGCGGCGCTGACGACCACGATGCGCCGGACGCCGGCGGCCTGCATCGCCTGGACGATGGCGCGGGTGCCGTGCGAGGCGATGCCGGCCTCGGCGTTGGACCGTGGACCGAGGCCGGACAGGACCGCGTCCGCGCCGTCGACCGCGGCCTCGAGCACCGCCGGGTCCGCGTCGGCGAGGTCGGCGGCGACGACGCGGACGTCGCCGGGGACGGAGAGCTTGCCCGGGCTGCGGACGACGGCGGTGACCTGGTGGCCGGCGGCGACGGCCTGCTCCAGGAGCTGCCGGCCGATGCCGCCGGTGGCCGCGACGATGGTGAGCTTCATCGATGGCTCCCTGCTACCTGTTGGGTCCGGAAGGCGTCGGCGTGGTCGGTGACCCACTGGGCGTAGGGGCGCGCGGGGCGGCCGAGGATCCGCTCCACCTCGCCGGTGACGGGCGCGGCCTGCCCGAGGCCGCGGGCGTACCTGGCCATCAGGGCCCGGACGAACGGCTCGGGGAGCCCCTGGGCGAGCATGCCCTGGGTAGCCGCCTCCGGCGGGAGCTCCTGGTAGCGCAATGTCCGGCCGAGCACCTCACCGATCGTGGCGACCAGCTGCCCGTGCGTGAGCGACTGGGGGCCGGTCAGCACCGGCCGCTGGCCCATCAGCTCGTCGGTGCGCAGGGCGCGGGCGGCGACCGCGGCCAGGTCCCGTTCGTGGATGAGCGACTCGGCGAAGTCGGCGTAGGGGTAGCGGACCACGTCGCCGGCGCGGACCTGGGGGCCCAACGCCCGCAGGGTGTTGGCGGCGAAGGAGCTGGCCCGCAGGCTCACCCACCCAAGGCCGCTGGCGACCGCGGCGTCCTCGACCTCCTTGTTGCGGTCGCCCTGGTAGCGGGATGGCTGCTGGTCGAGGGGGTCGTCGACGTTGGTCGCCGACAGGGCCACCACCCGCTGCACCCCCCGTTGGCGGGCCAGCCTCAGCAGCTCGGCGGCGGCCAGGCCGACGGCGCGTGGGTGCAGGAACAGGGCGGTGACGCCCTCCAGGAAGCGGGCGATGGTGTCGGGTCGGGCCAGGTCACCCTGGACGACCTCGACCCGGCCGGGCAGGCCGGCGGCCTGCGGGTTGTGGGTGATGGCGCGGACCTTGACGCCCTCGTTGACCAACATGTCGATGAGGGGGCGTCCGATGGTGCCGGTGGCTCCGGTGACCAAGAGCATAGCTGGCCCTTCGCTTGTGCGGGGAGCGCATCCCCGGCTAACCTGTCTTCGTAGACCAGAAGATACGGAAAGCATAGTATATGAGTTCGACATCAACAAGGGGTGCGGATGCAGCGCGGCGTCGGCGGCGGACGACCACCGCGATCAAGGACTCGCTGCGTGAGCTGAGCAACCAGCTGTCGCTGCTCAACCACCATGTGAGCGCCCAGGTCGAGCTCAGGGACGTCGACCTGGACTGCCTGGAGCTGATCAACCGGCACGGCCCGCTCAACCCCGGCGTCCTGGCCCGACGCGCCGGGCTGCACCCCGCCACCATGACCGGCATCCTCGACCGCCTGGAACGCGGCGGCTGGGTGGCCCGTGACCGCGACCCCGGCGACCGCCGCGCCGTGGTCGTCCGGGTCCGCCGCGACCGGGCCGCGGAGCTGTTCCGCCTCTACGCGGGGATGAACGCCTCGGTCGACAAGATCCTCGCCGGCTACCGAGACGACCAGCTCGAGCTGCTCGCCGACTTCCTGCGCCGCACCACCAACGCCGGACAGGACGCGACCGCCAAGCTGGCCGCCACTGAGGCAAGCACCACCTGATCATCCTGTGCGGCAAGGGCGGCGAGCTGGCCACCCGATCGCCGCGATGACCACCAGCCCACCAGACGGCGCACCTGAGGCTGCTAGGACTGCGCCGCGCGGGGGCGGTACCCCTGGCCGCGCCTGGCGTCAGTACATGATGGCCGGCGTCCCGCGCAGGTAGGGGTCGCCGTTCAGCTGGCCAAGCATGAACTCAGCCAGGTCGGCTCGGGAGACCGTCGGGATCACCATGGGTGGCCTGGATCTCGGGGCCGCTCCAGTTGGAGTACTGATGTGGAACGGCTTGTCAAGGGACCGTTTTGCCTGGTAGATGGCGTGGTTTGAGGCCAAGGCTGCGGTCCGCCGGCTGGTCACGGTCACGCTGGCCGGGTTGCAGCCTCCGCGGTAGCTCGGGTGCGATGCCGATGGAGCAGCGTCTTCGGGAGCGTCGTCTACGGGCCTGTAGACCACAACGCTGGCGGCTCAGGGGGCCGTCTCCTCCGGTGCAGACCCGCTGAAGCGGGGTATGGGCAGGGACGAGCGGGCCTCCAGTTCAGAGCCGGTTGGGCCTGCGCGCCTCGGCCTCCGCGGCTATACTCTAGGGGGGTATGGCATGAGGAGGTTGAGGATGCGAGGCTATACGGCCGACAAGGACAAGTTGCAGTTGCGTCTGCGCCGGATTGAGGGCCAGATCCGGGGCCTGCAGCGGCTGGTCGACGAGGACGCCTACTGCATCGACGTCCTCACCCAGATCTCGGCGGTCAACGCCGCCCTGCGGGGGGTGTCGGTGCGGTTGCTGGATGACCATCTGCGCCACTGCGTGCGCGACGCCGTCCGCGGCGAGAGCGAGGTGGACGGCGACGCGATCGTGACCGAGGCCACCGATGCGATCGCGCGGCTGCTCAAGTCCTAGCACACCACCTGCCAGCACCCCGATCTGCCATCGGGACGGAGGCTTCAGATGACCACGATGACCATCAGCGTTCCCGAGATCCACTGCGACCACTGCCAACACTCGATTGAGGGGGCGCTGGCCCCCCTGCCCGGCGTCGCCTCGGCGCGGGTCGACGTCGAGGCTCGGACGGTCACCGTGGAGATCGACGAGTTGCTCACCGACCGTGGCCGCCTGGTCGCCGCCATCGAGGACCAAGGCTACGGCGTACCCGCTTGACCACGGCACCCGCCGGCTTGGGACTTCGAGAGGAGCAGGCATGGCCGCCGTCCGCCCGGACACCAAGGACGCCTCCAGCACCATCGACTTCAGCGTCGAGGGGATGACCTGTGGCTCGTGTGCGGCCCGGGTCCAGCGGGTGCTGGCCAAGACCGAGGGTGTGGCCGATGCCGAGGTGAACCTGGCCACCAGCCGCGCTCACGTCACCCTCCAGCGTCCGCTGCCGACCGCCGCCCTGCAGGCCCGGGTGGCCACAATCGGCTACGGCCTCACCCCCTTGGCCGAGACGCCCGGCGGCGGCGATGACCTGGAGGAGCGGGCACGCCGGTCGTGGCGGCGCCGGGTGTGGCTGGTCGCCCCGGCCGCGGTGTTCGCGGTCGCCACCATGCTGGCCGGCCCCACCCTGATGGAGGACTGGCGATGGCGGCTGGCGCTGTTCGCCGTGGCCACCCTGGTGCAGTTCGGCATCGGCTGGCCGTTCCTGCGCGCCGCCGCCCGCCGGGCCCGCCGGGGCAGCGCCAACATGGACACCCTGATCGCGGTCGGCACCCTGGCCGCCTACGGCTACAGCGTCTGGCAGCTGGTGACCGGCGGGATGGAGCTGTACTTCGAGACCGCCATCTTGCTGATCGCCTTCCTGACCCTGGGCCGCTACTTCGAAGCCCGCGCCCGGGGCCGCGCCGGCCAGGCCATCCGGGCCCTGCTGGAGCTGGGCGCCAAGCAGGCCCGGATGCTGCGCGACGGCGCCGAGGTCATGGTCCCGGTCGAGCAGGTCACCGTCGGCGGCCTGGTGCGGGTCCGCCCCGGCGAGAAGGTCCCGGTCGACGGCGAGGTCGTGGAGGGGGCCAGCGCGGTGGATGAGTCGATGCTGACCGGCGAGAGCGTCCCGGTCGACAAGGCCCCCGGCGACCGGGTCGCCGGCGCGACGGTCAACACCAGCGGGGTGCTGACGGTGCGGGCGGCTGCGGTGGGGGCCGACACCGCCCTTGCCCAGATCGTCCGGCTGGTCGAGCAGGCCCAGGCCGGCAAGGGCGAACTCCAGCGGCTGGCCGACCGCATCTCGGCGGTGTTCGTCCCGCTGGTCATGGCCGCCGCCGCGCTCACCTTCATCGGCTGGGCGGTGCTCGGCGGTGACCCTGTGAAGGGAATGATCGCGGGGGTGGCGGTGCTGATCATCGCCTGCCCCTGTGCGCTCGGGCTGGCCACCCCGACCGCCATCATGGTCGGCACCGGCCGAGGCGCCGAGCTCGGCATGCTGATCAAGAGCGTCGAAGTCCTGGAGCGGACCCGCCGCATCACCACGGTGGTGGTCGACAAGACCGGCACCCTGACCCGCGGCCAGATGGCCTTGACTGACGTGGTCCCCGCCCAGGGGGTCCAGGCGGAGGAGTTGCTGCGGCTGGCCGGGGCCGTGGAGGCCGACAGCGAGCACCCCATCGGCGCCGCCATCGCCGCCGCCGCCCGCCAACAAGGGGAGCTGCGGGGGGACCTGCCGGCCGCCCTCCGGTTCCGGGCCGTGGCCGGCCAGGGCGTCCACGCCGAGGTGGCGGCCCGCGCCGGCGGCCCGATAAGGGTCTGGGTGGGGCGGCCCAAGCTGGCCGCCACCGCCGGCCTGCTCGTCCCCGCCGCGCTGGCGGCGGCCGCCGAACGGCTGGAACAGCAGGGCAAGACGGCCGTGCTGGTCGGCTGGCAGGGCGAGGCCCGAGGGGTGCTGGCGGTGGCCGACACCCTCAAGGACGGCGCCGCCGAGCTGGTCGGGCGCCTGCACGCGATGGGCCTGGAGGTCGTCATGCTGACCGGCGACAACCAGGTCACCGCCCAGGCGATCGCGGCCCAGGTGGGGGTGGACCGGGTCCTGGCCGAGGTGCTCCCGGCCGACAAGGTCGGCGAGATCGCCCGCCTGCAGGCCGAGGGCCGGGTCGTGGCCATGGTCGGCGACGGCGTCAACGACGCCCCCGCGCTGGTCCAGGCGGATCTCGGCATCGCGGTTGGGACCGGCACCGATGTGGCCATCCAGGCCAGCGACCTGACCCTGCTGCGGGGTGACCTGGACGGGGTGGCGACCGCGATCGCGCTGTCGCGGCGCACCTACCGCACGATCGTGCAGAACCTGTGCTGGGCCTTCGGCTACAACACCGCCGCCATCCCGCTGGCCGCCGCCGGGCTGCTCAACCCGGTGATCGCCGGTGCCGTCATGGCGTGGTCCAGCGTCAGCGTGGTTGCCAACTCGCTGCGGCTGCGCCGCTTCGGCGCAACAGGAGCGTCGTGATGGCAACCAAGCAGCGCAGCACGGCCATCCTGGACGTCCATCCGATGCTGCGGGCCTCGGAGAAGGCGGTGGTTGAGGCCGTGCTGGGACGCCGTCCGGGGGTGGAGCGGGTCGAGGCCAACCCCGTCTCCCAGACCGCCACCGTCACCTACGACCCGGCCAAGACCTCCCTGGCCGAGCTGCGCGGCTGGATCCAGGAGTGTGGCCTGCACTGCGCCGGCCAGTCGGTGCCCGAGCACATCTGCGACCCGCTGCTGGAACCCGACCCGCCGGACGGCCACGGCCACGGCCACCACCACGCGGCCACCGCCGACACCAAGGCGCCGCCGGCCCAGCCAGAGCAGCACCACCGGGACAGGGCCGGCACTGTCACAGACGGCCATGTTGGACATGGGGCTACCACCGACGAGGGATTACGGTCCCCCCACGAGATGATGGGCCACGGCGCCATGTCGATGTCGACCATGGTCGCCGACATGCGCAACCGCTTCCTGGTCGCGGCCATCTTCTCAATCCCCATCGTGCTCTGGTCGCCCATCGGCCGCGACGTCCTTGGCTTCACCACCCCGGCCCCCTTCGGGCTGCGCGACGACGTCTGGTCGCTGGTGTTGAGCCTGCCGGTCATCTTCTACTCCTGCTGGATCTTCTTCGACGGCGCCATCCGGGCCCTACGGGCCCGCACCCTGGACATGATGGTCCTGGTCGCGGTCGCCGTCGGGGCCGGCTGGCTGTACTCAGTCATCGTCACGCTGACCGGCGGCGGCGAGGTGTTCTACGAGGCCGCCTCGGTACTGGCCGCGTTCGTGCTGTTGGGCCACTGGTTCGAGATGCGCGCCCGCGGTGGGGCCAACGACGCCATCCGGACCCTGCTCGACCTCGCTCCAGCCAAGGCGCTTGTGCTGCGTGACGGCGGGGCGGTCGAGGTCCCCACCGCCGAGGTCGCCGTCGGGGACCTGCTGCTGGTCCGCCCGGGAGCCAAGATCGCCACCGACGGCATCGTCACCGACGGTCACAGCGAGGTGGATGAGTCGGTGGTGACCGGCGAGAGCCTGCCCGTCCACAAACAGCCCGGCGACCAGGTCATCGGCGCCACCATCAACAAGAACGGCACCCTGCGGGTCCGGGCGACCAGGGTCGGCGCCGACACGGCCCTGGCCCAGATCGTCGAGCTGGTCCAGGAGGCGCAGAACTCCAAGGCCCCTGGGCAGCGGCTGGCCGACCGGGCGGCGTTCTGGCTGGTGTTGGTGGCCCTGGTCGGCGGCGGGTTGACCCTGGTGGCGTGGCTGCTGGCGGGTCGGCCGTTCAGCGACGCGATCTTGTTCGCGATCACGGTGGTGGTGATCACCTGCCCGGACGCGCTCGGGCTGGCCACCCCGACCGCCATCATGATCGGCACCGGGCTCGGCGCTCAGCGCGGGATCCTGTTCAAGCACGCCATCGCGCTGGAGACCGCGGCCCGGATCGACACGGTGGTGCTGGACAAGACCGGCACCCTCACCAAGGGCGAACCCGAGGTCACTGAGGTCGTCCCGGCCGACGGGGTGGCCGAGGACGAGCTGCTGCGGCTGGTGGCGGCGGTGGAGCGGGACTCCGAGCATCCCCTGGCCGAGGCCATCGTCGGTCGCGCCGCCCAGGCCGGGGCAGATTCGGTGACCGCCGAGGGGTTCGAGAACGTCCCCGGCCATGGGGCGGTCGCCACCGTCGCTGGCCGCCGGGTCGCGGTCGGCAACCGCCGGCTCATGGAGCGCGAGGAGGTCGACCTGGGCCCGCTGGCCGCCCGCCGCGAGCAGCTGGCCAGTGGCGGCCGCACGGTGGTCATGGCCGCCGCCGACGGCCGCCCCCTGGGCCTGTTCGCCATCGCCGACGCTCCCCGCGACACCTCCCTACCGGCCGTCCGGGCCCTGCATGACGCCGGCGTCCAGGTCGTGATGCTGACCGGCGACAACCGGGCCACCGCCAGCCGGATCGCCGGCGAGCTGGGCATCGACCAGGTGATCGCCGAGGTCCTGCCGGGCGACAAGGCGGCCAGGGTGGCCGAGCTCCAGCAGCAGGGCCGTAAGGTGGCCATGGTCGGCGACGGGGTCAACGACGCCCCGGCGCTGGCCCAGGCCGACCTGGGCATCGCCATCGGCGCCGGCACCGACGTGGCCATCGAGACCGCTGACGTGGTGCTGATGCGCTCCGACCCCCTGGACGTCCCGACCGCCCTGGAGATCGGGCGGGGCACCCTGCGCAAGATGCGCCAGAACCTGGGCTGGGCGATCGGCTACAACGCTGTCGCCCTGCCAATCGCCGCTGGCGTCTTCGAGCCCGCCTTCGGGCTGGTGCTGCGGCCCGAGATCGCCGCCCTGTCGATGTCCGGCTCCAGCCTGATCGTGGCCGTCAACGCCCTCACCCTCAAGCGGCTGCGACTGCCCGAGGCGCTACCACCGGCCGAGCCACCACCGCCTGGAGCCGGGCGCAGGCTGCCCGCCGCGGCCACCTCATGACCGTCCTGGTACCAGCTGCTTGTGCAACGACACGACTCCATCGGCGCCATCGCAGCCCTGCAGCCGGACGGCGTTCAGCGCTCGAGTCCTAGGTGGGGCGGCGGGTCGGGGTCAGGCCTGGGACAGGTGCGGGCTCACGTCAAGTGCTGTCGCCGGTCGGGCCTGGCGCTGATGGGGGCCGGCCATCCGCTCAGCCGGCGGGGGCACGGCCTCCCGCGTTGATCGTCGCCGACTCCAGGGCACCGCTTGGGACGCCCCAGCGCTGCAACACCTCCGCGTAGTCGCCCGAGCGCATGACACGCTCCAGGGCGTCACGCACGACATCGCGCATCCTGGTCTGGTCCTTGGCCACGGCGATGCCATAGGGGCTCGGCTCGTACTGTGTGCTGGCCGCCAACTGGTAGTGACCGCTGGTGCGCTGGTCCGTCGACAGGTGGACGGCCGGCGGATAGTCGCTGAGGACGGCGGTGGCACGACCGGTGCGTAGCTGGACAAGGGCGTTCGCGTTGTCAGCGTAGAGCCTGATGTCGATCCGCTCCCCTGCGTCGCAGCTCTTCTGGGTGCGCCGTAGCAGGTCCACCTGGACGGTATCCTCCGCGACGGCCACGATCCTGCCGCACAGATCGTTCAGGTCGCTGATCCCCTTTGGGTTGCCACGCTGGACGAGGATGGCGGTGCCTGCCTGGAAGTAATTGACGAAGTCGGCCAGCTTCTCGCGCTCCCCAGTATCGGTCACCGAGGCCATGACGATGTCGATCTTGTGGCGCCTGAGCTGCGGCAGGAGATCGCTGAAGCTCACGTTGACGAACTCGAACCGCACCCCGAGCACCCGCCCCATCGCGTCGGCGAGATCGGGCTCGAAGCCGATGACGGTCCGGCCGTCGGGGGCGTAGAAGGCGGCCGGGGGATAGGGGTCACTTCCGCCCACGCGGATGATGCCACGTTCCAGGACGGCGGCCGGCAGGCGGTCGTGCAACGCCTGGTCGAAGGCGGCGGCAGGAGTGGCTCGATCGTCCGACCGGTCACTGCCGCACCCCGTAGCGATGGCGAGCGCGAACAGCACAGCACCGGCGACGATCGCGTGCCGGGGACGACTGCGCTGGCAGCTCATGTCCAGATGCCCTCCAGGGTCGTGAACGGTTGCTCGCTTCCGGTGTCGGCACGTCGGAGGCAGCGGTTGACCAGCTCCTTGCCGGGCAGGGGCTTGGAGAAGAGGAACCCCTGCGCGCAGCGGCAGCCCGCCTCGGCGAGCCAGGCGGCGGTGGCCGGCATTTCCACCCCTTCAGCGGTGACACGGCATCCCAGCCCGTCGGCGAGGCTGATGATCGACCGGACAATGGCCCGGGTTCGATCGTCTCGATCCAGGTCCGTAACGAACGACCGGTCGATCTTCAGCTCCGCGATGGGCAGCGTGCGCAGCTGCGACAGGCTGGTGTAGCCCTTGCCGAAATCGTCGATGGCGATGGCGATCCCCTGTCCGGCCAGCGCCCCGACGGCCCGTGCCGCGGCGACCGCATCCGCCGCCAGGGCCGTCTCGGTGATCTCGATGTTGAGGTGGTGGGCCGGGACGCCGAGCTGGGCCAGCAGCTCGGCGACCGACTCGGGAAACGCCTCTGCCTCGAGGTTGCGCGCCGACACGTTCACCGCCACCGGCCACGACATCCCCAGCGCCGTCCAGGAGGCGTGGTCGGTGAGCGCGCGGCGCAGGACCCAGGCCGCGAGGGGGTCGATCAGGCTGGACTGCTCCACGGCCGGGAGGAACTCGGCCGGAGGCAGCAGGCCGCGCTGGGGGTGGTCCCAGCGCACAAGCGCCTCGACCCCACAGATCCGGCCGGTGGCCAGATCCACCTTCGGCTGGTAGTGCAACACGAGCTCTTCGCGTTCCAGGGCCCGCCGCAGCTCGCCCTGGATGATGAGCCGCTGGGTCGGGTTCGTGGCGGTGGCCGACTCGTAGACGACGATCCCCGAGGTCCCGCGTTTTCCCTCGTACATTGCGGCGTCCGCGTGCTGGAGGAGGAGTTCCACGGTGTCGCCGTGTGCGGGGTAGAGCGCGACCCCGAAGCTCGCCTCGATGCTGAGCGGGACCCCCTCGAGCATGATCTGGGCGGCCAGCTCGTCACGGACCCGCCCGAGCAGCTCTCGCACCCGCGAGGCCTCCGAGATGCCGGGCAAGATCAGGCCGAACTCGTCGCCCCCCAGCCGCGCAACGGTGTCGTCGGTGCGGAGGAGGGCGGGCAGCCGCTGGGCGACGATGCGCAGCAGCTCGTCGCCGGCATGGTGGCCGAGCGTGTCGTTGACATCCTTGAAGCGATCCAGGTCGATCAGGACGATCGCTCCGGTCGCTCCTCGCTGGCCGCCCCCGATGGCATGCTCCGCCCGCTCACGGAACCACTTGCGGTTGGGCAGCGCGGTCAGCGCGTCGTGCAGAGCCTCGTACTCGTGCTGGGTGGCGTGGCGGCGCAGGCGACGGGTCGTCGACCAGGCGATGAACGCCAGGAGGGCATACAGCGCGGAGAGCCCGGCAGCCAACCGCCAGTAGGTCCGGCGCAGCTGCGCCTGGACGTCCTTGGCGATCGGGTCGTAGGGCAGGTACAGCTCCAGCACACCGGTCGACTGGCCGGTCGCCTTCGCGACGACCGGCTGCAGCACTCGGATCACCTGATCAGCGGTTCTGTCGGGGTCCTGGACGATCGCAACCTCGGTGCGGCCCGCCGCGGCGGCCCGGAAGGCATGGTGCGAGGTGGGCAGGGCTCCCGCGGTGGACCCGTTGTCGGAGAACACGACCCGACCCTTGAAGCCGCGCAGGCGCAGCCGGAGGACCGAGCCGTTGAAGATGGCCAGGTCGGTGGCGTCCTGGAGCCGTTGGCGCTCCCTGGCCGTCAGCGGGTGATCGAGATCGGTGCCGGTGAGCGCCGGAGCGATCGCCATCTCCTCGATGACCGTGGCCTGCGCCCGACCCTGCTCCAGCCCGCTCTCCAAGGCCTCCCGCCGGTAGTCGTGCACAAGGACGGCGCCGAGCAGCATGACCGGCACCAGGCTGGCCGCGGCATAGGCCGCGAACAGGCGCGAACCCACGTGCCGCCGTCTCATGGAGGCTGCCTGCATACCTGAACTATCGGTTCGACGGGAACGCGCCTGAGGGCCTAGGCCGACCTTGTGGGTGGTGGTCCAGGGCCTCTCGTGGGGTCACGAGACGCCAAGGCACCGGGCAGGATCCCGCCGAACCTGGCTCGGCGGCTCAGGCCGCCCCGGCCAGCCAGCGGCCGTACAGGTCGGCGAACTTGCCGTCGCGGGCCCGCAGCGCGTCGGGCGGGCCGGCCTCGACGACCCGGCCGTCCTCGATCACGGCGATCTGGTCGGCCTCGATCACGGTCGAGAGCCGGTGGGCGATCACGATGGTGGTTCGTCCCTGGCGAAGCCGCCGCATCGCCTCGGTGACCCGGGTCTCGGTGGCCACGTCGAGACTGCTGGTCGCCTCGTCCAGGATGAGCACGGCCGGGTCGGCCAGCCAGGCGCGGGCGAAGGCGACCAGCTGACGCTCGCCCGCCGAGAGGAGGGCGCCGCGCTCGCCGACCTCGGTGTCGTAGCCCTGGGGGAGGGCCATGATCACTTCCTCGGCGCCGATCGCCCGGGCCGCCGCCTCGACCTCGGCCCTGCTGGCGTCGGGGCGGCCGAAGCGGATGTTGTCGGCCACCGTCGCCGTTCCATGTGCAGAGCTGGAGAACAGGAACCCCTCCTGGGGCACGTAGCCCATGGCCCGGCGCAGGTCGGCCAGGCTGACCTGGCGCAGGTCGACCCCGTCGAGGGTGATGCGGCCGGCCAGGGGGTCGTAGAAGCGGGCGATCAGCTTGGCCACGGTCGACTTGCCAGCCCCGGTGGGCCCGATCAGGGCCAGGGTCGTGCCCGCGTCCACGTGCAGGTTCACGTCGTGCAGCACCTGCGGCCCCTGGTCGTAGGCGAAGCAGATGTCCTCGAGGCGGATGTCGCCGCGCGGGTCGGGGAGGGGGACCGGGTCGGGGGCCTCGCGGACCGACGGCTCCTCGGCCAGGACGTTGCCGACCCGTTCGGCCCCGGCGGTGGCCGACTGGAAGCTGTCGTACAGCTCCGACAGCTGCTGCACCGGGTCGAACAGGTTGCGCAGGTAGAGCAGGAAGGCGGCCAGGACGCCAATCTCCAGATCTCCGGCCAGCACGCGCTGGCCGCCGACGCCGAGGACGACCACGGTGGCGGCGGTGCCCAGGAACTCGATCCCGGGGAAGAAGAACGAGGCAAGGGCGATGGTCCGCCAGTGGGCGACCCGCTCGTCGTGGTTGGCCTCGGCCAGGCGGGCGACGGTGGCCCGTTCGCGCCGGAACGCCTGGATGGCCCGGACCCCCGACAGCGCCTCCTGGAGCTGGACGTTGACCACGCTGTGGGTCTCGCGCACCTGCCGGTAGGCGTCGGCCGACCAGCGCCGCCAGACCCGGGCGGCCAGGCCGATGAGGGGGGCGACGACCAGGGTGACCAGGGCGAGCTGCCAGTCCATGACGACCAGGATCACGGCCACCCCGACCATGGTGATCAGCCCGGTGACCAGGGTGACCAGGCCGTCGGTGACAAGGTCGCTCATGGCGTCGATGTCGGCGGTCATGCGGGCGACCAGCCGGCCCGTCCGCTCGCGCTCGTAGAAGTCGAGCGACAGCCCCTGGAGATGGCGGAACAGCTTGGTCCGGACGGTGAACAGCACCCGCTGCCCGGCCCGGGCCACGGTCTCGATCTCGACCCGGGCGGCGAGGAACTGCACCCCGGCCAGGACCAGGTAGGCGACCGCGACCCGGTTGATGACCCCCAGGTCTCCGGGGACCACGCCCGCGTCGATGGCCACCTTGACCAGGTAGGGCATGGCCAGGGCGGCGCCGGTCTGGACGAGCACGGCCACCGACGCCAGGGCGACCAGCCGCCGGTGGGGCCGGACCAGCGGCCACAGCCAGGCCCGGGCCCGCCGCCCGGACCGGCGGTCCCGCGACCCCCGCTCGACCTCGGGCGGCGCCCCGTAGGTGGCCGCCGCCGGGGCCAGCCGCCGGCCGGTCCCACCGCGCGACCCCCCGACCCCGCGCCGGCTCATGACGCCGCCTCCTCGACCAGCCGGTCGAGCCCGCCGCCGGCGTGGGCCAGCACGGCCCGGTAGGCGGGCTCGGCGGCGGCCAGGTCATCGTGCCTGCCCTGGGCGACGACCCGGCCGCGGTCCAGCAGCACCACCCGCTCGGCCAGGCGCAGGCTGGCCCGCCGGTTGGCCACCAGCAGCACGGTGGCGCTGCCGAGGGCCGCGTCCAGCCCGGCCAGGATGGCGGCCTCGGTGTCGACGTCGACATGGGAGAGGGCGTCGTCCAGGATCAGCACCCGCGGCTGCAGCAGCAGCGCCCTGGCCAGCGCGACCCGCTGGCGCTGGCCACCCGACAGGGTGTAGCCCTGCTCGCCCACCACCGTGTCCAGCCCCTCGGGCAGGTCGTCCACGACCTCCAGGGCGGCCGCGGCGGCCAGGGCGCCCCGGACCTCGTCGTCGGTCGCCTGTGGGCGGCCGAAGGCGACGTTGTCGCGCAGGCTGGCCGAGAACAGCACCGGCTCCTGGTGGACGATCCCGACCGCCGAGCGCAGCGAGTCCAGGGTCAGCTCGGCGACGTCGTGGCCGTCGACCAGGACCCGGCCCCGGCTGGGGGCGTACAGCCGCGGGACCAGCCCGAGCAGGGTCGACTTGCCCGACCCGGTGCCGCCGACCACCGCCACGCGTTCCCCGGGGGCGAGGGCCAGGTCGATCCCGGCCAGGGCGGGCCGGCCGCCCTCCTCGTAGGCGAAGCTGACGTCCTCGAACCGGATCCGCACCCCGCGGGCGGGCCCGGCGGCCGGCGGGGGCAGGGCGACCGCGCCGGGGCGGTCGGCGATGGCCGGGGGCTGGTCGAGGACCTCGAAGACCCGCTCGCCGCTGGCCGCGGCCCGCTGGGCGAAGCCGAACAGCATCCCCAGCCCCTGGAGCGGCCAGGTCAGCAGGAGCAGGTAGCTGTTGAAGGCGACCAGGGTGCCGAGGGTGATCTGGCCGTCGATGGCCAGCCGGCCCCCGTACCACAGGATCGCGGCCAGGCTGAGCTGGGGCAGGATCGCCAGCAGGGGCGTGTAGAAGGCACGCAGCCGGGCCGCCTCCAGGTTCTGGTCGAGGATCGAGGTGGCCTCGGCCTCCAGGCGGCGGGCCTGCTGCTCCTCGCGGCCGAAGGCCTTGACCACCCGGATGCCGGCCGTGGCCTCCTCGACCACGGTGGTCAGCTCGCCGATCTCCTGCTGGACCTGCCAGTAGACGCGGTGCAGGCGGCGGTTGAAGCGCAGCGCCCCGTAGACCAGCGGCGGGGCCAGGGCCAGCACGACCAGGCAGAGGCGGGGCGACAGCAGCCACATCTGGGTGGCCGCGATGGCGAAGGTGAGCACGTTCAGGACCAGGAACACCAGGCCCCAGGAGATGAAGTAGCGCAGCGAGCGCACGTCCGAGGTGGTCCTGGCCAGCAGCTGCCCGGTCGGGACGCGGTCGTGGTAGGCGGCCTCCAGGCCCAGCAGGTGCCGGCCCAGGCGGTTGCGCAGGTCGTACTCGACATCGGTGCCGACCCGGCCGGAGATGTTGCGCCGCATCCCGCCGACGACCCAGCGGACGACGGCCAGCCCCATCAGCAGGACGGTCTCGCGGACCAGCACCCCGGGGACCCGCGCGGTCAGCCCGTCGTCGATGATCGTCTTGGTGATCAGGGGGATGAACGAGGTGATGGCCAGCATGGTCACCCCGAGCAGGAACGCCACCATGACACGGCGCCAGTAGGGCCGCATCAGGCCCACGATGCGCCGCAGCGTCCCGAGGGCGAGGCCGTCGGGCGGCGGGTCAGTTCCGTACCAGCGCAGGAGGCAGCTCCATCCGTTCAGAGGCGGGTTCCGGGATGTCCAACGTACGGCAGGCGTCAGACAATCCATCCCGGGTCCGGTCGCGCGCCATGTTATTGTGCTGATACATACGACGTTACGTACTGGAACATTTTCTGGAGCAGATGTGCCGATGGATGCTGACCTGTACCAGCGGACCGAGCGGACCAGGGTCCGGCGGCTGCCCGAGCGGGCCGCCTACGACCGGGCGACCGTGCACGCCATCCTCGACGAGGGGTTCCTCTGCCACGTCGGGTTCGTGACCGACGGCCACCCGTACGTGATCCCGACCGGCTACGCCCGGGTCGGCGAGACCGTCTACCTGCACGGGTCCACCGGCAGCCGCCTCAGCCTGCAGCCGGGCATGGACGTCTGCGTCACCGTCACCCTGCTGGACGGCCTGGTCCTGGCGAGATCGGCCTTCCACCACTCGATGAACTACCGGTCGGTGATGGTCCTTGGCCGGACCCGGGCGGTCCGCGACGCGGAGGAGAAGGACGGCGCCCTGCGGGCCCTGGTCGAGCACATCGTCCCCGGGCGTAGCGACCAGGTCCGCGGCGCCGACCGCCGCGAGCTGGCCGCAACCGCCGTGCTGGCCCTGCCGCTGGGCGAGGTCTCGGCCAAGGTCCGCACCGGACCGCCCAAGGACGACGACCCCGACTACGACCTGCCGATCTGGGCCGGGGTCCTGCCGCTGGCCCTCACCCCGGGCGACCCGGCGGCCGACCCGGTCCTGGACCCGTCGATCCCGGTCCCCGAGCACGTCGCGACCTGGGACCGCCTCGCCCGCCCGGGGGCCTAGGCGAAGGCGGACCGCCAGGCCTCGGGGGGCGGCCGGCGCAGGTCGACGCCGGTGGCGCCAAGGAAGGTGGACAGTTCCTGGAGGGCGGTGGCGACGGCCGGGCCGGCCGAGGACGGGGCGCCGGGCTCGGCGTGGACGGCATGGACGACCAGGTGGCCGGTCTTGCGGTCCAGGGCCGGGTCGACTCGGCCGATGAACCGGTCGCCGTGCAGGACGGGCAGGACGTAGTAGCCGTGGCGGCGGGCCGTCTTGGGGACATAGATCTCCAGGCGGAAGCTGAAGCCGAACAGCCGCTCGGTCCGCTCGCGGTTGATGATCAGGTTGTCGAAGGGCGACAGGAGGGTCGTCCGCGGCCGCCAGTCGCCCGCCTCCAGGCGTTCCAGGAGGGGCAGGTCGTCGCACGGCGGCCAGGCCGGGGTAGCGGTAGGCGGTGAAGTGGCGGTCGATGTCCCTGGCCGTGGCCACGCCGAGGGCGCGGAGGCTGCGCTGGGCGGCCAGGCGCACGACCTCACGTTCGGGAGGGCGGCGGGCCGGGGCCCAGGCGGGCAGCCAGCGCTCGGCCAGGTCCCAGATGCGCTGCTGACCCTTGCGGCCGGCGACCAGGATGCGGCCCTGGGTCCAGAGCAGGTCGAGCATGCGGTCGACGTTGCGGCCGGCCGTCCAGCCAGACGACTGCCAGGACGTCACCGCGCGGTCCTCGAAGGCGCCGGTCGGCAGGGGGCCACTGGCCCGGAGCCGGCCCAGGATGGAGCGGCGCAAGGTCTGGTTGGCGGCCAGCCAATCCCGCATCTTGGGGTTCCGCTCCGAGGGGTAGCGGCGCATCAGCAGCGAGTGGATCGGGAGGTCGTTCATGCAGACGATCGCGGCCGCGTGGGTCCAGTACTCGAACAGCCGCCGCTGCCGCCAGAGGAGATCATCGACGTCGGCGGGGTCGTAACCGCCCAGGCGGCTCCAGAGGACCAGCAGGTGGCTGCGGGCGACCACCCTGATCGGGTCGAGCTGGAGGCTGCCCCAGGTCGCCGGCGACCGACATGATGTCCTCGGGTCCGGCGGCCGCTGGCGGTGGGCCGGTCAGGCGCTGGCGGCTGACGGCCAGGCGCCGGACCAGAGCCGGGTCAAGCGTCCGCAGCGCCCGCGCCATCGGTGGCGACAGCGTGTCCGGTGGCGCCGATGGGTTGGCGTTGGCCGGGGATGCGGCCCAGGACCTCGTCGACGTCGGTGCCGTCGACGGTCTCGCGCTCGAGGAGGAGGTCGGTGAGGCGGTCCAGGGCCTGGCGGTGCACAGTCAGCAGCCGGGTGGCGAGGTCTTCGGCCTCGCGCAACAACTTGGCGACCTCCTGGTCGACCACGCGTTGGGTGGCCTCGGCATAGGGGCGGCTGCGGACCTCCTCTGAGCCCAGGTACATGGGGCTGCCCGAGGCGAACCCGACCGGGCCCAACGCCGGGCTCATGCCGAACTCGCGGACCATCCGGGTCGCCAGATCGGTCGCCCCAGCCAGATCATTGCTCGCCCCCGTCGAAGTCTGGCCGAACACCAGCTGCTCGGCCACCCGCCCCCCCATCCGAATCGCCAGGCTGTCCTTGAGGTAGCCCTCGGTGTACAGATGGCGCTCATCGATCGGGAGCTGCTCGGTCACCCCCAACGCCTGCCCCGCCGGCAGAATCGTCACCTTGGCCACCGGATCCCCATGTTCACTGACCGCCGCGACCAACGCATGGCCCGACTCATGGACCGCCACCGCCCGCTTCTCATCGGGCAACAACGCATTGCTGGAGTCACGCCGGCCCAGCAGGATCCGGTCCCGGGCCTCGGAGAAGTCGACCGCCGAGATGACCTCGCGGCCGGCCCGGACCGCGAAGATGGCCGCCTCGTTGACCAGGTTGGCCAGATCCGCCCCCGAGAACCCCGGCGTCCCCCGGGCGACCACGTCGAGGTCGACGTCGGGGCCGAGCTGCTTGCCGTGGGCATGGACCTCCAGGATGGCCCGGCGTTCCTTCTGGGCGGGCAGGGGGATGACCACCTGGCGGTCGAAGCGGCCCGGCCGCAGCAGGGCCGGGTCCAGCACCTCGGGCCGGTTGGTGGCGGCGATCACCACCACCCCGGTGGCGGGGTCGAAGCCGTCCATCTCCGACAGCATCTGATTCAGGGTCTGGTCGCGTTCGTCGTTGGACACAAACTGGCCCCCCCGGCGCTGGCCGATGGCGTCGATCTCATCGATGAACACGATCGAGGGGGCGCGCTTGCGGGCCTCGGCGAACAGATCCCGCACCCGGGCCGCCCCCACCCCCACAAACAACTCCACAAACGACGAGCCGGTGACCGAGATGAACGGCACATGGGCCTCGCCGGCCACCGCCCGCGCCAACAGGGTCTTGCCCGTCCCCGGCGGCCCCACCATCAGCACCCCTTTGGGGCCCACGGCCCCGGCCCGACGGTAACGATCCGGATGCTTCAAGAAGTCGACGACCTCGGTGACCTCGCGCTTGGCCCCCTCGTAGCCGGCCACGTCAGCGAAGGTGGTGTCCGGCCGCTCAGCATCGAACACCCGCGACCGCGCCCGACCGATCCCGCCCATCCCCGCCAACTGCCGACGCGCCGAACGGCCCAGGTAGATGAAGATGGCCACGAACACGATCAGCGGCAGCAGGCTGAGCAGCACCGACGCCAGGGTGGTGCGGGGGCCGACGGCCTTGATCTCGACGTTGTGGTCGTCGAGGAGCTTGGTGAACTCGGGGTCCGGGAGGTTGGTGGGGTACGACGACTTGAACCGGGTGCCGTCCTTGAGCTCGCCCTCGATGTGGCCGTCGGAGCCGATCTCGACCGACTTGACCTGGCCCTGGGCGATCTTGTCCTTGAGCTCGGGGGCGTAGGTGAGGTCGGTGACCCGGCTCTGCTCCATCTGGTTGGGGAGCAGCAGCAGGAGCAGGCTGAGCAGCAGCCCGATCGGGAGCAGCCAGCTGCGCCAGCGGGGCGGGGGCGGCGGGGCCGGGGTGGGCGGCCGGTCGGGCGGCGGGCCCGATTTCGCCTTGTTGCTCGGGTGGCGGTGCATGACCGTGGGCTCCTCCGCATGGGCGGCCGGTATCCGCCCACGGTAGCGCCGCTTGCTCGGAAAGGTGAGGAGTTTACCCGGTATAGGGGACGCGGCGGTCGGCGGCCACGTCGGCCAGGCGCGGGTTCTTCTGGTCGCGCTCCGAGAGGATGGGCTCCTCGTCCGGCCAGGAGATCCCCAGGTCGGGGTCGTTCCAGGCCACGCCCAGCTCGTCGGTGCCGTCGTACTCGCCGGTGACCAGGTAGGTCATGACCACGTCGTCGTGGGCGTAGAAGCCGTGGGCGACGCCCTCGGGGATGTAGACGGCCAGGTCCTCGCCACCGCCCTGCCGGATGGTGGTGTGCTTGCCCTCGGTGGGGGAGCCGATGCGGGTGTCGACCAGCACCGTGGTCACCTTGCCCCCCTGCACGAACCACAGGTCGGCCTGCCGGCGGTGGTAGTGGAGGCCGCGCAGGACCTTGGCCTTGGAGTCGGAGCGGTTGCCCTGGACCATGGGGGCGGCGAACGGCAGCCATGAGCTGCGGTAGGTCTCGAGGAAGCGGCCGCGCTCGTCGCTGTGGATCTCCGGACGGATCAACCAGACGCCTGGGATCTCGGTCGATTCGACGACGTCTGCCACTGCTGCCCCCCCTCCTCCCCCGGACGGTGCCACCGCGTGAGGCTACCTGCGGTGCCCGGTGCGCGCAAAGCGTGACGCCGCGGCGGCCGCCTTCTATGCTACCGGTCCATGGGATCGTTCGAGCGTTTCAAGACGAAAACACATTTCAACTCGCTCAAGCGGCTCGTCGGCGTGACCGCCCTGGCCGCCCTGGCCGTCAAGCTGCTCACGGTGGCCCTGGCCACCGCCGCCGGCGGCGGCACGCCCCTTGACCTGCTGGCCCGGGTCCCGGCCAGCGTGGCCGACCTGGGAGCGGCCCTGCTGGTCTTCGAGGTGCTCAAGACCCGGCGGCCCCTCCAGCTGGCCGCCCGCTCGGCCATCCTGGTCGCGGTCAGCCCGGTGCTGTTCGTCGCCTCCGGGATCCACGGCGACAAGCTCGGGGTGGCCGTGGCCCTGCTCCTCCTGGCCATGTACCTGCTCGTCGACCGGGACGCGCCCCTGGTCGCGGGGATCACCCTGGCGATCGCCTCCCGGGTCGAGCCGATGGCCCTGCTGGCGGCGCCGGTGGCCCTGACCGCGGTCGCCTCCGGGGCCGCAGCCGGCGCCGGCGACGACCAGCGGGCCCGGCGCTCGCGGCTGGTCCACTTCGGCGGTGCCCTGGCCGGGGCGCTGTTCGCCGCCTGGGTGCCGTCCCTGGCCTGGGGCTGGGACTCGCTCAAGGGCGACCCGGGCGGCGGGTCCGCCCCTGGGAGCCTCGGGCCCGGGTGGGTGCTGGCCCGGTCCCTTGACCAGGGGCTGGCCGGGTGGCTGCTGGGCGCGGGCCGCCCGCTGGTCCTGGCCGGGGCGGTCGTGCCGGCCGTGATCTGGGTCCGGCGCCGGCCCCGGCGGGTGTACGCGGCCGTCGGCCTGGTGCTGCTCGCTCCCCTTGCCCTGGCCCCGGCCTGGTCGCCGCGGGACCTGGTCTGGCCGGCCGTGTTCGGCTACCTGGGCGACGCCAGGTGGGCCAGCATCTACGCCGTCGCCGCCGGGGCGTGCGTCGTCTGGACCTCCACCTGGTGGGGGACCGGCCCTCCCTGGGACGCCGGGGTCGCCCCCGGCACCGTCCCCGACGGCACCATCGCCGGCCTCGTCCTGATCACGTGGGTGGTGCTTGGGTCCTGGCTGTTCCTGGGTTGGCGCACGGTGGCGGTCGAGGCCGGAGCCGTGGGGGCTGTGGACAACCGCGGAGCCGTCGCGACCAGGTCGACTACGCTTCCCCCCAGGGGCCCTGACGACGAGCCGGGGTTTGCCGGCGTTCCCGGGAACGGGTCGGTGCCCGCCAACGCCCCGGTGCCCGCCAGCGGCCAGGTGCCTGCCAGCGGCCAGGTGCCCGCCAACGGCCAGGTGCCTGCCAACGGCCAGGTGGCCGCCGAGCAGGGGGCTGGGCCCTCCAGGGGGTCCTTCAGCTTGCCGAACTAGTACCCAGGGGTCCAGAAGGCCCCGTTCCGCTCTGTGGTGGGAGGACGGTCCTGAAGGTACTCGAGGAAGGGATCGAGCTGCTGCTGTTCCGCCTCGGCGACCGTGGCTACGCCTCCCCGCGCGAACGCGTGCGCGAGGTGGTCGACGTCGGCGCCGGGCAGCCGGCCGTCCCCGGGCTGACGCCCTCCAGCCTGGGCGGGCTGGGCGGCGGGCAGCGGCCGGTCGCCCTGGTGAGCCTCAGGGTCGCCCTGGGGCTGCCCGACCGCGGGCCCGAGGGGCGGATCCTGGTCGTGGCCACCCGCACCGGCCCGGTCGGGTTCCTGGTCGACGAGGTCGTCCGGGTACTGCGCTACGACCCCGAGGTCTGCGTCCCCGAGGCCACCCGTCCCAGCGGGTACGTGACCGCCGGCTTCCGGGCGGCCGGGTCGAGCTGGCTGCTGATCGACTGGGACGCCATCCGCCTCCCCACCGCCATCACCGCGCCGCGCTAGGCACCTCTCGACCTAGGCACTCCTAAATTAGGGCTAGCATGGGGTGACACCGCCCCGAGGAGTGCCGTGGACCGCGAACCCACCAGCCGCCAGTTCCGCGACACCGTCGGCATGTTCACCACCGGGATCACCGTGGTCACGGCCGTCTCGGCCCGGCTCGGGCACGGCATGACGGCCAACGCCTTCGCCTCGGTCTCCCTCGACCCGCTGCTGGTGCTGGTCTGCGTGGTCCGCGACGCCCTCATGCACAAGGTGCTGGAGGAGTCCGGCCGCTTCGCCGTCTCGGTCCTGGCCGCCGACCAGGAGGACCTGGCCAGGTACTTCTCGGACTCGGGCCGGCCAGGAGGCATGGCCCAGTTCGTGCCGGTCGGCTGGCACCCCGGCCCGGTCACCGGCGCCCCCCTGCTCGACGGCGCCCTCGCCTACCTGGAGTGCGACGTCGAGGCGGCCTACGACGGCGGCGACCACACGGTCTTCCTCGGCCGCGTCCGCTGGGTCGAGCGGGCCAAGGCCGGCGGCAACCCCCTGCTGTACTTCGGCGGCCACTACCGCCGCCTGGACGACCGGTAAGGGCATCGCTCGAGGGCCAGCGCCCTCAGGCGCCGTGCAGGCCGCCGACCAGCGCGCCGATCCGCTCGACGGCCCGGCGCAGGGTGTCGGCGGAGGTGGCGTACGACAAGCGCAGGTAGCCCTCGCCGGCCGGCCCGAAGGCGGTGCCGGGCAGGCAGGCCACCCCGGCCTCGGCCAGGAGCCGATCGGCCAGGGTGGCTGCGGGCAGCCCGAGATCGGCGACTCGGGGGAAGGCGTAGAAGGCGCCGTCCGGCTCCTGGCAGGCGATCCCCTCGATCGCGTTCAGGCCGGCCACGACCAGGTCGCGCCGCTCGCGCAGGGAGGCCACCATCGCCGCCACCGGCGCCCACGGCCCCTCCAGGGCGGCGATGGCCGCATGCTGGCTGAAGGCGGCCGTGCAGGACACCGAGTTGACCACCAGCCGGGTCACCGGCTCGACCAGGGGGGCGGGCAGGACCCCGAAGCCGAGGCGCCAGCCGGTCATGGCGAAGGTCTTGGACCAGCCGTCCAGCAGCACCGTGCGGTCGGCCATGCCGTCGACCGAGAGCACGCTCGGGTGGCCGCCGCCGTAGCGGATCGCCCAGTAGACCTCGTCGCTCAGCACCACCAGGTCGCGCTCGAGGGCCACCGCCGCGATCGCCTCCACGTCCTCCTGGGTGAGGCCGCTGCCACAGGGGTTGTGGGGGGAGTTCAGGATCACCAGCCGGGTCCGGTCGGTGACCAGGGAGGCGAGCTCGGCCGGGTCCATCCGGAACCGGTTGGCCTCGCGCAGCGGCACCGCGACCGGCCGGGCACCGGCGAAGGCGGCGATCGAGGCGTACATCGGGAACCCGGGGTCGGGGTAGAGCACCTCGTCGCCGGGCTGGCACAGGGCCAGGATGGTGAAGAACATGATCGGCTTGGCCCCGGGGGTCACCACCACCCGGTCGGGGGAGGTCCGCAGCCGGCCCGTCCGCTCCAGGAACGCGGCCACGGCCTCGCGCAGCTCCGGGGTCCCGGGCGCCGGCACGTAGTGGGTCAGGCCCCGGGCCAGGGCCTCCTGGCCGGCGGCGACGACGTGGGCCGGGGTGGCGGCGTCGGGCTCGCCAATCTCCAGGTGGAGCACATCCACGCCGGCGGCCTCCAGCGCCCGGGCCCGGGCCAGGACCTCGAACGCGGACTCGGTCCCGAGGCGGGCCATGCGGTCGGCGAGCCTCATGCCGGCCATCGCCCCCTGGTCAGTCCGCCCCGGCCTGGGTGTGGCGGACCCGCTCGACCATGTTGAGCAGGGCCAGGGGGGAGAACGGCTTGGTGAAGTAGTCGTCGGCACCGGCGGCCAGGCCCTGGTCACGGTCGCGCTCCTGGGCCTGGGCGGTCAGCATCACGACCACGATGTCGCTGGTGTCGGGGTCGGCCTTGAGCTGCCGGCAGACCTCCAGGCCGTCCAGCCTGGGCATCATGATGTCGAGCAGGACCAGCCTGGGGGCCTCGCCCCTGGCCACTTCCAGGGCCTCGACCCCGTCGGCCGCCTCCAGGATCTCGTAGTCGTCGCCCTCCAGGGTGACGTGGACGAGGGCCCGCACGGCCGGCTCGTCGTCGGCGATCAGCAGCTTCATCGGCCGCTCCCGGCAAGCTCGTCGGAGGTGGGAAGGGTGAAGCGGAACACCGAGCCGACCCCCGGCCAGGACTCGGCCCAGAGCCGGCCGCCGTGCATCTCGACCAGCCGCTTGGTGATGTACAGACCGAGCCCGGTGCCGCCGGCCCGGCGGACCTCGTCGCGGTCGACCCGGTAGAACTTCTCGAACAACTGCCCCATGTCGCGTGGGCTCATCCCGATTCCCTGGTCCCGAACACTCACCTGCACCGTGTCACCGTCGACCTCCACGGTGACGAGGACCTCGCCGCCCCCGGGGGAGTATTTGATCGCATTGCCGACCAGGTTGGTCAAAATCTGCTCGACCTTGTCGGGGTCACCCCAGACCACCGGCAGGTTGGCCGGCAGCGTGGTCCGCAGGGTGTGCCTGGCGGCCATCGCCCGGAACGGGGACAGGATCCGCTCGACCACCGTGGCCAGGTCCAGGGGCCGCGGGTCGAGGACCAGGCGGCCCGACTCCATCCTGGACACGCTCAGCAGGTCGTCGATCAGCCGGGCCAGGCGGCGGGAGGCGTCCAGGATCTCCACGGCCGAGGAACGCTGGCGCTCGGCCGGCAGGTCCCGCAGCACCAGCAGCTCGGCGAACCCGTGGATCAGGGTGAGCGGGGTTCGCAGCTCATGGGAGACGGTGGAGATCAGGGCCGACTTGACCTCGTCGATCTCGCGCTCCCGGGAGACGTCGCGGATGACGTCGACCCCGCCCACGACCCGGCCCCGGACATCGAAGATGGGGGCCGAGGAGACGGCCACCGGGACCTTGCGGCCGTAGCGGCTGACCAGGTCGGCCGGGCCGTCCGCCCGCTCGGTGGCCAGGGGCAGGACCTCGGCGTAGGGGCGGCCCTTGGCCTCGGCCTCGGTCCAGCCGGTGAGCGCCTCCAGGGCCCGGTTCATGGCCGTGACCCGCCCGTAGGGGTCGCTGAGCAGGACCCCGTCGGCGATGGCGTAGAACACCGCCTGGGCCTCGCCGGCCGCCCGCTCGGCCTCCTCCAGGCGCAGGGCCGCCTCCAGGGCGCCGGCGATCTGGTTGCCGGCCAGGCCGAGCAGGGCCTCCTGCTCGCGGTCGAGCTGGTGGTGGCGGGTCCAGCACAGGGCGAGCAGGCCGAGGAAGCGGCCGCGGGACAGCAGCGGCACCAGGGCCAGGGAGGCGACCTCCATCCGGGCCACCAGGTCCCGCAGGACGGGGAGGCCGGCCGTCCTCTGGTCGAGGTCGGCCAGGCCCACCACCTGGCCCGCCCGAAGGGCCGGCATCGGCAGGACCAGGCGGATCTCGGCGTCGGCCTTGACGATGTCGTCGGCCACCGCAGGGTCGGGGAAGCCGGCAAGGGCTCGTAGCGAGAGCTCGCCGGCGGGCCGGGCCGCTCCGAGCACGGCCCGGGTGGCCCCGATCTCGGGCCGCAGGCCCTCCAGCACGACCTCGGCCAGCCGCTGGAGGCTGGTCGCCCCCACCACCTGGGCCGACAGGTGGCGCAGGCGCTCCAGGGCCTCCATGCGCCCGGCCAGCCGCCGGCGCATGGTCTCCAGGTCGCTGGCCACCGCGCCCAGCTCGTTCTCGACCCCGAGGGTGACCGGGGTCTCGAGGTCTCCGCCGGCCAGGCGGCCCGAGGCCGAGCGCAGGGCGTCGGCCGGGGCCCCGACGGCCCGGCGCAGCCAGATGGCCATCAGGACCAGGGCGCCCAGCATCATCAGGGCGGTGCGGACGGCCAGGGTCTGGGCGGTCTCATAGGTCCGGTCCTGGCTGCGGGCGTAGGCCCGCTGGGCTCGGGCCAGCTGCTCCTCGAGGGCGGTCTGGCGGTCCCAGAGCCGCCGGAAGTGCTGGTCGGCGTTCCCACGGGCCGCGACCAGGGCGGCCGCCCTGACCCCGCGTGCCCTGCGGGTGGCGAGCTCGGTGTGCCCGGTCCGGACCCAGGCCCGGTACTCGTCGGCCACCCGCTCCACCACCGGCACCAGGGACTGCCAGCGGAGGCTGAGCTGGCGGACCCGCTCGAACCCCCGGACGGCGCTGACCTCGGCCTGGAGCTGGGCCTGCTCGGCCGCGCGGTCGCCAGTGAGCAGGTACGCGCGCCGGCTGGTCTCCATGGTCACGAAGTCGCGGCTGAGCCCGGTGGCGGCCCGCCGCAGCTCGTCGACCCGCTCAACGGTCGGCTGGAGCGAGGTGCTGGACCGGGCGGCCCCGCGGGCGGCCAGGAAGATGGCCGCCCCCCAGGCCACCACCAGCAGCCCGAGCAGGGCGAGCAGGACGGTGACCTGCACCCGCAGGCGCCGCATCGCTAGCGCCCGCGGTTCGCGGTGGCCTGGATCGCCGCCAGCCGCCCCCGGTCGACCAGATGGATGGCCTCCACGGCGTCGGGGGCGAACTGGGTCCCGGAGGCCTCGCGCAGCCGGTGGAGCGCCTCCTCCGGGCCGACCGCGACCCGGTAGGGGCGGTCGGTGGTGATGGCGTCGAAGGCGTCGACGGCGGCGAACACCCTGGCCGCCAGGGGGATCTGCTCGTCCTTGAGGCCCTCGGGGTAGCCGGCTCCGTCCCAGCGCTCGTGGTGGGAGTAGACGACCGCCCGGACCACGTCCATGTGCGGCACCCCCTCGAGGATGCGCAGGCCGATGGCCGGGTGCTCGCGCATCAGGGCCCACTCCTCGTCGGTCAGGGGCCCGGCCTTGTTGAGGACCGCGTCGGGGACGCCGATCTTGCCCAGGTCGTGGAGCAGGAACGCGTACTCCAGGCCGGGGGTGGCGGCCAGGTCGCCGCCGAGGGCCCGGCAGGCCTCGATCCCGTAGGCGGTGACCCGGGCCAGGTGGCCGCCGGTGTAGGCGTCCTTGGCCTCGACGGCGCTGGCCAGGGCGCGCACGGTGGCGGTGTAGGCCAGCTCGACCGCGTCGAGGGCCTCGCGCAGCTCCTCGGCCCGGCGGCGCTCGGCCGAGAAGGTGGTCCGCAGGTCGTCGGCGTAGCGCAGGAGCTGGGAGTGGGCGGCGTCGGCCTGCTCGAGCTTGCGCGACCAGCGGTGCAGGAACCGCAGCCGGTCGGTGGCCAGGGCGGCCCCGGTGGCCAGCAGCTCCACGGCAGCCAGATCCTGGCCGGCGAAGGGGCGGACGGCCCGGCGCAGGGCCAGCACCCCGACCGCCCGGCCCTCGACCACCATGGCGCACCAGGCCTCGGGGCCGGCCGCGACGACCGGGCGGCCGGCGGTGGCGGCGCCGGCGGCCAGCTCGCGGTCGCCGGGGCGCTCGCCGAGGCGGCCGGCCGGGCCGGCCCGGCCCCACCGCGGCCCGGCGGTGAAGCCCGGCCCGTGGGCGACGCCCGGCCCGGGGAGGAGGCCGTCGCCCGCCTCGAGCAGGAGCACGCCCTCGACCGCCTCCAGGGCCCGGCAGGCGCGCTCCAGCAGGGCGGCCCCGGCCGTGGCCAGGTCCTCGCCGCCCGCCAGGAGGCGGAACGGAGCCAGCAGCCCCTCGCCGACGCGAGGCCGCTGCGTTCGGGGCACGTGCTCTCCTCGTCTTGTTCGTCAGGTTCGAGACATTGAATCGTACTCGATCAGGTGCCGAACAGCCGGTCCCCGAAATCGCCCAGGCCGGGGACGATGTACGCCCGGTCGTTGAGGCGCTCGTCCACGGCCGCGGTCACGATGTCCAGCGAGGGGTGCTCGGCCTCCAGCCGGGCGATGCCCTCGGGCGCGGCCACCACCGACAGCAGGGTGACCCGGGCCGGGCCGGCGCCGAACAGGCTGGCGCAGGCGGCCGCCGCCGACCCCCCGGTGGCAAGCATCGGGTCGAGCAGGAGCACATAGGCGCCGCCGATGTCGGGCAGCTTGGAGTAGTAGGTCGAGGGCTGGAAGGTGGCGTGGTCGCGCTCCAGGCCCAGGTAGCCGACCGGGACCTCAGGGAACAGCTCGGTCACGGCCTCCAGCATGCCCAGGCCGGCTCGCAGGATCGGCACCGCCACCAGCGGGGCGGCGAAGGCCGTGCCCTCGGTCTCGGCCAGGGGGGTGGTCACCGGCCGCCGGGCGGTCGGCACCGCCCGGGTCGCCTCCACGGCCAGCACCAGCGACAGCCGCTTGGCCAGGAGCCGGAACAGCGGCGGCGGGGTCGAGGCGTCCCGCAGCGCCGTGAGCAGGGCCCCGGCCAGAGGGTGGTCGACAACGGTCAGGGCCACTGGTGCCTCCTTCTACTTGCCGGCGCCTGACAGCAGGTAGCCGGCGATGGCCAGGTCCTCGCGCAGCACCAGCTCGGTGAGCTTGAGGCGGCTGGCCGACAGCGGGCTGGTCCGGGTGGGCGACGGGTAGGCGTCCATGCCCAGGTCGGCGGCCTGGCGGACCGCCCGGAACATGTGGAAGGGGTCGGAGACGACCACGATCCGCTGGCGGCCGCCGCCGGGGTCGCGTCGCTCCAGGAGCCGTTTCGCCCCGGCCAGGTTCTGGTAGGTGGTGCGGCTCTGCTCCTCGGTGAGGATGGCCCCCTCGGGGACCCCTCTGGCCTGCGCCCAGCGGGCTCCGGACCCGCCCTCGGTGAAGCGGTCGCCCTCCTCCTTGCCTCCGGTGAACACCAGCACCGGGGCCACCCTGTCCGACCACAGGTCCAGGGCGTGCTCCAGGCGGGCCTCGTAGATGGCCGAGGGCCGGCCGTCGTACTGGGCCGCCCCCAGGACCACGATGGCGTCGACCCGTGGCCGCTCGTCCTTGCCCATCCATCGGGCGACCAGGGTGGTGGTCACGGCGAAGTAGGCGAGGACGAGCACGAGGAGGCCGAGCAGGACACGACGCATGCCGCGGATTCTACGCAGCCCCCCGGCGGACCCTGGTCACCAGGCCAAGGAGTGGTTAAATACCGCCATCTCGCGGCGCTGCCGCGCTGGTGGGACCCCGGAGTTCGAGAGGAGCACGGCATGCGTGGGGTACGGGGTGTGCGAGCTGGCGCCCTGCTGGTGGGGCTTGCCCTGGTGGCGGCCGCCTGCGGCGGCGGTGGCGACGACAGCGGCGACACGGGCGGCGGTGGTGGCAGCACCACCGAGGCCAAGAAGGTCGGCGTCGTCTACGACATCGGCGGCCGCGGCGACAAGTCGTTCAACGACTCCGCCTACGCCGGCCTCCAGGCGGCCGAGAAGGAGCAGGGCGACAAGGTCGAGGCCAAGGACGTCGAGCCCAACCCGGACGGCTCCAACCGCAAGGAGCTGCTGGACGGCCTGGCCGACGAGGGCTACGGCCTGATCTTCGGGATCGGCTTCCTGTTCTCCGAGGACATCGCCAAGTCGGCCACCGAGAACCCCGACACCCAGTTCGCGGTGATCGACGGCTTCGACAAGTCCTGCACCGAGGAGGGCAAGAACCTGCTCTGCATCGGCTTCCAGGAGGAGCAGGGCTCGTTCCTGGTCGGGGCCGCGGCCGCCCTCAAGACCAAGTCCGACACGGTCGGCTTCGTCGGCGGCCAGCAGGGCCAGGGCCTCATCGAGAAGTTCCAGGCCGGCTACGAGGCGGGCGTGAAGTACATCGCCGACCAGAACAACAAGACCATCAAGGTCCTGGTCGACTACGCTGGCAACACCCCCGAGGCCTTCCGCAACCCGGCCAAGGGCAAGGAGCTGGCCCTGAAGCAGATCGGCCAGGGCGCCGACGTCATCTACCACGCCTCCGGCGGCACCGGGGCGGGCGTGATCGCCACCGCCGCCGACAAGAAGATCTACGCCATCGGCGTCGACTCCGACCAGAGCCTGACCGCCAGCCCGGCCGAGCAGAAGTGGATCCTCACCTCGATGCTCAAGCGGGTCGACAACGCCGTCCAGCAGACCATCGCCGACTACGTGAACGGCACCGAGAAGGGCGGGATCAAGACCTTCGGGCTCAAGGAGGGCGGCATCGACTACGCCCAGAACCAGTACAACAAGGAGCTGCTGGGCGACATCCCGACCACCCTTGACGAGCTGAAGCAGAAGATCATCGACGGCGAGATCAAGGTCCCGACCAAGCCGGCATAGCGGTGGCGACCGAGGCGACCGAGGTTCCCGGCGGCGGGCCAGCGGAGGCCCGCCACCGGGCGCTGGCCATCGAGTGCCGCGGCATCACCCGCCGCTACGCCGGGGTGGTCGCCAACGACCGGGTCGACCTCGAGGTGGCCGAGGGCGAGATCCACGCCCTGGTCGGCGAGAACGGGGCCGGCAAGTCGACCCTGATGAAGATGCTCTACGGCCTCGAGCAGCCCGACGAGGGCGAGATCCTGGTCCGGGGCGAGCCCCAGGTCATCGACTCGCCCCGCAAGGCCATCGAGCTGCGCATCGGCATGGTCCACCAGCACTTCATGCTGGTCGACGACTTC
>Ga0081539_10001129_pt1 | contig 32303 bp, 29 predicted proteins | sample TabmetS4T2R2_FD_71023 | JGI IMG/M metagenome (GOLD analysis project Ga0081539, IMG submission 71023) | Tabebuia heterophylla rhizosphere microbial communities from the University of Puerto Rico - S4T2R2 | ecosystem: Host-associated > Plants > Roots > Rhizosphere ... | reverse complement strand
GTGGCGGTCCCGAGACACTGAAAATACAAAGCCTGCCCATCCCCGAAATAGACGCACGCGAGGTTTTGATTCGGGTTGAGGCTGCCGGCGTAGGAGCGTGGGATCCGCTTGAGCGTGAAGGCGGATTTGTCGAAATAATGGGAATCAAACCTATGTTTCCCTACGTGCTTGGCACTGATGGGGCAGGAACGATCGCCGCCGTCGGGAAAAATGTCGACGGCTTCAAAGAAGGCGACCGTGTTTACGCGGCAGAGCTCGCGAATCCGAAAGGTGGCTTCTACGCTCAGTACGCCGCGGTCAAGGCCGATAATGTTTCGTTGATTCCCAGACAGTTGACCATCGAACAAGCGGCGGTGTTGCCGACCGACGGATTGACGGCGCTAACGGGTTTGGAAAAAGTGCTTGGTTTGAAACCAGGCGAGTCGTTGATGGTGTTCGGTGCGAGCGGCGGCGTTGGACACCTTGCCTTACAACTCGCGAAGCGTCTCGGTGCCGCGGTGTTCGCCATTGCTTCCGGCGCCGACGGCGTGCAGTTTGCCAAAAAACTCGGCGCTGACAGTGCAGTCGATGGACGAAGTGATGATGTGCTGAACGCAGCCAGGGAGTTTGCGCCGAACGGTATCGATGCCGCACTTGTCACCGCGGGAGGCGAGCGAACTAATCAAGCCTTGTCAGCCATTCGCAAAGGCGGACGGGTCGCATATCCACACGGCGTGATGCCTGAGCCGGCTGCTCCCGAAGGTGTGGCTTTGGACGCGTACGATGGAGAATTTGACCCGGCACTGATCGACAGGCTCAACGACTTGATCAATGCTGGTCCGTTCGAAGTCTACGTCGACAGAACGTTTCCGCTGGAAGAGGTCAGCGAGGCACACGAGTCGCTTGCCGAACATCATCTAGGCAAGATTGCGTTGCGGGTTGAGTGAACGTTTAACTCAGGTTCCTGAACGCATGATACAAACCCAGCCATTGCTCGAAACTCAATTCAGCCGGCGTGGCGTTTAAGGGAAACTCGAGCTCGCGGGCCAGGCGTTTCCATTGCTTGTACGTGAAGACGTTCTTGAATGCCAGTCGGAGTGTGGGTTTCCATCTGCCGAAGCCGTACTCAACAAAATCACGATAGAGAGCAACGTCATCCAGAGCTATCAGCGGACGAGTGCGTCGCTTGATCGATAGCAGCACTGAGTCCACGTTCGGCACAGGCCAGAAATCCGTACGCCGCAGATGCCACAGGATCTCGAATTCAAAGAACGGCTTTACGCGGATCGAGAACAGACTCTCTCTCGGACAGCCTGAAACTCTCCTGGCCGCTTCTTGCTGCAAGATCAGATATGCTTCGCAGAGTCTGGACCGCTCATCGAGAATCTTGCGTAGGATTTGCGCCGTGTTGTTGTAGGGAATGTTCGCGAATACCTTACCGGCGCGATTACGCAATGAATAATTCAGAAAGTCCTGTTCGAGTATTTCCACGTTACCGAACATACGAAACCGCTCACGCAAACCGCGAACGAGCTCCGGGTCCTTCTCGATCGCGATGACGTGTCCAGCAACGCTTGCGAGCGCCGCAGTGATGATCCCGTTTCCCGGGCCAATCTCGTAAACAGTGTCGGATGCGCCGATCGTACTCAGCCCCACCAGTCGATGCACCAGCTTCGGACTCCGCAGGAAATTCTGCGCCAAAGATATGCGCTTGAGTTGTCGTGTTTCCATGTTTCACCTCCGAAAGTTGCGGTGAAACGAAAACGCGATTATTTGTGGAGGACCTTTCGGTTTGTGGGTAGGCTCTAAAGAGAAAAGCCGCGAACCGAAGCGTTGCTAACGCTGGTTCACGGCACTGATGTTAAGAGTGGAAACTTAGGAGTTGATCATCCGCGAATCACGTAGGCACGCTAGTGGCCCTGCCACATTTTGTTCGCGGATTCGAATCAACATGCTCGCAAGCATACGGATTTTGCGCAGACTGTCAAACTGCGAGTGCCAAACGCTAAAACCGTAATGCAAAGCCAACGTTGAGCTGGAAGTTATGGCTCAGCCTTCTTTGCACAAACATCGGTTCGTCCAGGCGTTGGTAGAAGAAGTCTCCCGGCTTGAAGCGCACCATCGTGTCACCAACATCTACGCGGACGGCCGCATGACGGTGCAGGTAATACTCGAATACGCCGCCAACATCCACTGCGAATCGGTTGTGTCCCTGCTCGAAGACGTTCGGTCCGGGAGTGGTTCCGAGTAAATAGAAGCGCGTCAGGCCCGGCCGCACCTTCGCGAAGACGCCGAAGTGCTTGTTGCGCCAGCCGGCGCGCCCGCCAAATAATGCTTGCGTTTCATTATTCCCGCCGCCTTCTCGCGTCTGCGGAAACTGCGTCGCTTCCGCTTCCAGACCCACATAATCGTTGAGGTTGTAAGTGAATCGCAGGCCAACGCCACTGTCTTTGTCCGATTTCTCGGTGACATTCAGCGCAGCGTAATGAATACCGACTTCATACTTCGGGTTCTTTTCCTGCGCCCGTGCAGTCGAGACACACACAAGCAATAAACTCATCGCGACGAGGCCCAGGGCCTTGGAGCAAGCCGCCGGCGTTTTGGAGATGTGGTTCATCGGGGTATTCTCCTCTCGGGATCGAAACAACTCACGATGGACCATGGGCAAGCGAGGTGCCGAGCTGATTTCGCGGTTTTACGGTGAGAACGTGAGCGGGAGCATCGTCAGGTTGAAATAGGCGGGAGACAGATGTCGGGTATTATTTGCAGAACATATGCCTGAACCGAAAAGAAAAATACGCTGGTCGTCTGCGTGGTCCGACGCGCGAGAATTGGTCTGGGCACATCGCCACCGCCTGACACTCGGCGCCGGACTCATGATCGTCAATCAGGCGATGGGCCTGGTGCTGCCTGCTTCGACGAAGTACTTGATCGACGTGGTCATCGGCAAAGGCCGTACGGATTTACTCTGGAAGATCGCACTCGCCGCCGGCGCCGCCACCATCATTCAAGCACTGACATCTTTCAGTTTGTCACAAGTCCTTGGCGTGGCGGCCCAACGTGCGATTACCGAGATGCGCAAGAAAGTGCAGGCGCAGATTTCGCGATTGCCGATCAACTACTTCGATTCCACGCAGACCGGCAAATTGATCTCGCGCATCATGAACGACGCTGAAGGTATTCGAAACCTCGTCGGAACAGGATTGGTGCAGCTCGCCGGCAGCATCATCACGGCCGTGGTCGCTCTCGCTATCTTGTTTTGGCTTAACTGGCGTCTGACGTCGATCACGATCCTCGTGCTCGGAGCATTTGGCGGTGCACTTGCTTATGCCTTCACCCGTTTGCGTCCGCTGTTTCGCGAACGCGGCGAGATTACCGCGGCGCTGACGGGCCGCCTGGCGGAATCGCTGGGAGGCATCCGCATCGTCAAGGCTTACACGGCGGAGAAACGCGAGGCGCTGACGTTTGCGCGTGGAGCTCACAAACTGTTTCGCAACATCGCCAAGTCGATGACGGGCGTCTCAGCCACGCAAGCCTTTTCCTCCCTCGTTGTCGGCGCGGTCGGCGTCGTAATCATTCTGGTCGGCGGCCAGTCCGTGGTGAGCGGGCAAATGACGGTCGGCGACCTCTTCATGTACGTCATGTTTACCGGAATGATGGCCATGCCGCTGATTCAGTTTGCCGCGATCGGCACGCAGATTACCGAAGCTTTCGCCGGGCTCGATCGCATTCGTGAAGTGATGAACATGCGGACCGAGGACGAAGAAGATTCCGAGCGCGCGCCTTTGCGTGAAGTTCAGGGTGAGGTGGAATTCGAAAACGTCACTTTCGAATACAACCCGGGAGTTCCGGTGCTCAAGAACGTTTCGTTCACGGCGCCCGCGGGTTCGACCACCGCGCTGGTTGGTTCCAGCGGCTCCGGCAAAAGCACGCTCATCAGTCTGGCGATGAATTTCAATCAGCCCCTTTCCGGAACGATTAGAATCGATGGCCAGAATCTCCAGTCTTTACGGCTGCGTGATTTTCGCTCCTATCTCGGCGTGGTTATGCAGGACAATTTTCTGTTCGATGGGACCATCGCCGAAAACATCGCCTTTTCGAATCCGCACGCGACGATGGATGAAATCAGGGAAGTGAGCCGCATCGCGCATTGTGAAGAGTTTATCGAAAAGTTCGAGCAGAAGTACGACACGATTGTCGGTGAACGCGGCGTGAAGCTGTCGGGTGGGCAGCGTCAACGGATAGCGATCGCGCGTGCGATTCTGGCGGATCCGAAATTGCTGATTCTGGACGAAGCCACTTCGAGCCTCGACAGCGAGAGTGAGGCGATGATTCAGGACGGACTCCGTTCGTTGCGGCGCGGTCGCACCACGTTCGTTATCGCGCACCGGCTCTCAACGATTCGCAGCGCGGACCAGATCCTGGTGCTGGAGGGTGGCGAGATCGTCGAGCGCGGCACGCACGAAGATTTGCTCGCGGCCGATGGCCGGTACCGGCAGCTTTACGATAAGCAGTACAAGTTCGAACGCGACCAATTTATCAATCCGGGAGAAGATTTCACGCCGGATCCGCAACGTGCGATCACCCGTACCTCATCGGGTATTTCGAATTTGTAGCTCATGAGCGCGTCCATCACGTCAGAACCGAGACCGAGATTAGCGCCGCTCCAATGCGTCAACTGTAACGCGCCGCTCGTAATCGTCGACGCTCCCTTGCTCGTCTGTCGCTTTTGTGGGGCCACCAATGTCATACCGCCGGTCTATCGCGAGGAGCTGCGGCTCACGCGCGATGTGGATTCGGCAACACGTAAAGCGGCGGAGCAGTGGCTGCGATTCGCGCAGCTCAAGGCGCCCCGGTGGTGGTTCATCGCTGCCGCACTCGCACCGTTTGTGCTGATGACCGGCAGTCTCGTGATTATTCTCATCGTTGCGTTGTCGGGAGTGGTGAGTGGCCCTGCGCTTCCAGGGATGTTGTACTTTTGGCTCATACTGATTCCGGCGCAATTCCTGGCGGGAAACGTCGCGATGAAAAATGTGCTGGTGAGTGGCGCGACAAACGTCGGTGCAGCCTTCGCCGCCCGTCCACCTTCGGCTCCGGGCGAGCCGCCGAATTGCCGTCAATGTGGTGCGCCACTCTCAGTGCAGCCGGACGATATCGTTGTGCGTTGTATTTTCTGCGAAGCGGAAAGCATCGTGCGACTTGATGAATCGGCCATGCAGACTTTGCGGTCGCGAGTGGCGTCGGCCCAGGCGAGCCTTGCCGAAGCCATGAGTGCGCTGGCCAAACATGCCAAGCTCGCCGATCTCGAAACGCGCGGACGCACCCGCATCGTTACCGGCTTGGTGCTTTTACCTCTCGCCTGGTCTTTGCTGGAATCGTGGCATTCGAGTTACTGGTCGCTGCTCATCGCGCTGGATGTGTTTCTTCTGGCTATGTGCGTGTTTTGGAGTGTACGTGAAGCGTTTCTGCGACCAGTAACGATTGAAGAGCTCGAGGCGCTCTTAGGAAATGACGCCAACGAAAGTTTCCGCGAAGAAACTTCCGCCGAGCGCTCCTCGTCCGCCGATCCCAAAGCACCCGGCACGCGCGGCTGGTACGAGAACGCCTACGATAACGTGAACTTCATCGTACCAACCGTCATGACGCTGATGTTTGTGACGATTCAGATCATCGTGTTGCGTGCAAGACGGTAATCAACGCCAATCGTCGATGAGGTAGATGCCGGGGCGATTGTAGCCGGCCGCGTTGGGCCTGCTCATGACTACGCCCTGGATGTCCGTCGTGAAGCCGCGTGCGAGCATCTGTTGATATGCTTCGTGACGGGCCGTGTTAACGCCACCACGAAGGCGAGACACACGTTGCGCTGAAGCGAACTCTTCGCAGGCATCAAGCAAGCGGCTGAAGTGCTGTTCGGCATTCGCGCCGGGACGCACCGCGCCAAACTTGATGTAGCAAACGTCGCTGCCGGCTTCTGTCCCCGCTCCGACGTGACAAACAGCGACTGCCAACAACTTGCTGTCGTCCCACAGGAGAACTGTGTCGCCCAGGTTTTGTGTCGCGACAGCCCGGATTTCATGTGCAACGTCGAGACCTTCGTAAATGGCGCCCGTTAGTTCGCGGCACGCGCTCAAGATCTCCTCTTGCTCGCTTGCTGGAACTTCGGAAAATCTTGTCCACTGCGACGCGCTCTTCGTCGCCGCAACCGGTTTCGACATGATTGCGGTTAGAAAGCGCGGCCAGAACCCGAACCTCTGGTAAAGGCCAATGTGCTTTTGACTGTGCGGGAAAGTGAAAAGACCGGCGTGGGTCGTTTCCCACTTAGCAAAAAGGTCCATGACAGGTTCCATCAAACGCTTGCCGACGCCGCGGTCCCAAAAGTCCGGGCGAATCGTCAATGGACCAAAGAAGCCAACGCTGCCCCAGTTAGTCGCAAAGTTTGAACCGATAACTTCGCCGGAAGCTTCAGCAGCAAAAGCGGCATTCGGATCGGCGAGCCAGCGGGTGCCGACGTAAGCGGCGTCGCCCATGAAAGCCATCGGGTCCGGCAGGCCGATGAAGGTACCGAAGGCGAGTCGCATGATGGTATCCGCAGTGGAGAGTTCAGTCTCACCCAGCGGACGTACGATGATGTCTGATTTCGTTGTGTCTTCAATTCTGGATTGCGGTTTCATAATTGCTCCTTTTATGGGTTTATTATAAAACGTAGACTCGGTTGCACGTACCGTCGCCGCTTATGAGAGCCTACGAATTCGTCACTATCTGGCGCGTCAAAGCCCCGATCGAAAGTGTCTGGAACGAGATCTATCACTCCGAGAAGTGGCCGGCGTGGTGGCAAGGTGTAGAGAGTGTCTCTGAAATACGCAAGGGAGATGGGAACGGTGTGGGAAGCATTCATCGCTACACCTGGAAGAGCAAGCTGCCTTACAGGCTGAGCTTCGACATGGAAACGGTTCGTATCGAGCCACCGCGGTTGCTCGAAGGAATCGCGCGGGGTGAATTACAAGGCCGAGGATTGTGGCAACTTTCGACTGAAGGCGACGAAACGCTGGTCAGATATGATTGGCGCGTAGAGACGACAAAGCAGTGGATGAATCTGCTCGCGCCGATGGCGCGGCCGTTATTTGAGTGGAACCACGACGTCGTAATGAGCTGGGGAGCAAAGGGTCTCGCCGCAAGGCTCGGCACAACGGTGGTTGAGCAGAACACTTGAAGCGTCAGTATTTTCATTGACACCTTTCGCGGTACGCGAATATGCTTTTTCCCCTCCCGCAATTCGAAATTGACCCTCAACAATTTCGTCACCGCAGTCTTAGGAGGTGTCTATGAGACTCGTGAGAGCGATTGCAACGATCTTCATTTTGGGAGTGCTTCTGCTCAGCAATCTCAAACAACCAGTGCGCGCCACCGGTCCATGCGAAGATAGCTGTGCCTACGATTACTCTGTTTGCAGCGCGCAGGTCTACGACGAATACCAATCGTGCTTGAGTGACTGCGATACGTATTATCCGTTTTGGGCCGGCTGCCAGAATTATTGCCTGGGCAACCGGGATTCGGGGTGGGCAGCGTGCGACACTAACTACAATAACTGTTTAGCCGGCTGTCCTTAATCAACAACCGGCCGGCGCTTAGCGAAAAACAAACACGTCAATCGGCTCGCAGACGGGAGTGTGGCCCACGTTGGCGGCATACGCACGCATCGCGTCCAAGCCCGCCTGGAAAGCGCTCGCCGGCAATTGTGCGAGTACTGAGTCGGCACCGGCTGCGAGTTTTTCGATATAACTTTCGTAGTCCGCCGCGATCTGCTGCACGACGATGCTGCTGCTCACGATCGTAAATCCCGCCGCTTCGAAAACCTCACGTACGAACTCACCGCTCGGAAGACAATCTTCCATAATCGGCCGACTTTCCGGAAAGAACTCCACGTAAGGATAGGACGGAATGCGTTCGCGCGTTCCAGTGCGCACAACCACCGTGGCGCCGTCGTGAAGCACGCGGCGGCATTCTCGCGCCACCAATCTCGGATCAGCGAAATGATGAAACGTCATCGAAGTGAAAATCAGATCTACAGAGTCGTTCGAAAGAGGTATGGCTTCGCCGTGTCCCGGCAGATATCGAACGCGGCGGTCACGCAGCTTGCGCTGCGCCTGCTCCAACATTTTTATAGACGGATCGATACCGACCACTTCGGCATCAAAATGAGCCGCGAGTGATTCCGAGAAGCGGCCGGTGCCGCAACCCAGATCGAGGATCGTTTTCAGACGCTGCTTACCGGTGCAGGAAGCGATGAAGTTCATCCATAGTTGGAGCATCTCCGGGCCGTGGTCGCGGCCACGGTCATAAACAGCAGGTATATCAGTCGTGTCGTAGTCCATGTTGGGATTGTGTCCAACCTTCGGTCTACAAACCTATTTCTTGACTCGGCCCGCTCGGCGTCAATATTATTCGCACGCGTTGAATCCTTCTAGTCGCCTTCTCACTAAGATCATTTCAAACTCATGAGAAGCTCGGTCCAAGTAGTCGATCGCTTTTACGCCAACCCGGACAACGTTCGGCAAAAGGCCCTGGCGATGCAGTATTCCGAACCGGAGAACCTTACCGGCTGGCGGACTCGGGTTTGGCCGTTGAAAGGAATCAAGAATCTCATCGAGAGAGCGTTTAGAGTTCAGATCGATTACTGGGATGATTCTAAAGAAATCGAAGGCGGCAACGGCGTGTTCTTTACAGCCTTCGCCAAAGGAGAACATGCCGAAAAAGTCAAAGTGCACTTCGATGAACCTGCAGAGTGGATGTCGCTCCTGGTGTATTTAACTCCTAACGCGCCGAGCGATTGCGGCACGTCCTTCTGGCAGCACCGCGAGACAGGCTTAACGGCGAAGCCCACCTGGCGTGACGCGTTGCGATTGGGATTGGGCCTCGAAGAATTGAGACTGTTGATTGAGCGTGACGGCTGCGAGCGAAAGTCGTGGATTGAGATCGATCGCATCGGCAACGTTTACAATCGAGCGGTAATGTTTCCCGCGGGATTATTCCATTCAGCTACGGCTCACTTCGGCCACGACCTGAGTGATGGCAGACTCTATCACTCATTCCATTTCTCGACCGTGAAGTGACGAAATTGCTCGCCTCGTTACTCGTTACGTAACGCATTTATCGGATCAACTTTCAGCGCATTACGCGCCGGAAAATAGCTGGCGAGGATCGCGACTGCAACCAACAGAAGTGGCACGAAGACGAACACTGGCGGATCGGTTGCAGTGACCCCGAATAACAGGTTCGAAAGGACTCGAGTCACCGCCAAAGCCGTCGCCACTCCAAAGGCAACGCCGGCGAGCACCAGTTTCAATCCCTGCCCAACAATCAGTCCGAGCACGTGCCGCTGCTGCGCGCCCACTGCCATACGAATGCCGATTTCGTGCGTGCGTTGCGCGACCGAATAGGAAACAACACTGTAGACCCCGAGCGAGGCTAAAAGCAGCGCCAAACCAGCGAACGTCGCCAGGAGCGAAGTGATCACCTTCGGCTCTGCGAGCGATTCGCTGAATACATTCTCCATCGTGTTGATATTCGAAACCGGCTGATCGCTATCGACGGCCAGCACCTGACGCCGCAAAGCAGGCGCAAGCCGCAAAGGATCAGACGTCGACCTCGCCAGGATATTCATCAAAGACGAAGGATTCTGCAGGTAAGGTACGTAAATCTCCGGCCTGATTTCGTCGTTCAACGCTTCTTCTTTAACGTCTCCCACAATTCCGACGATGTTAAGCCACGAGTTACTCGACTGTGGGCGCCAGGGAACTTTCGCGGCCGGGAACTGCGGCTTGAGACGTCTGCCGATCGGGTTCTCGTTAGGCCAATAACGCAGCGCCATCGTTTTGCTGATGATTACCACACCGCGGGATTCGTCATTGTCCTGCTCCGTAAAATGGCGGCCGTCCAACAGCGGGATGCCCATGGTGCGAAAGTAGTTTTGATCTATCACCCGATAGCCGACGGTGATTTCCTGTCCGGGTGGTGGAGGAGCAATTCCTTCGATGGTTACGGCGGTCGCATCTTGCAGATCAGTCAAAGGAAGAACATTGACCGCACTCGCCGACTCCACTCCGGGTTCGGCTTGAATTCGCTGCAGCGTCTGCTGGTAAAACGCAGCCGTCTGGTTGGCGGTAGTGTATTTCGCGTTCGGCAAAGAAATCTGCATCGTGAGCACGTCCTTGAGATTGAGACCACGGTCAACGTTTTGCAGCAGCAGGGAACTCCGCAGCAACAGTCCCGCGCTGATCAGGAGTGGCACGGCGAGAGTGATTTCCAGGACGACAAAAAGATTACGAAGCCGCCGGCCGCTGCGAGCTTCTGATAAAACGCGGCCGCCTTCTTTCAGCGTCTCGCTCAAATTCAGTCGCGAGGCCCGCAGACCCGGAATCACGCCGACGATGACGCCGACGAGAATTGAAACGAGCAGAGTGAAACCGAGTACTCGCAGATCAAGACTAAACTTCTCGAGACGCGGGGCCCTGTTTTCCGGCACGACCGCGTTCAGGATGTCGATGGCCCAGTAAGCCAGCAGCAAACCCGTCAACCCACCAAGAGAGGCGAGTAATAAACTTTCGGTGAGTAACTGTCGCATTAAGCGAAACCGGCTCGAACCGAGTGCGAAGCGAATGGCCAGGTCGCGTTGGCGTGCGGTCGCCCTGGTGAGCAGCAAGTTCGCTACGTTTGCACAGGCGATCAGTAGCACGAAGCCGACCACCGTCATCAGAATGAGCAGTACGGGACGCGCCGGCTTCACCGCTTGATCGTGCAGATTATTGACTTGTGCGCCCCAGCCGGAGTTTGTCTGGGGATACGCTTGTGCCAGGCGTTCGGTAATACGATCCATTTCTGCTTGTGCCTGCGCTAACTGCACGCCTTGCTTCAAGCGGCCATAAACAATGATGGAATGATCTTCGCGCGTTAACTGATTCGGCGGAAAAGCGATGGGCATCCACAATTCCAGATCGGCGTTGAGCACCCGAATGAAACGAAAACTCGCGGGCAGTACGCCGATTATCGTGAAGGTCTCGCCATCTATCTTGAGCGGTTGTCCGATGATGTTTGCGTTGGCGCCAAAACGTCGCTGCCAAAGAGCATGGCTCAGTATCACGACTCGATCTCGGCCCACCTGCTCGTCTTCAGGTCCAAAGTTGCGCCCCAGCTCGGGCTGCACACCCAATAGTGGAAAAAAGCCCGCGGAAACACGCGCGCCTTGGTAACGTTCCGGTTCTCCCGAACCCGTCACTGTGTAGTACCAGAAACGAAAGGCGGCGAGATCCTCGAACGACTGATTTTGTTTCTTCCAATCAAGAAAATTGGCGGGTGAAACGATCGATCTCGGCACTCCGTTGGCGCGGTTCGTTTCCCAGATCATGACGAGGCGATCCGGATCTTTGTACGGCAATGGTCGCATCAGGACCGTATTGATGACGCTGAAGATCGTCGTGTTTGCACCAATGCCGAGGGCGAGAATCAACGTGGTCGTGAGCACGAAGCCAGGATGCTTGAGCAGGGTGCGAGTGCTCGTGCGCAGGTCGTGTAGCAGACTCATGGGAACTACCGATCGTTCTTCTGAACAGCAATGTAGAAATTTCGATTCACCGCAAAGCTCGTGATGTCCTCGGGAAAGTCTAGCGTCTGCTTTGCTTCAGTGGGAGTGATTACACGTTCTTGCCCGTTAATACTGACTCGCAGCGGCATCGCGAAGCCTTTTACGACGTGTTCGTAATTAAAGGACACCGTCTTTCCATTGATCGAATACTTCAGCAACGGAATCTGCGTTGTGCGCAGGTACTGGTCAAACACTTTGCTGAAATCGATGCCTGACTTGGTCGAAATGTATGACTCGATCTGTTGTGTTGTAACCGTCTGGTGCCAGAAATCGGCGTTGAGTCCTTGCAGGATGGAACGCCATTTCGCGTCGTCGTTGATGATGTGGCGAATGGTGTGGAGCATGTTTCCGCCTTTCGGATACATATCTCCCGAACCTTCTCGATTCGCTCCGTACGTGCCGATGATCGGCCGGTCATTGCGAATAGACCGGCGTGTGCCGATCACGTAATCTTCCGCGTCTTTCTTGCCGAAGTGATATTCGACGAAAAGGTTCTCGGCGTAATTCGCAAAACCTTCGTGAATCCACATGTCCGCCGCGTCTTTCATCGAGATGTTGTTGCCAAACCACTCGTGCGCTGACTCGTGAACGATGATGAAGTCGAACTTCAGCCCAACGCCGCACGCACACGGATCTCGTGCGAGGTAGCCGTTGCGAAACCAGTTGCCGTAAGTAACCGAGCTCTGGTGTTCCATTCCCGGATACGAGACTGTCACCAGCTTGTAGCCATCTTCGTAAAATGGATACTTGCCAAACCAGTACTCAAACGCTTCCAGCATCCGCGGCACTTCCTTGAATTGCCTGAGCGCAGTTTCCTTCTGATGTGGCAGCACCCAGTAGTTCAGGTCCAACACGCCGCCTTTGCCGTGGTACTTGTCTGAAACGTTTACGTAATTGCCGATGTTGACGTTGACGCCGTAGTTATTAATCGGGTTCACCACTTCCCAGTGAAACGTCTTTTTCTTTGCGGCGGCATCATGGTCGATCTTCTGCAAACGCCCGTTGGAAACGGCCACCAGGTTTTCCGGCACGGTGACGCTGATCTGCATTCCGCGATCGGGTTCGTCAGCGCCGTGATCTTTATTGGGCCACCAGATGCTCGCCCCGATTCCCTCGCATGTGGTAACGATGAAATTGTCGCCGAGATCATCGCGGCCCCAGGTGATGCCGCCAACCCACGGCGGATTCTTACTGACAACCGGAACTCCTTCGTAAAAGACTTCGATACTGTCTTCAACGCCTTTCGGAATCTCCTGCTCAAACATCACCCAGTAAACGTTTCCCTCGCGTCCGAACGCGAGCTGCGAACTGCCGTGGGTGATCCTGGTGATCGCTAACGGCGGCTGCAAATCGATCTGCATTTTGTTGCCCGCTTTGACGGTCTTGAAAGTTATCGTGTTCGACCCTTTCAAGCGTCTCGTTTCAGGCAGGAACTCCACCTGCAAGTGGTAGTGCAGCACGTCCCACCATTCACGTTCCGGCGTAATCGTTCCGCGCAGCGTTTCCTGGCGCGTGATCGGGCCGGTTTGGGCGGACACGTAGCCCACACCGATTAGGATTTGAATCAGAATTGCAAGGCGCAGATACTTCATTTACGCGGTTCTTCGCCGGGGTGATATGAAGCTTCGCGGTTCGCGCGGATCTCTTCGAGCGTGAACCACGCCGGTTTGAACTCGCCGCGGGCGTAGAGTGCTGCCTGATCCAGGTAATGAGGGCTCTTCGGATCGCCGCTGGCGCCGAAGGTATGAACAGAAAGTGCGCGCACGCGAGGCCCAAACTCAACCACGCTGATGTACGTTCCACCAGCCACGCCGTAGCGGCGCTTTTGCCCCTTCGCCGGCGCGGCGTAAACCGTGAACACCGCACCGTCATTGCCGTTCACACCACTGACAGGCAGACTCGGCTTCGCGTCCTGAAACTCTTCGCCCTTACTTTCGTCACGACGTTGCAGGCGATTGAGCTCGCCCCACGCAACTTTCCACGTCCCGAAATCTTTCTGCAGCGCATCGAGGACGGCGTTCAGCGCGGTGATGGGATTTTGCTTTTCATCACGCGACACGCGATCGTGCCAGAGACTGAAAATCGTCATCGCAATGGAGTCGTTTGCGCTGCGACCGTTCCAGCGAACGAGTTCGTCGTAGACTTCGCCGAGCCTCGAGTCTGCACCCGAATGCGCGGCGAGGTGCTGTTTGAGGGCCGCCAGCAGTTCGGGCAAGCGCTTGCCGGCGTTCAGCACGCGCGTGTCAAACGCCACCTGCCGTAATTCATCAAACGTGAAAGTCCGTTTATTCGCCAGGATCTCTCGCGAGATGGCGCCGCGAGGATTGTCGCCCTCCTGCACCATGTATTTCGGAAACTGCTGCGGATCGGGATTGCCTTCGCTCGTCAGCAGAAAGGGACTGGTGTTGCAGTTCTGCATCCAGCCGGTCTTTGGGTTTGTGAGTTGCGGCAACTCGTCGATCGTGTGATAGCCCTGCCATTCCGTCGCGGGGTCGCTGCCGTCGACCGGCTTGGTCCAGTCGAACCGCGGATCGCGCTTCGGCACCGCGCCGTTGTAGAGATACCACGTATTCCCCTGACGATCGGCATACATCACGTTACCGAACAGCATGTTCAGCGGCTTTATCGCTTGCTTGAGCTCCACGAGTGAGGTCGCGCGCGTCATGTCATACCACTCGCGCAGCCAGCCGTCCGATTCGAACTTCGCCATGCGCAGCGCCAGCAGTTTGCCGTCGTGCGCGGCTACGATCGGGCCATGATGCGTTTTGCGCATGGTGAACTTTCGGGTTTCCAAACCGTTCGCCGTCTTCACGCGAATCTCTTCGACGTGCTCGGTGGCCGCGCGGTAGCCATTGCCATAACGATAAGCTAGCGGAGAAGAGGGATTGTCAAACGTTTCCACGTAAACATCCACGAGGTCGGCGGCGTTGTCCGTGCTCACCCAGCCGCCGTTTTCGTTGTGACCGACGTACGGCAGCGGAAAACCGAAGCGCGTGTAACCAGTGAAGTTCCAACCCTCATCGCTGTGAACGTGGCCTTCGTAAACCTGTCCGGGACCGAAGAAGGGCAGGTGAGGATTGATGAAAAGCAATGCATGACCGCTGGCGCTCTTCGCCGGACCGATGGCCCAGCCGTTCGAACCGGTGTGCTCTTTCAGATCGCTATCGAGCGCGGCGGGTTGGAGCCCGAGCCGCCGCAAACTCGGATCGCGCGCAAAGCCGTTCTGAAAATAGTTGTAACGAATGAAAGCGAGCGTGTACCACGGTTCTATTTTCGTGAGCAGCCGTGGGCGTACTTCGGGATGACGTGCGAGGTAGTAGTTGAAACCGGCGGCGAAACCATCGCACAACGCACGCATGTGTGCGTCAAGACGCGCGTATTCCTCGCGTGCGAGCCTCGGGATTTCGAGTGCGTGGTTGAGCCGGTCTTCGTCGAGCGTTCTTTCGCCGTACAACTCGGAAGCCCGTCCGAGTGCAAAGATAAAGTTCTCTTCGACGCGCCAGAAATTGTCCTCCGCCTGCGCATAAGCAAAGCCAAACACTGTGCTCGCATCCGTGCGGCCAAAGACGTGCGGCACGCCGTAAGTATCGCGATAAATCGTGACGTCGCGGGCGAGTGCTGCGGGGGAAACTGGCGTGTGGTCTGCTTTATTCAGTCGAGACTTCACCTGGCTCGGAGCGTTGCCGGTAACGATTAAAAGGACAACGCTCAGAGCCAGGGCACTGCTGACAGTCTTCATAATTAAAGCGTCGGGTGCTGCAGGATTTGCGCGAGCTCACGCAACCGAGTCGCGTCGGCTGCATTCTGCGTTTCGCCCGCACTCTTTTCCAATGGCGCAACGAAATTCCTGAGTTGAGCCTGTGCTCCCTGGTTCAGCCGCGACTTCTCGGCACCCTGAATCGCTTGCCGCAAAGATGCGATTCGATCCGCCGGCAGACCTTGCGAGCGCTCCAACTGATCGACATAAGCCTTCGCTACCGTCAGGTTGTGCGGCCACTCGATCTTCTGCTGGTTCTGCACGTTCAACTCGCTCAGGTGGACCGTCTTCGCCGCGTCGATCTCGTTTTGCGTGAGAAACTTCGTCGGTGTCAGTTCGAAGACGTCGAGGCCGCGCGCGATTTCGGAAGCGTAGATGTTGCCGTTGTACCAATACGCGGACCAGTCGCCGCCGAGCACGAGCATGTCCGGCGTGATCGGACCGCGATCGAAATACGCGATCTCCACCGGATGCGCTGCGTCAGTGAAGTCCATGACGGAAATGCCGCCCTGATACCACGCTTGCACCTCGATGTCGCGGCCCGGAACGGGAACCAGCGAACCGTTGTGCGCGACGCAGTTCTCGCTATCGCCTTGCGCCGCGGGCATCTTGTAGTAGCTCGCGAACTTCAGCTTGTTATTCTCCACGTTGAAAACCGCATCGGCGCCCCACTTGTTCGGATCGTTGGGACGGCAGCGCGCGCCGAGCCCGCCACCCCACTCGTCCGTGAACACGACCTTCTTTCCGTCATTCGAAAACGACGCGGAATGCCAGTACGCATAATTCGGATCGTTGACGGCGTCGAGACGCTTCGGATTCGCCGGATCTTTAATGTCGATCAGGATGCCGTTTCCGGAGCACGCGCCGGCAGCGAGTCCGATCGCCGAGTAGACCGTGATGTCGTGACACTGATTGGTATCCGAGGGTTTGTCTGTTCCTTCCTTGCTGTGCGTACCGCCGTTAGTCAGCGCATTCAGTTTGCCGCTTTGCGGATCGGAAAACAGCCGCGGACTCGAGATGACCTTCGCATCCTGCGGTGACGCGAGCGGGACTTTGATTACGTCGATGCGAAACAGCGACGTGTTCGGATCTTTTTCGGGAGCCTCACCGGAGCAACCAGCCAGCTCTTCGCTCTGACGTACGAAAGACGTGCCGGAAACGTAGACGTAGATGTTGTTCTTGTCGTTTGGATCGACGACGAGCGTGTGCGTGTGAGAGCCGCGACAAGTTTGCACGGCGGCCACCTGCTTCGGATTTTTGAGGTCGCTGATGTCAAAGATTCTGACGCCGCGGAAACGATCTTTCTGTGCCGGCGGCGGCGAAAACAGCCCTTTTGCCTCAGCTCCGGAAGGCGGCGGTGGAGATGGCGGGAATCCTTGAGTACCGCAATCCAGACGGCCGTTCGGCATTTCCACCGACATGAAGAGCAGGTTCTTGTAAACGGACACGTCGTTCTGTCCGCCCGGACAGACCATCGTGGTCAGCAAGCTTGTCTTCGCGGGATTGGAGATGTCGAAGATATTCAGGCCGTAAAAGTTTCCCTGAAACAGGTGAGTGCCTTGAAAAGCAAGGTCCGAGTTGGCGAAGGATAATTGGGCGATGACCAACTGGACCGGCTTCGGCATCTTGGCGATCTCATCGAGCGGAGCGCCCATGTTGCCCAACGTCTTCTTCACTTTTGGATCGTCGGGGTTTTCGGCGCCGAGTTGAAACGCATCGGGCTTCTTGACGAGCAGGATGTGTTTCATGCCCATCGCGGATTCACCGGCGTCGTAAAACCCGGGCGTCAGTTTGGCGCGTGGATCATTCGTGTCCGAACCAGTCATTCCCGCCGGCAGCGGCGCTGCTGGTTCAGGTGCGAATGGGTTGTCTTGCGCTGCTTTGTCGTCGGGTTTGGCTTCCGGCTTCGCTGCCTCGGGCGACGGTGAAGGCGTCGGCGTTTGGGCCGGCGTTCTGGTGGCAAAACACGCGCACAAAGCAAGAGCAGCTATTAAACAAAAAATGAATTCGTGTACTCGATGCATTGTTTCTCCTCTTAAGGTTTTTCGCCAAGCATGGTGTGCATGATCTTAATCTCGGCGCGTTGACCGGTGTCGACCTCGGTCGCGAAATTGAAGAGCTCAGCATCCTGGCCCGTGCTGCCCGTGTCAAACAAGTCTTTCACCATGTCGAGGGCGCCGTTGTGGTGCTGAATCATTCCCGTTAAAAATAAATGGTCAAACTCTTTACCCTTTGCGTTTCGTAGCGCGTCCATCTGCTTTGCCGTGAGCATGCCGGGCATCAGCATCTGGTGGCCCATCATTTGATGGCTCGACATGTCCATGCCCGGCATGTCGGGCATCGCTGCTGAAGTTGGCTGGCCTCTAGCCTCCAGCCATCGTTTCATAAACTTGATTTCGTCTGATTGCGAACGGCTGATTCGCGAGCCGAGCGACCGCAGTTCCTTGTTTTGCGTGTGGGAGTCGATGAGGGCCGTCATCTCCACCGCCTGGGCGTGATGCATGATCATGTGCTGCATGAACTCGATATCTTTCGGTGAGGTCGGCGGTAAGGTGGCCCTGGTGGAGGCCGGGAGCGTGCGCGTCGGTTGTCCGGGCGCGCCTGGCTGGACCACGACGGGACCCGTACCCGGACCAGTCTGCTGCGCGAAAACCGGCAGCGACACGAAACATAAGAGAGCACCGGCGGACAGCAGCCGGCTTCGCCACACTTTCACCATCCCCACCTCACGTCTTTAGCTAGAGCAGCAAGAGTAGCGCTAGTTTATCCTCTTCGCCCGCTTGCCTCAAAGTATGCGAGCCGCAAAGAGGCACAAGAAGCACAAAGGAATTTGCGAGGCCATTTCGTGCTTTTCGTGCGTTTTCTTCATGGCGATCCAGCCGTCAGGCAGCGAAAGTTAGTAGTGGATGGGGTGCGTTGAGGCAGTCTTCAGTTGTGGAGGTTCAGACCCGTAGACCAACGAGCCCGGCGTGGAACTCAACGCGAGTAAGCACCAGCACGCGAGAGTGAGCAATACGGCGCGAGCCGCGCTCGTCAGTCTTTGCATGCGCCCATTTTAGACCAAAACGCGGTCGAGTCTACGGGCGATTCGAGTTGCTGTTACTGTTGCTGTTGCGGTTGCTGTTACTGTTCCGGTTGCTATTACTGTTGCGATTGCTGTTGCTGTTTCTCGAGCTGCTGTTGCTATTGCCACCGCTGTTGCTGTTGCCGCGGCGTTCATTACCGGGAAGCGCTCGCGCCATTTGCAGATGCTCCTGCAACGTCGGCAGCGTCTTAGCCGCAAAAGCTTTTATGTCCGCATCGGTACCGCGCGTGCTTTCCTTTTCGAAGTCGGAAACGTCTTTGTTGTGATCGCTCAGCATCATTTTCGAGTAGGCACGATCAAACTCTGCTCCGGACATCGCTGAAAGCTTCGTCAGCTCCTTCTGGTGCTTTTCGTCGAGAGTTGTCGGCAACGTCATTCCTTTGCTCGACGCCAGCGTCGTCAGTTCCTCATTCGCTTTCGAATGATCGTCAACCATGCGCTGCCCGAACTGCTTCACCGCATCACTCGTGCCTTTTTGCGCCGCAACGCGACCGAGTTCGACTTCCATCAGTCCGCCCATTGCTGCGTCCATGACGAATTCGTGATCGCGCGAACTCATGCCGGCCATGCCGGTCTGGTCGCTCTTCGTGTTCGCGTTGCCCGAGTTGCGATTGCTTCTGTTTGTGTTGCGGTTTTGCGACGTGTTCGCGTTCGTGTTCGCGTTCGCGTTGCTGTTGCTGTTCTGGTTCGAATTCTGATCGTCGAACTTGATGACGGCTTTACCGGAAATGGCCACCAGTCCGAATCCCAGCAGCGCGATTACAGCCCATACGTGCGCAGATTTGATTAACTGTTTGTTACTCATTACGACCCTCCTTGTCGCGTCCGAATTGTTAACCCACCGAACTGCGGCCGCGGACCCGCAGACCCATCAACCTGGCGGGAAATACGCCGAAGTCCTCAACTTCCCAGGTGTTCCCATCGCGCAAACGCACGCGCGCCGCCGGTATCAACATGCCCTGATTTTCACCACGCCCGACGTACAGTTCCGCATAGCCGAAGGGATAATTGGTTGAACGCGTTCCATAACGCAGTTCGCCGAAACGCAAGTTGCGTTGATAAAGAATGGTCAGCTTTGTTCGACCCTCACCGTCGTTTGTAACCAGGATGGCGTTTGCTGGTACGCCGACACCCGTGCCGATCTGGATACGTCCGGCCTTCATGCGCGACAGTGTGCGCATGAGTTCATCCTGACCGGACTGCAACGACGAATTAAGTTGATTGATTTCGTCGGGCGTCGAAATTCGATCGATCATGAGCGTGAACGGCAGCGACCGGCTGGGTCTCGCTCCGCCGATAAAATAGACAGTGCCGGTAACCGTCGTGCCGGAATACGCGTCTCGTTGTGCCGAAGCCTTCGTGGGTGGAAAGAGCGCAGCGATCCCCGCGAGCAAGACAATCACCAGCCGAGTTTTTCTGTTCATAAGAGCCTTGGAGAATGTTTAGTCGTTTAGCGGGGGTGGATCAGAAGCGTACCAGTGACCTGCTGGTAAATCGGTTCGCTGGCGTACGCAGACCGGGAGTTAGGTGTGCTGCGTGCGCTGAGGCGAACTGCCGTTTAGCGATCAAGCTATAATGATTTCGGTCCTTCCAGTAAACATCGGAGGTTTTGCCGTGAGCGAAGAAGACTTGCGTCCGCCGGTTTGGGTTGGGCACGTTGTACTTGAAACGGATCGACTCCTTGAGAGTGCGGCATTCATGCGCAGGATTGGGATGCGGTCCGTCGTCGAGCGTCCGGAGGTCGCGGTGTTGGAGCTGCGCGGCGGCACTCATCTGGTGCTGCTTGCAAAACCGGCGATTACTCCTGGTGACGCACCCTTCGATCTGATGGTCGAGGACCTGCGCTCAACTCATGAAATGTTTACCAAACTCGGCCTTGAACCAACACCGATCGAAAAGCTGTCGCGCGATCACGACTACTTCAAAGTCCGCGAACCCGCCGGCCACGTCATCTCAATCGTCTCAAACCACGTCTCCGGCCGCCCGGTGTGAGGATGATTGTGGTATAACGAATTCACGTATTATGTGCCGGAAGGGGAGGAACCATGGCGACGGCCAAAGATCACATCGCTGACATCGTAAAGCGCCAACCTGACGACAGTTCTTACGACGACATCGTCCGAGAGCTCGCCTTTGATTTGATGGTGCAACGAGGGCTCAAAGACTCGGACGAGGGTCGCACTATCTCAAATGAAGAAATGGAACGCCGGATAAAGACTTGGCAGAATAAAGTGGACGCGTGAGTCCGAGCTCTGGCTAGAAGATATCTTTAACTACATCGCAGCCGATGATCCTCATGCTGCCGCGCAAACGATCACGAACATTTACGAAAAGGCACAGTTACTGCGAGCCCATCCGCGGCTTGGCCGGAAATACGACCCCGAACCTTCGCGCGAAGTTCGCATCCTGCTGTACGAACATTACCGTATAACCTACCTGATACGGCCAACCGGAGATATCGACATCCTCGGCGTGTTTCATGGCGCCTTGGATATCGATCGATACTTCATTTAAGAACTAGCGGCCTAACATCAGCACGCCCTCGCCGGTGCTGAAGATGCCCGCAACGCAGCCGGTCATCAGCGTCGCGAGTGTTGCTGCGACCAATGCTCTCAGACCGAGACTTGCCAGATCGTCGCGTCGCGAGGGCGCGAGCGCCGTGGTGCCACCCACAAAGATTGCGACCGCCGCCACGTGCGCGAAGCCACAGAGCGCGTAGGTCAAGATCAGCACGGTGCGCGGGTTCGTTATCTGACCACCGGAAATCAACTGCGCCAGGTGATTGTACGAAACCACCTCCGTCAGAATTACGCGCTCTCCCAACAGCCGCGACGCGAGCGGCACGTCACTCGACTGCAAACCAAGCAAGTAAGCGAACGGATAGAAACACCAACTCAGAATCCTCACAATTGAGAGCGGCTCGCTCATTCCCAACCACGAGCTGCCGGCGCCGAGTAGTTTATCGATCAATGCCACCACGCCGAGTATCGCAATTAGCAAGGCGCAAATTCCGGCGGCGAGCTTCAGTCCTTCCCACGCTCCGTCAATCAACGAACTCATCACGTTTCGCGAGCGCTGCGATTCGTCGTCCGGCGGCACGGCCGCGAGTGTTTCCGGTGTGTCAGTCTCCGGCACCAGCAACTTGGCCACCACGACCGAAGCCGGAATCGCGAGGATCGACGCCGAAATCAGGTGCCCCGCGATCTGTGGAAACATCGGCGAAAGAAACGCGACGTACACTCCAAGTGAACTCGAGGCCACGGTCGCCAATCCAGTCGTCAAAATGAGCAACAGTTCCGATCGCGTCATCTTCGCGAGGTAAGGCCGGACGACGAGCGCCGACTCAACGCCGACGAAGATATTCGCCGCGCTGGAGAGTGATTCCGCGCCGCTAATCCTCATCGTTCGGTGAAAGAGCTTCGCGAAGACACGCACGAATAGCTGCAGCACACGCAGGTGATAGAGCAGCGACGTTATGGCGGCGAAGAAAATCACCACCGGCAAGACCTGGAACACGAGGATGAAACCAATCGATCCCGTTTCGCCGGGACTCGCGGCCAGCGGGCCAAACAAAAAAATCGAGCCGGCCTTCGAGGCACTGAGCAATGCCAGCACTGCGTCGTTCAGCCAGAGCAAGACGCGTTGCGATACGGGCAAGCGAAAGATTATGAGTCCGATTACGAGTTGCAGCGCGATGCCGGAGGCGATCGTTCTCCACGCAACGTTTCGTCGATTACTGGAAAGCAGCCAGGCAATCCCCGCGAACACGACAAAACCCACGACCGACATTGCGTGCTGGACCATACCGATGCCTCCTCCGAGTTGTGCTTGGCGGAGTTTAAGGGCAGGGCATCAGTACGAACCAGTAAAAAACGTGAGGTGCTCGTGCTTACGGAACCACGGCCTCGCCCTGTTGCTTGTCGGCTTCGGCCCAATCCTTCGCTGACACGAACGACTGGCTGTCGTAAATCAACAGGATCGTTCCCACCGGCAAGGCCTTGCTGATCTCGACTGCGGCCGACATCGGAATGCGAACGCAACCGTGGCTCTCCGGCGAATCCGGCACCGAAGGATTTCCGTGAATGGCGAGGCCGTCGCTGAAGTAGTTGGGATAATAGAGCAGGCCCAGTGGTGATTTGCGCCAGCCCGAGATCTTCGCGTAGATGCGGAACCGGCCGGTCGGCGTGTACGCGAGGCCGCGGATTCCTTTTTCGTTGTACTGTTTCTTGCTGCCGGTGGAGACGGGAAGAATCCGCGTGATCGCACCGTCATTGTCAGTCAACAGGAGCACTTGTCGATCGAGATCCACTTCAACGTGACGATAACCCGCGTCTCTCGCTTGCGGCGCTTCGGCGCTCATGATCGCGTCGAACTCGCGGCGCGTGAGCTGCCCGCTTAGCGGGCGACCTTCCCACTTCTGGAAAACGAGCAAAGCCGTTCGCGTGTCGTCATTAATCACGCCGTCGACGCGGCCCGGCTGGTAACCCATTTCAGCCAGTCGCGCCTCCGCCTGCTTCAGTTCAGCGCGGCTCAGCGGACGCTGTTTTGGTCCCGTCGTTTTCGCGCTCGAAACGGCCGGTGTCACGAAACACAGACTCAGCACCAGCAACGATGCAGCTAAAAAGAACCTGTTTGTTGTGCGCATGCTACGCCCCCCTTGAAAATTACCGGTCGAGGGAACGGGCGATCGGGCGGGGAATGGAGCTTACCGGCAGTTGATCTGGCTAAAACATAGCCCTTGCGAATCAGAACGTCAAACTCTATTTTTGCTCGCGCCCGACAGTTCCGAACCCGGAGATTTGCGGAACGTTCGTTCGACTCACGCGTTTACGGCTCACAATGAGATTTCACTGCCGGCTTCTGCTTCTGGTTTGTGTTGCGGCTCTGGCTCTACCCGAACGAGTGTGGGCGCAAACGAAACCCGCCGGCGCTGAGAAGTCGCCGCTTTGTACCCGCGACAACGCGCTGGAGATGATCAGGCAACAGGTCGATCTCACCAGGACCTACAACAGCAGCATCAAACGCATCACGGTGCTGATTCGCGCTGCTGATCTCCTGTGGCCGCAGCAGCAGAACAAGGCGCGCCTGGTTTTTACCGAGGCGTTTGAGCTGGCAATCGACGACGAAAAGAAAAGCGACCACTCGAAAAGCCCGCGCGCGCTCTTTTCAAGATTGCAGGTTCCTGATCAGCGGTACGTCGTGATTCGCGCAGTTGCTAAACGGGATCCTGCTTTCGCGAGAGAGTTAACCGCGAAGATACTCAAGTCTGGTGACGACGAGGCCTCGCCGCGGCGCGATGAGGCTGAAGACACCATCACCGCGGAACGGCTGCTGGATTCCGCGACCAAGTTGATCTCCACCGATGTCAATGCAGCCTTTGATCTGGCCAGGGCGAGTTTGAAATATCCGGCGACTGCGTCGCTGACGCGGTTTCTGTATCGCGTCGCAGAAGTTAATCAATCAGCGGCTGACGAGTTTTACCTGCAGGCGCTCGAGGCCTATCACGACAAGCCCTTCCGAGAATTTCTCTACCTCCAGGCATATCCGTTCGCGTGGCACGAGACGCTCAACACGCCGGCCTTCGCCTTTTATCAGCCACCGGCAAATTTTGCGACGAACAAGTCTGTGCAGCGACGCTACGTCGAGGTCGTCCTGCGGCGAGCGCAACAGGCGTTGGAGACGCCGGCAGATGAAACCGACAAGTTTCGCAGTGCCAATATCGAATTGCTACCGGGCACGGCGCATCTGGTCGAAGGCTTGATGCGGCTTGAACCTGAGGTCAGAGAGGCTTTACCCGATTTAGCGGAGCCGCTCACGCAAGCACGAGAGAAGCTGGTCGTGTCGCTACCCGTCGAGACCCAGAAACTATTGCTGCAACCCGGCCGCGACGTTTCAAACGAAACTGAGCCAACGTTTGCCGAACGTGTCGAGGCGGCGGAGAAGCTACCCGACGTCAACTTGCGCGAGGAACAGATCGCCGCCGCGGTTTTCCGGGTCGCGTCCGAAAAGGAGAGCGTCGCTGATGTGATTCAGGTGATCGACAAGATCAGTTATTCCGAGCTCCGCAACCTGTTAACCGAGTGGTTCTACTTCCAACGCGCCGCCGCGGCGATCAAAAACAAGCAATTCGAAGAAGCTGAACGACTCGCCGGCAAAGTCGAACGTCACGAGCAACGCGCATTTCTTCTCAACGAGCTCGCCAAAGGTTTACTGACCAAAAGCGACGCGCAAACGCACGCGCGCGAGGTCCTCGACGAGGCAATCACCGAAGCGAAGAAAGCCGGCAACACCATCTTCGCCGCGCGCGCACTACTAACCGCTTCTAACCTCTACACGAAACCCGATCTCAGCCGGGCCATCGCACTCCTGGCGGACGCTATCAATTGCATCAATCGTCTCGAGGCGCCGGATTTTGTTAGTGACGATCAATCATCCCAAATCGAACTACCGCGCAAAGGCAAACCCGGCGAATACAAGGGCGAGTACCTCTTCCGCTATTACATGCCCGGACTCACTCCGGAAACGACGTTTCGTGAACTCGCGAAGCTCGACTTCGATACCGCCATCGCGCAAAGCAATGCGCTGACTGACAAATTCCAGCGCGCTCTCGCAAGCCTTTCCCTCGCAGATGCCTGCCTCGAACAAACACAACAACCAGTCAAACCAAATCCCGCGAAAAAAGCGCGACCTACTGCTAATTGACTGGCTTCAACTCTGACAGCGTTCGTCATCTCAGTCGCAAATTTTCGTTGTTGACACAGGCTAACTCTTCTGGAATACTGACGGTCCTCCCAGCCCCGACAAATTTCGCGTTAGCATCGTTGAAGGCCACCCACATGGCCTTAATGGCGGTAGCCTGTAACCTAATCAAAAACTTCTCATTCGTCTTCAGAAATTATCTCAACTTTCAGCGTCACAGCGTCTAATCGCTCAACGCTACTGGCCGGTGTGAGCTGCCACGTCTTATCGGAGCTGTGACCTTAATTATGTCGTGGTGCGTCGCTCGACATACCACCCCGACGAACTCCGCTCTTCGCTGAGCCGCGAGCAAGTCAGGTTTGGTGAACGCGGAAACCGCCACGACAAGCACGCCACCGGCACGGCAAGTCGATCGAGAACGTGGGGACTTACGTTCTCGATCAGCGAGGCTTGCCGCTGCCGGCCGGTGTGACGCGACAACGATCACCGTAAATATTGGAGAAAACGCATGAGTGAAAGCGAATTTATCGACGCGATCAAGTCCGGCAACCGAGCCGCTGTCCAGGACATGATCGATGCCGGCGCCGACCTGAACCAGCAGGACAAACAAGGCTGGACGCCTTTGAATTGGGCCGTCGGCAGTGGCCAGCTCGAGATCGTAGAGCTGCTGCTCGAACGCGGCGCCGATCCACTCGCGGTCGGACGCGATCTGCGCCGGCCGCAAATGATCGCTCTCGCGGCGGGACACGCGGAGGTGGTGAAGCGTTTGCGCGAAGCCGAAGCCAGAGCAGGCGCGCCTGCGCCGTCCCAGCGCAAGTATTGCACGGCTTATCACCTTGGCGATCTCCGCCGCTATTCAGGTTGGACAAACGAGTCGCCCGATCTCAAAGACGATGACATGGTCTTTCTGCACCAGGACTACACGGTTACCAAATCGATGTGGGCCGGTGAAAATGTGCTCTTCGACAATGTCACCGAACAGTGGAAAGAGTTCTGTAATAACGAACTCCGCTTTGCGGTCCCTGACAGTCTTGATCTCATTGCGAAGCCCGTGGCGGCGGCCCAAAGCGCCGCATCATAAATCGATTTATGTCACCTCGCGATCGACCAGGAAGCCCAAAACCAGTTTGGTGCGTCTCAAAGACATCGACCATTTCATCGCGTGGGAGAGATGACGGTGGTCGACTGCTGCCCGGGCACAAGGGTAAGCCAAGTGGCCTCTCCTTCATTTGACGGGTTTCTGAAGGACGCCTTTGCCCCCTTGTGCTCGGACGCTGTCGTCTGTCCGCCCTGAAGAAATCTACGAGAAGATGGCCCAATGAGCCTGCGAGCGGCGCTGCCGTCGCGTGGTATGAAGGCGGCGCCGAACTGGGGCCGCGGGCATTGGGCCATCGCAGTTCCTGCAACCCCCAGAAACGAGTAATCCTGATGGACTTCGTGAGTATCAGGCCTCGCTATATCAATAAACTCGATCAAGTCACCGGCTTGAACGATGAAGAGAAGCGCGAGCTTGCCGCGGTGGCCGAGAAGTTCGCTTTCCGCACCAACGAATACTACCAATCGCTCATCGACTGGAACGATCCGGACGATCCGATTCGACGAATCGTGATGCCCGACCTCCAGGAGCTCGAAGAGTACGGCGAGATGGATGCTTCTGACGAGCATTCTTACACCGCACTCAAAGGACTCGAGCACAAGTATGGCGACACCGCGCTGCTCCTGGTGAACAACGTCTGCGGCGCTTACTGTCGTTTCTGTTTTCGCAAGCGACTGTTTACTGACGGAAACGATGAAGTCACCAACGACATCTCCGAGGCCGTGGTCTACATTCGCGAACATCCCGAAATCAACAACGTGCTGCTGTCAGGCGGCGATCCGTTGATCATGTCGACGGGCAAACTGGCGCGCATCATCCAGCAACTCCGCGAAATCGATCATGTCCGGATCATCCGTATCGGCACGAAAATGACGGCGTTCGATCCGTATCGCATCCTCAACGATCCGTCGCTGCTGGAGATGATCAGTCAATACAGTCTGCCGGATCGAAAGATCTTCCTGATGGCCCACTTCAATCATCCGCGCGAGTTGACCGAGCCCGCGTTGCGGGCGTTGCAGCTCTTGCAGAAAGCCGGTGCGATTACGTGCAACCAGTCGCCGTTAATTCGTGGCGTCAACGACAAGCCGGAGATCATAGCTGAGCTGTTTGGACGTCTTTCTTACAACGGCGTCGTGCCTTACTACCTCTTTCTCTGCCGGCCGACACTGGGGAACGCCTCATACATGGTGCGGATTGAGAAAGCGTTGACGATTTTCGAAGAAGCGCGACGGCGCCTGGCCGGTCTCGCCAAGCAGGCGCGCCTGTGTATGTCGCACCGCACGGGCAAAGTGGAGGTGGTGGGCAAGATGGATAACAAGATCGTGTTTCGCTATCACCGCGCTCCCAATCCACTCGACTGCGGACGCGTGATGATCTTCGACAGCGATCCGACGGCAGTGTGGCTCGATGATTACGTGCAGCGGGAAAAAATTCTCACGTTCAAGGCGAAAAGTCCGGCATAGGGCATCAAGGAGTAGCAATGACTGAGTCGACGTTTACGACTTTTCCAACGAAACCTTCACTCGAATGCCTGGTCCTCGGGCATTACGATTTAGGCTTTGACTTTCACGAGGGTTTACAACGATCGAACGGGTTGCAGTCCGGTGAATATCGCAATCTGCGCATGGATTTCATTACCCTCGACGGCAAGAAGCTGCCGTTTCTCGAAGTGCTGAATCAGCTCACCGGTCAGCGAATGCACTGGACCGAGATGACGCAAGTGGCCCCGGTCTACCTGGCTAGTTTTCTCTCCAGCCTCGGAATCAGTGCGGAGTTTTCGAGTTTCTTTCACTCGAAGCGCGACGAGTTGAATGAGTTGTTCAGCCGGCGGCCGAAGGTTGTGGCTGTAACTACGACGCTTTACCTCACGCCACTCATCGCCAAAGAGGTGGTGAAATTTATTCGCGCGAAGAGTCCGGACTCTTACATCGTCATCGGCGGCCCACTCATCGACAATCTTGCTTACTATCTCGACGAAACCAGTTTTCGCGTCGTTCTCGAAGACATCGGCGGCGACATTTACGTGCAGCAAAAGCAAGGCGAGCAAACGTTGGCGAACTTGCTGCTGCGTCTGCGCGAAACCAGCGACTTGAGCAAGGTGAAGAACTGCTACATCAAGTGGCAGGGACAATTTGTGTTCACCGGCGCGGAACCTGAGTTTTCGCTCGCGCCGATTAACTGGGCCAATTATCACACGAAGGATCTCGGTTCGACGGTGCAAACGCGCACGGCGCTCAGTTGTCCGTTCCGTTGCACGTTCTGCGACTATCCGGTACGGGCAGGGCAGTGGGTGCCGCAGGAGATCACCGAAGTCGAGCACGAACTGCGGCAGATTCAGGAACGTTCGAACGTGACGAACCTCGTCTTTATCGACGATACGTTCAACGTTCCGGCAGATCGCTTCAAAGAGATCCTGCGCATGATGATTCGCAATCAGTTTACCTTTCGCTGGTATTCCTACTTGCGCTGCAACATCATGGACGAGGAGCTCTGCGACTTGATGGCGCGCAGCAACTGTGGCGGTGTCTTTCTGGGCATTGAATCAGGTGATGCGAACGTCCTGAAGATCATGAAGAAAGCGGTCAGGCCGGAGCAGTACCGGCGCGGCATCGGGTTTCTGAAGGCCAGCGGGATCATGACCTTCGCTTCGTTGATCGTCGGGTTTCCGGGTGAGACGGAAAAGAGCGTCGAGAACACGATTGAGTTTTTGCAGGAGACCGGGCCGACCTTCTTTCGCGGTGAGATCTGGTACAACAACCCGCGCGCGCCGATCTATTCGAAGAGTAAGGACCTCCACAACATCTCCGGTTTTGGTTACAAGTGGCGCCACAACACGATGAATTGGGAACAGGGCTGCGACATGGTGTTGAAGTTGTTTAGTTCCGTCACCAATTCCACCTGGCTGCCGATGTACGACTTCGATTTTTGGATCCTGCCGTACCTGCAAGGAAAAGGCATTAGCCTGGACCAGATCAAGCGCTTCGTAAACGCGGGTGACGATCTCCTGGCGATGGAGCTCGACGTCGTCAGGGGAACGCCCGTCACTGATCGAAGTCTCGCCGAGACCAAACTGCGGCAGATCGGCGCCGAGATTCAACGCACGAGTTTCGCGGCCGCCGCGGCCTGCTGAGCCGCAACGAATCACAATCAAGTCTGAGGAGGAGAATCAATGTCTTTCAACAACGAAGATGAGGATAAAAATGTCTACAAGGTCGTGGTCAATCACGAAGAGCAGTATTCCATCTGGCCGGAATATCGAGAAAACCCGGCGGGTTGGAACGACGCCGGCAAAGTCGGTCCCAAAGCCGAATGTCTTGCTTACATCAAGGAAGTATGGACCGACATGCGGCCACTCAGCCTGCGAAAAAAGATGGAAGAGATGGCTAAAAACCCGCCGCCACCTCCACCGCCCGCCGATTCGACTCCCAAGGGTCCCAGCCTCGTGGATCGACTCTGCATGGGCGATCACCACGTCGTAGTCAGCCAACGGCCGGAACCATCCGTGGAGGCGCTGAAAGAATCGATCGACAACGGTTACGTGCGCATCAAGTTCACGGAAACGAAAGGCGGCACCGAGCTCGGTTTCAAACTCGATAAAGAAGCCTCTGATCTCAGCGCGGCGAACCTTCAAGAAGGGACCGGCAAAGTGCGTCTCGTCGGTGGCCTGACGCTCGATTACGTCAAGGTGCGCTGCATCGCCGAGATCGACTTGAAGACACTCGAAGGTCAGGGCCATCTCGAGAAGGTTGCGGAAGCCGGCGCGGCTTATTGAGCACGAGGTAACGGTTAATGGTGACTGTGTCTCCAGCCCAAAAAACAACGCCGTGGTTTACGAGCGCTAAGCCCGACCCGCACGCACGGCTCCGCTTGTTCTGTTTTCCGTATGCCGGTGGCGGCGCAGCGATTTATCGCGGTTGGGAAAACTATGTTCCACCTGGCGTCGAAGTGTTTCCGATTCAGCCGCCCGGCAGAGGCAACCGCTTTCGGGAGCCGGCGATCGATCGCATGGAATCGTTGGTCGCCGCGGTAGCTGAGGCGATGGAACCGTTTCTCGATTGTCCGATCGCGCTCTTCGGCCACAGCGTTGGTGCGATGGCCAGTTTCGAGCTGGCCCATGTACTCGCCAAACAGTTCGGTGTCGATGTCAGTCATCTTTTCGTTTCGGGTGCGCGCGCGCCCCAGCTTCCGCGAAAGCGTCGCGATCTTCACGACCTGCCGGAAGATGAATTCTTCACGGAGTTGAAGACGCTCAACGGCACGCCCCCCGAGGTGTTGGATAACCCGGAACTGATGGGCATGATCGCCACCACCCTGCGAGCGGATTTTGCCCTGTCGGAAACATATCGCTGTGCTCACACGCAGCCGTTGAGCTGTCCGCTGACGGTGTTTGGCGGCTGGGACGACACGTTCATTGACCGTGACGATCTCGAGGCCTGGCGAATTCACACGACGGGTTCATTCAATGTGTGGCAACTGCCGGGCGATCACTTCTTCATTCATGGTTCCGCCACGTCGATCCTGCGCATTGTCTCGCGCGAACTCACGCCGTTAATCAACCAGCAATAAGAGGAACATTAAACGTCAAATAGAAACGGGCGCCGCTTTGGCGCCCGTTTTTGTTGGTGGGGATCACTGAGACAGTAGCTCTGTTTATCCGCTCGCTCGTTCAAGTAAGTCTCGACTCACCACGACCCGGCCTTGATAACTGATCGTGGTAAGCAATACGGAGATTCGTTCGCTGTCGTTAAGTTCGCGTTCGAAGACGCCTTCGAAGTCACGCAACGGACCTGCTTTGATGACGACTTTGTCGCCTTGCTTCAGCTCTTCGCCGAGTTTGACGAAACCATTCTCGTCGATCCGAGCGCTGATAATCTGGATAATCTCATCTTCAACCGGGGTCGGTTGTCCGCCGAAGCTCACCACGTGGTGAACGCCGCGAGTAAACGAGATCTTGGCGAGCTGCTTGCGCGCATTGAACTTGGCAAAGACGTATCTCGGGAAGAGGGGTTTAGTGAGATAAGTGAGCGCGCCAGTGAACTCATTGACCCGCCGTGTTTTTAACTTCGGATGTAGAGTCTCGACGCCCCAGCATCTCAGATTGCTATCAGCGCGATCCTCTTGTTTCGGGTTCGTATGTACTACATACCATTGAGGAAGATGGTCTACTGCTTCATTACTCATTGTCAGGCTCCCATTTGCAAAGGGAGTCCGCCGCATGAGGCCCCGCGTTCTTAAAAGAATAGAGCTAGATAAGATTTGGCTTGAACCGGCACTCGGCAGAGCGCTGCGGGCCGCACCCGAATTGAGGTGACGGTGGCTAATCGCTGTTACTGAGGCGTGGGGAAACCGGCCGAGCCGAGGAGCATCGTGCATTGTGACTCCGTAAATTGTTGAGTCCACACGGCACTTTGCGCTATGATGCAGGCTGTCGAGCGACGCACCTTTACGCTCATGCAGTGTGAAGGTTGTGATCACTAGATGCTCCGTTGTCTACCGGCCAGTAGCAACGGAGCTTTTAGCTTTTTAGCGTCCTTCCTTTCGATCGGAATCCATTTAAAAGCATCGAATATCGACGACGAATCCTCACGAGTCGTTGTTAAAGTTCCGGGCGACTGAACTTATATCAACTAAAAAATAATCCTCGTCTAAACAACTATCACTAATTTTTTTAAGCTGCTAATGCGCAAGCCAACAAGCGCTTTAGCCGACTGGGCAGGTTACTGTAATGTCAACGTCGACGGTAAGGGAGTCCGCGTTTGGGGGAGAAGTGGCATTACCGTGAGACGCCAGCAATGATACTCCTTTCTGATCCTCTGTCAACCCAAAAGAAGGCCCATTTTGCCCATCCAGTTTGCAAGTTTATTGCTCCTCGATTACAACTCATTTTGTTGTTTTAGCTCGTTGCTGATCGCTGTTATAAATTGATCATGATCAAGAGGGTAGCGGTTTTAGTCTCCGTCCTAATTCTCCTCGTTTCGGGTGCCTGGGTGCTTCTTCATGTCAAGAAATTGAAGCGCTCGCGCGAGGTGGCGTACCAGGCAGCGAATGT